>RCMY010000354.1_pt1 | contig 42969 bp, 39 predicted proteins | sample 2041341 | NCBI WGS metagenome assembly RCMY01 (sample SAMN09708234, study PRJNA481090) | Marine sediment metagenome, whole genome shotgun sequencing project. | reverse complement strand
CCTTCGGGCACCTTCTCCCGGGGGGAGAAGGAAAAAATCGCAGCCCACCATGCCCACTCGTTGACTTCGGTGGCGGCGTACAGCTGGTCCATCGGCGCTGCGAATGCCAGCGACGCGCCGCTGCGGTGCCTGCGCACGACCACATCACCCAGCGGCCAGCCGAGGGCTGCGCGCGCGGTGCCGATGTTGTCGCGCCAGCGCGCCAGGGCCGCGTCGTCGAACTGCACGTCGGGCGCGATTTCCAGTACCACACCGGCACCGGGGAAATACAAGTTGCAGCCGGTCAGCCGGCGCGAATCCTCATAGGGCTCGGACACGGCCGTTCAGTCGCTTTCTTCGCGCTCGAATACCAGCCCGCGCTCATCGCGGACCACGCCGTCCATCGATGCGACGGCTTGCTCGTCCAACGTCGACTGTAGCGACGGCAACTCCGCTTCTTTCGCAAGCTTGGGCATCTCGCCATCGGGCTGGAAATGGATGATCTGCTTCCACGATCGCACCAGCGCGTCGGCGAACACCAGGATCAGGTCGCCGGCCTGGCCCATGCGCAGCGCAGCGTCGATCGCCTGCTGCTCGTCGGGAATAATGGAGATCTGTGCTTCGGCGACGCCATTGTCGCGTAGTACGGCGGCGATGATGCGTGGCACTTCATCGTCGTCGCGGCCGCGACGCGCATCGTCGCGGCGTGCGATGTAGTGGTCGAACTTGCCGGCGACCGCCTTGGCGATCGCATGCAGGTCTTCGTCACGACGGTCGCCGGGCCCGGTCAGCACCACGATTCGCCGGCCGGTCGTATCCAGCCGCTGTGCGAGATCGGCCATCATGCCGACGGCATGCGCATTGTGGCCGTAGTCCATCAGCACCTTGAATGGATGCTCGGAGAACACATTCATGCGCCCAGGTGCCTGGAAGAACGTGGTGTCGAAGGTGCGCAGGCCCTGGCGAATCGCGTCAAGCTTGATCCCCAGCGAGAACGCCATCGCCGCGGCAAACATCGCGTTCTGCACGTTGTGCAACGCCCGGCCTTCCAGCGTCGCCGGGATCAGGTGCGTCCACATCAACGGGATGTGGCTGCCCTTGTCGTACAGCGTGATCATGTGGCCGTTGATGCCGGCTTCCAGCGCGCAAGCGCGCCCGCTTGCGCGGATGTGCTCGCGTACCAGCACGTGCGACGGATTCATGGTCACGTAACAGATCGTCTTGGCATCGGTGTACGCGGACATCTTCAGCACGTTGGGATCGTCGGCGTTGAGCACCGCGCACTCGCGCGCGACCTCGACCACCACGCGCTTGATCTCGGCCAGCTGTTCCAGCGTGTCGATGCCCTTGAGGCCCAGATGATCGGACGCGACGTTGAGCACCGCGCCGACGTCGACGTGGCGCACGCCCATGCCGGCGCGCAACAGCCCGCCGCGCGCGGTTTCCAGCACCGCCAGGTCGATCTGCGGATCCGACAGCACCATCCGCGCCGACACCGGGCCGGTCATGTCGCCTTCCACGGTGCGCTGGCCGTCGATGTAGACGCCATCGGTGGTGGTCATGCCGGGCGTGTAACCCGCCATCTTTGCGATGTGCGACAGCATGCGCGCGGTGGTGGTCTTGCCATTGGTGCCGGTAATCGCGGCGATCGGCACGCTTGCCGGCGAGCCCGGCGGGAACAGCATGTCGATCACCGGCCCGGCGGCGTCACGCGGCGTGCCTTCACTGGGCGCGACATGCATGCGGAAACCGGGCGCGGCGTTGACCTCGCAGATCGCGCCGCCGATGGACTTGTAACTCTCGGCGATGTTCGGGGTGATGAAGTCGACGCCGCCGACGTCCAGGCCGATTGCACGTACTGCGCGTACCGCCATGTCACGGTTGTCCGGATGGATGATGTCGGTGACGTCGGTCGCGGTGCCGCCGGTCGACAGGTTGGCGGTCGAGCGCAGGTAGACGACTTCGCCTTGCTGTGGCACCGAATCGGCGTCATGGCCGGCCCGTTGCATCATCAATCCGGCCTGCGCGTCCAACTCGATCCGCGTGAGTACCTTTTCATGGCCGACGCCACGGCGCGGGTCTTCGTTTACCACGTCGACCAGCTGCGCGATGGTGCTGCTGCCATCGCCGACCACGTGTCCTGGCGTGCGTTTCGTCGCCGCAATCAGCTCGCCGTTGATCACCAGCAGGCGGTGGTCGTGGCCGGGCTGGAAAGTCTCCACGATCACTGAGCGCGAGTGCTCGCGCGCGGCATTGAAGGCCTCGCGAATCTCGTCGTCGCCGTTGATGTCGATGGTGATGCCGCGGCCGTGGTTGCCGTTATACGGTTTGAGCACCACCGATCCGCCGAGCTTGCGCGCGGCCCTGAGCGCATCGGTCTGGCTGGTCACCAGCTGCTGGTGCGGCACCGGCAGGCCGAGCGAGGCGAGGATCTTGTTGGTTTCCTCTTTGTCGCCGGCCAGTTCCACGGCGATGTGCGGCGTCTTGCCGGTTACCGTGGCCTGGATGCGCTGCTGGTACCGGCCGTGGCCGAACTGCACCAGCGACTGTTGGTTGAGCCGCAACCACGGGATGTCGCGCTCCTCGGCCGCCCGTACCAGCGAGGCGGTCGACGGACCCAGCGCGCCGCGTTGCGCATAGCGGATGAAGTCGTCGCGCGCGGTTTCCCAGTCCCAATCGTCGGGCAGGGTACCGGGCGTGCGCAGGTCTCCTGGCAGCAACGAGTCGAGTAGCTGCAAGGCAAGCTCGCCGGCGGCGATGCCCTCCTCTTTCTGCTCGTACTCGTAGACCACCGAATACACGCCGGGACGATCCTGCGAAATGCTGCGGGTCTTGCCAAAGGTGACGTCCTCGCCGGCGACGTTCTGCAGCTCGATCGCGACGTGCTCAAGCACGTGCCCGAGCCATGTGCCTTCGCCCTCGCGCATGCGGCGGATGAAACCACCGGGTTCACGGTAGGAGCAGCCGTGTTCGGCCAGACCGGGCAATACCGCGACCAGTGCGTCGATGAAGCCCGGGCCGAGTTTCGCGGTCGGCCAGGCTTCCAGTGCACCCAGGTCGAGCTCGAGCCGGATGACCGGAAAATGCGCATGCAGCGACGGGCCGACGTAGACGGAACGATTCAGGACACGCATCGGCATTTCCCCATGGTCTTCAACTTTCGGCGGCGAGCAGCGTGCCCGGCGACGCGTGGCGCGTATGCAGGTTGTAAGTGGATCCGGCAGTCAGGATGTGGACCGTCAGTCCCAGCAGGCAGGCGGCCTGGGTCTGCTTGACCTCGGCCATCGACGAGAACGTCAGGCCACCGGCATCGACCACGGTCACCCCGCCGCTGCCCTCGACCTCGACCACGTCGTCCGGCCCGATGAAGGCAGCCGTGTCCTCGTCCAGGCCGATGCCGATGGCAAACGGGTTGTAGGCCAGGGCGGCGGCGAGCCGGCCCAGGCGGTCACGCTGGCGGAAATGCTGGTCGATGATGAAACGATTGGTCAGGCCCAGACCTGGCGCCAGGCGCACGCTGTTGCCGCGCGGTGAAGAACCCTCGCGGCCGAAGGCGATCATGTGCTCGCTGAGCACGCCAGCACCGGCGCTGGTACCGGCCACGTGCACGCCTTTCGCGTTCTGCGTGCGGATCAACTTGGCGGCCGACGTGCCGCCGATGATGGTGGAGATGCGCAGCTGGTTGCCACCGGTGAGGAACACGCCATTGGCTGTTTCCAGTCGGCGCAGGATGTCGTCCTTCTCACCATCGGCGCGCTCGCGGATGTCCAGCGACGTGGCGCGACCGGCCTCGAGCCGATCGAACAAATCCACGTAGCGGGCGCCGGTGTCGGCCAGTTTGCTGGCCGTGGGGATGATGGCGATGTCCGCGTCGCGGCCGCCGCACAACTCCACGAACCGCTTGAGGATGCGCCGCCCCGATTCCTTGTCCTCGGCCCCGCCGATGGGAATGATCCAACCGCGCTCCTGCCCTTCGGCAACTCTGCTTGGCATGCAGCCCAGACTCCTTATGGATATTGCCGACGACCGCCATGCAGCAGCGATATCGGCCAATTAATCGATTTCAAAAGTACCACGGCGCACGAGCACCCCGGCGCGCACATGCGCCACGCCGCCGAGGAACACGTCGGCGATGCCGCCATCGGTATCCAGCGCGACCAGGTCGGCATCCGCGCCGACCGCGATCCACCCCTTGCTGGCCAGCCGCAACAACCGCGCCGGGTTGCTGGTGAAGGCGGGCAACGCCTGCGCCAACGGCAACCCGCGCGCCAACAACGCCTGCAGCGTCGCCAGCAAGGCGCCGGATTCGCCGACCTCCATGCCGCTGACCCGGCCCTGGTCGTCGAAACACGGCAGGCAGCCGCCAGCATCGGAACTGATGGTGACGTGTTCGACCGGGGCGCCGCTGTCCAAGTAACGCAGCAGCGCTTCCTCGGCAGGCCAGGCGTCCTCGTCCTCGGCGACCGGGAAGGCGGTGATGTCAATCGTGCAGCCGCGCCGCGCCAGTGCCAGCGCCTCCTCGAACAGGGCCTTGCGCCGGTTGACGTGGGTCGGGTTGAACACCCGTGGCGGCAACTCGCTGCCGTCCAGCGCCTGCCGCACCAGCTCCAGTCCACGCGGGCCGTCGCCCAGATGCAGGTGGACGATGCCGGCCTTGCCGGTCATCAGCCCGGCGACGTGCGCCTCGGAAGCCAGTCGCAGCAGTTCGTCCAGGCTGGGCTGGCTGGAGCGATGGTCGCTGATCGCCACTTCGCCAACCCCTATCAGCGGGTCGGCGAACACGATGTCGCCGCGCACGCTGCCGGTCAGCGTGGTCGGCGGCAGGTGATAACCGCCGCTGTAACCCCAGGCACCCAGGCCCTGCTCGCGCAAAGCATTCAACGTAGCGACCAGTTCACGTGTCCCGCGCGCGACGTCATCGGTACCCAGCAGGCCGATGACCGTAGTCACCCCGGCGCGGGTATAGCGCGACAAAGCCGGTCCCGGCACGCGTGAACTGAAGCCCGCCTCGCCACCGCCGCCGGTGACGTGGACATGGCCATCGACCAAACCCGGGATCAGGCGCCGACCTTGCAAGTCGATGGTCTCGATCGCCAGCGCGGCAGGCAGGTCGGACAACGTGGCACCCATCCACAGCACCTTGCCACCGCCCACGAGCAGCTGTTGCAGGCCAAGCGGCTCGGGTGCATGGACGTCGGCATTGCGGATCAGCTGCATGGGCGCAACCCGGTCGCGGCCGTCATTGATCATGGCCGGTCTCCCGGCGCCAGCCATGGGGGCGTTCGGACCATGCAGCATGGGATTTCAAAGTCGTTTGTCATCGGTCAATTATCCGTGCATTCCGGTGCTGGTGCCCGGACTTGCCTGCGCACGGAGATTCCAGGCTGGCTCAGGACTGCGCCAACTGCTGGGTCATGGCCACGAAATCCTCCAGCTTGTCCCGGGCCGCACCGCTGGCGATCGCCGCGCGCGCGCGGACGATGCCGTCAGCGATCGAGTCGGCCACGCCGGCCACGTACAGCGCAGCGCCGGCATTCAACGCAACGATCTCCAGCGGCAGGCCGGGCGTATTGTCGAGCGCGGACAGCAGCATCGCCCTGGACTCCGTCGCATCGGCCACGCGAAGGTTACGGCTGGCGGCCATGGCGATGCCGAAATCCTCCGGGTGCACCTCGTACTCGCGCACCACACCGTCACGCAACTCGCCCACGCGCGTGGCCGCGCCCAACGACAGCTCGTCCATGCCATCGCGGCCCCAGACCACCAGCGCGCGTTTCGCGCCCAGCTGCTGCAGCACGCGCACCTGGATACCGACCAGGTCCGGATGGAACACGCCCATCAGGATGTTGTCAGCGCCGGCAGGATTGGTCAGCGGCCCGAGGATGTTGAACAGCGTGCGCACGCCCATTTCCTTGCGCACCGGCGCCACCGCCTTCATCGCCGGATGATGCACCGGCGCGAACATGAAGCCGATACCGCAGTCGGCGATGCATTGCGAGACCTGTTCCGGCTGCAGGTTGATGTTTGCGCCCAGCGCCTCGAGCACATCGGCACTACCGGACTTGGACGACACGCTGCGGTTGCCGTGCTTGGCCACGCGCGCACCGGCAGCGGCGACCACGAACATCGATGCCGTGGAGATATTGAAGGTATGCGCGCCATCACCGCCGGTACCGACGATATCGACCAGATGGCTGCGATCTGTGACGACGACCGGACGCGCGAACTCACGCATCACCATGGCCGCGGCCGCGATCTCATCGACGGTCTCCTTCTTGACCCGCAACCCGGTGAGGATTGCCGCAGTCATCACCGGCGACATCTCGCCGCGCATGATCATCCGCATCAGGTCGACCATCTCGTCGTGGAAGATCTCGCGATGCTCGATGGTGCGTTGCAAGGCTTCTTGTGGGGTGATCGGCATGTCTGTTTCCCGTGTGAACCGTTTCGATTTGCTCTTCGCAGGAGCGGCTTCGGCCGCGAGCTCCTGATTTTTTCTTTTGCGGTTGTAGGAGCGACGTAAGTCGCGATAGGGGCTTCGGGAGACATTGATCGCGACTTACGTCGCTCCTACAAATAGCTAGAGCCAAAGCAAGATCAAGAGCTCGCGGCTGAGGCCGCTCCTACAACAGATTTGCCTGGTTACCTGGCAAGGAAATTCTTCAACAACGCATGCCCATGCTCGGTCAGGATCGACTCGGGATGGAACTGCACGCCCTCGACCGGATGCTCGCGGTGACGCAAGCCCATGATCTCTTCGATCGATCCATCCTCGTTCTCGGTCCATGCCGTGACTTCCAGGCAGTCTGGCAACGTTTCGCGCGACACCACCAGCGAGTGGTAACGCGTCGCTTCATACAGGTCCGGCAACCCGACGAACACGCCCTTGCCTTCGTGGCGGATGCGCGAAGTCTTGCCGTGCATGATCCGCCCGGCCCGGATGACGTCACCGCCATACGCCTGTCCCAGCGCCTGGTGCCCAAGGCACACGCCCAGGATTGGAATGCGCGCACCCAGCTGCTTGACCAGCTCCACCGAAACACCCGCTTCATTGGGCGTGCACGGGCCCGGTGAAATCACGATCCGCTGCGGCGCGAGCTTGTCGATCTGATCAACCGACAACGCATCGTTGCGCTCTACCCGGACCTCTTCCCCCAACGTCTGCAGGTACTGCACGAGGTTCCAGGTAAAGCTGTCGTAGTTGTCGATCATCAACAGCACTGGCGATTCCAGGTCGGGCCGGTATCACGGCGGGGGTCGTGCAATCTAGCGGTGCCGGTAAGGGCAGGCAAATCCCTTCTTCAGGCCGTGGTTGCAGCGACGACCGGGAAAAGAATGCCGACGCGCAGCCCTGGTGCATTGTCGCAAATCTCGATCCGGCCGCCATGCCGGGCCACGATTGCCCATACCAGGCTGAGCCCAAGGCCGGTCCCGGGCGAACCCCGATGCTGCTCCAGTCGCTGGAAGCGATCGAAGACGCGGCTGCATTCGGACTCCGGGATGCCGTCGCCATGATCGGCAATTTCCAGGAAGGCACCATCCCGACCTGGAGCCAACGAGACCGCGACCACACTGTTACATGGAGCGTATTTCATCGCGTTGTCCAGAACATTTACGACCATCTGGAACAGCTGGTCGGAATCGCCACGGATGCGCACTTCCCGCACCTGCGATTGCAGCGAGATGCCACGTTCTGTCGCCACGGGGACATAGAGTTCAACGGCATCGCGAACGACCGCCGCAAGATCGATGGGCGGCTCGTCCTGGACCGGCGGCTGCGCCTCGATCCGCGCCAGCCGCAGCAACGCGGCGAAGGATTGCAGCAACTGATCGGTTTCGGCGATCGCTGCACTGAGGCTGTCGCCGGAACAGTCGACCGGCCGCTCGCGCAGCTCTTCCAGCCGGTTGCGCAGCCGGGTCAGCGGCGTGCGCAGGTCGTGGGCGATATGGTCGGTGGCATGACGCACGCCTGCCAGCAGCTCCTCGATCCGGTCGAGCATGGCATTGAACCGGCGGGCCAGGCGATCGAAGGCATCGTCGCTTCCGTCGGTCGGTGCGCGCAGCGCCATTTCCCCCGCGCCGACCCGTTCGGCAGTGCGATCGAGGGTGCGCAGCCGTCGCGAGACCCAGCGAGTCACCATCCAGCCGACCAGCACGCTGAGCAGGGTCGCGACCGCAAGCGCCGACAGCGCCGTGCGCCATACCAGCGCCATGAACCTGTCCTGGGAGCGCGTGCGCAGACCGGTCAGCAGCACCTCGCCATCGCCCAACACCAGCCGGTTGGCGACGATGCGCTGCGACTTTCCGATGCCGGCCTCGTAAAACTCGACCCACCGGCCACGCATGGCCGACGGTGGCAGGCGCGAAAATGACCCGGCGAGGATTCGTCCATCCCGGTCGAGCAACGCATAGGCCGAATCCGGATCATCGGGTCCAGCGGCGCGGTCGTCGACTTCCTGGCGCAGTGCGGCGTGTCCACCTTGGCGGTAGACCTGCTGCAGGCCAGCGGCATCGGCGCGGATGACCTCGCGAGTGTCGTTCAGCAGCAGGGCGGACACCGCGTAGCGGACGCCAGAGCCGAGCAGCAGGAAAGCCAGCAGGAAGGCGACGGCGACGGCAAGCGAAAGCCGGGCGCTGGTGGAGCGCAGGCCACGCATCATCCGCCCAAGCGGTAGCCAGCCCCGCGAACCGTATGCAGTAGTGGCACCGGCTCACCCAGATCGATCTTCTGCCGCAGGCGACTGATATGCACGTCGATGACGTTGGTCTGCGGATCAAAATGATAGTCCCAGACTGCTTCCAATAGCATGGTCCTGGTCACCACCCGACCCGCCTGGCGCATCATGTACTGGAGTAGCCGGAACTCGCGTGGCTGCAGCTCGATCTTGCGGCTGCCACGCCTCACCTCTCGGCTCAGCAGGTCCAGCTCCAGGTCGTCAACGCTCAACCGCGTAGGTTCGGCATTGGTCGCGACCACCCGCCGCGCGATTCCATCCAGACGGGCACTGAGCTCGGAATACGCGAAAGGCTTGACCAGGTAGTCGTCGGCACCGGCGCGAAGGCCCTCGACGCGATGGTCGACGTCACCAAGCGCGGTCAACATCAGTATCGGCGTCTGGTTACCTGCGCCGCGCAGCGTCCGCAACAGGGTCATGCCGTCGGGCGCGGGGAGCATCCGGTCCAGGATGATGGCGTCGTAGGGTTCGGTGGTGGCCAGGAACAGTCCATCCTTGCCATTGCCTGCCCGGTCCACGGCATGGCCGTCCTCGTCCAAGCCCTTGGCTATGAAGGCGGCGGTGTGGGGATCGTCCTCGACGACCAGGATGCGCATTGAATGCCCGCTGTGGACCTGGTCAAAGAATACCCCTGTCGACGGACCGTCGGCAGGGGCCAGGGCACACAGTGCCGGAAGGTTGCAGGCCGCGGGGCGAGCGATCGCCCCGCGCCTCATGGAATGTATCCAGTGTCGATGTATCCAGCGTCCTAGCCGTTATTTTTGCTGCCGGGGCTGGTGGACGACGCAGGCTTGGCAGCCGGCTTGGCGGCGGTCTTGATGTGGTGGGGCGTCGCCTTCTTGGCCGGAGTGACGGTCTTGGTCGCGGCGGCGGCGGGCGCAGTACTGGAGACGGGCGTCGTGCCGGCAACGGCGACGACGGAAACAAGCGACAGCGCCAAGGCGGCGACAAGCGGACGGATGTTCATTTGGATTACCTGTGTGGGGTGGGAAAGGATGGGGACATTCCCCCATCGCAACGCCAGCCTGCGCCCACGACCCTTGCCCCGGCATTGCCGCTGGATGAAGAATCGTTAATACAGGTCGGGACTCTCGGATCCGCTGCCGGCACCCGGCCGGGCCCGTCGGCTCATAGTCCCCTAGCCGCCTCCGCCACCGCGCGAAACAATGCTCGCCCCTTGCTCATCGTCTCTTCCCACTCCTTCTCCGGATCCGAGTCGTACACGATGCCCGCACCGGCCTGCACGTGCAGGCGGCCATCCTGGATGACGGCGGTACGGATGGCGATGGCGGTGTCGGCGTCGCCGTGCCAGCCGATGTAGCCGACGGCGCCGGAATAGACATTGCGCTTGATCGGCTCCAGCTCGCGAATGATCTCCAGCGCGCGGATCTTGGGCGCGCCGCTGAGGGTGCCGGCCGGGAACGTGGCGCGTAGCACGTCGGTATAGCTCAGTCCTTCGCGCAGCTGGCCGGTGACTTCGCTGACGATGTGCATGACGTGGCTGTAGCGCTCGATCTGGAACTGCGCGCCGACCTTGACCGTGCCCGGCTCGGAAACCCGACCGACGTCGTTGCGGCCCAGGTCGATCAGCATCAGGTGCTCGGCGCGCTCCTTGGGGTCGGCCAGCAGTTCGGCTTCCAGCGCGTCGTCTTCTTCCGGCGTCCTGCCACGCGGACGGGTGCCGGCTAGTGGGCGCACGGTAATGGTGCTGTGCCCACCCGCAGTACGCTGCTGCCGCACCAGGATCTCGGGTGAAGCGCCGACCACCTGGGTACCGCCGACGTCGAGGAAGAACATGTATGGCGACGGGTTGAGCGCACGCAGCGCACGATAGACATCCACCGGACGCGCCTTGAACGGCACGCTCAAGCGCTGGCTCAGCACGACCTGGAAGATGTCGCCGGCACGGATCAGCTCCTTCGACTGCTCGATCGCCTCGATGAATCCTTCGCGGGTGAAGCCGGACACGAAGTCGCTTTCGTCCAGCCCACTTGGATCCAATGTTTCCGGATACCCGGCGCCGGCATGTCGCAGGCGATGGGTCAATGCATCCAGCCGGCGGTTGGCGCGCGCCCAGGCTTGCGGCTGGCGCGGGTCGGCATGCACGACCAGGTACAGGCGACCCTTGAGGTTGTCGAACACCGCGACTTCCTCGCTGAGCATCAGCAGGATGTCCGGGGTGCCGAGTTCATCCCGGAGTTCAACCGGTGTGCCGTCGGTACCGACGGCCTTCAGCCGCGGCTCGATGTACTCCACGCACTCGAATCCGAACCAGCCGACCAGCCCACCCGTGAATCCGGGCAGGCCTTCGAGCACAGGCACCGATTGCGCGGTGCGCAAGCGCTCAACTTCGGTAAACGGGTCTTCGACCTCGCGTGTTTCGACGGTTTCGCCATGCTCGCTGACAGTGAGCGTATGCCCATGGAAGGCATATACGCGACGCGCTGGCAGTCCGATGATCGAGTAGCGGCCAAAACGCTCGCCACCCTCGACCGATTCAAACAGGTAGCTGTACGGCCCGTCGGCCAGTTTGAGGTAGACGGACAGCGGCGTGTCGAGGTCGGACAGCACCTCGCGCACCACCGGGATCAGGGTATGCCCGTCAGCGGCGAGGCGCTGGAACTGGTCGGCAGTCAGGCTGGGCTGGGTCACACTGGATTGGGTCACGCAGGCATTCCTTCAGGGGCGGGCAGGCGGGGACAACGGTGGCGCGATGCCACCATCGCCAACCGGTGTCGGCGCGGAAGGAGTGCGGGAATGCCGAGGCGTTCATGCGGCTACTGTAGCGGCAACAACCAGTGCGGGACAGCCCCTTGAGCCCCATGCCCTTGAGCCCCATGGGCATGCGGGTAGCCCCATGGACAGGCGGTTTGCGGCGCATCACGAAACCGTAACCCGGCATATGCACAATAAAAGTGTAAAACACGGACGGAACCTGGAGACAGGAACCCTCCAACCTTGATCAGGGTCGGCGCATGGCGAGTGCGTCGGCCTTATTTTTTTGGGCGGCCCGTTCTTGGGCGGCCCGTTTTGGGCGCCCCCAAGGGTAGAAGCCGCCATGCGGAAACTTCAAGGGCGTGCACGCGGCCACATCGCCCGCCCACCACGCACATCGTCATCCTGAGCGTATTTAGCCTTTAGCCCCCGGAAGGTGGGGGGAAGGATCTGCTTGTTGCCTCGTAAGTACGGCTTCAGCCACGCGCTTTTTCTCCGTTACCCTGGCTGTTGTAGGAGCGACGTAAGTCGCGATAAGAGCTCCGGATGTTCTGATCGCGACTTACGCCGCTCCTATAACGGCAGCTCGAGATGACGATGTGCGAGACGCGGTGGAGTGCACGACGCCCGCCATCAACGCCGTACCACAGCCACGGCCGCTTTCATCTCCGCGATGATCGCCGCGTAATCCTTGTGACCGAAAATCGCCGAACCGGCGACGAAGGTATCCGCCCCCGCCGCAGCGATGTCCCCGATGTTGTCCGGCTTGACCCCACCATCGACCTCGAGCCGGATCGGCTTGCCGCTGCGATCGATCATCTCGCGCACGGTCCGCAGCTTGTCCAGGGTCGACGGGATGAAGCTTTGCCCGCCAAAGCCCGGATTGACCGACATCAGCAACACGTGGTCCAGGTCCTCCAGCACCCAGTCGAGCACGTCCACCGGCGTGGCCGGATTGAGCACCAGCCCGGCACGACAGCCATGCGACTTGATCAGCTGGATGCTGCGATGGACGTGGCGCGTGGCTTCGGGATGGAAGCTGATCTCGGTGGCACCGGCTTCGGCGAAGTCGGGAATGATGCGATCGACCGGCTCGACCATCAGGTGCACGTCGATCGGCGCAGTAACGCCGTGCTTGCGCAGCGCTTGGCAGACCATCGGCCCGATGGTGAGGTTGGGTACGTAATGGTTGTCCATCACGTCGAAGTGCACCCACTGCGCACCGGCCGCGAGCACGTTGTCGACTTCCTCGCCGAGGCGGGCGAAGTCGGCGGACAGGATCGAGGGGGCAATGATGGTGGATTGCATCGGAGTCCTTGTGGATTGTCGTCTTGTGGATTGTCGTTTTGTGTCGTGTCGTATTGCGGCTTCTTGTCTTGTGTCTTGTCGACCCGCTTCATTGTCATCCTGAGCGCAGCGAAGGATCTGCTGGCCGGGCTGACAACAAAAATTGATCCTTTCCCCCGCCTTCGCGGGGGCTAGAGGCTAAATACGCTCAGGATGACAGTCCGAATGGGAAAAGGCTCACTGCTTGCGTAATTTCTGGATGCGGTCGTAAGCGCCATTGATTTCGCGCGCCCGGCGCTCAGCCTGCTTGCGCAGCTCCGGGGCGGCGCCTTCCAGGCGGTCGGGGTGGTACTGCGCGATCAGGCGGCGCCAAGCCTGCTCGACCTCGGCGTCGGTGGCGTCCTGGGTCAGGCCGAGCACGCGATAGGGGGTGTCGCGCGGCTTGCGAAACCAGTCAGCATCAAAAGCGTGGCCGATCAACAGGCCGATCAACCCACCAGCCGGGTGCCGCAACAGCAGCCAACCCGCGATGAAGCCCAGCAATTTGCCATACCAACGTTTCATGGCACCAGTTTACAGGCCCCGGCTGCACCTTCGGTGTGTCAACGCCTTACACTAGTCGGCCCGTTCCACAGGACGCATGCGTGGCGACGACCCCAATTCAACCCGCCCTGCTCGAATCCGATCTTCCGGGCCTTGCCCTGCGCCACCGCGGCAAGGTGCGCGATGTGTTCGACCTGCCACCGGCAGCGGACGGCAACCCGCTGATGCTGATGGTGGCCACCGACCGACTCAGCGCCTTCGACGTGATCCTGCCCGACCCGATCCCGGGCAAGGGCGAGCTGCTGTGCCAGATCAGCAATTTCTGGTTCGACAAGACCGCCCACATCGTGCCCAACCACCTGACCGGGATCGATGTCGCCAGCGTGCTACCGGCCGGTATCGATCCTGCGCCATATGCAAGGCGTGCCGTGGTGACCCGGCGGCTGAAACCAGTGCCGGTGGAAGCCATCGCTCGCGGCTACCTGATCGGCAGCGGCTGGAAGGACTACCAGCGCACCGGCCGGGTCAGTGGTATCGCCCTGCCCGACGGCATGCGCCAGGCCGAGCAGATCGCGCAACCGATCTTCACCCCCTCGACCAAGGCCGCGATCGGCAACCACGACGAAAACATCGATTTCGACACCATGGTGCGCACCATCGGCGCGGATCTTGCCGAGCAGGTGCGCGACGCAACCTTGCGGCTGTACGCGTTTGCGCGGGATTACGCGGCGCTGCACGGAATCATCCTGGCCGACACCAAATTCGAGTTCGGTACCGACGCCGATGGCCGCTTGTATGTCATGGACGAAATGCTGACGCCGGATTCCTCGCGGTATTGGCCTGTCGACGCTTACGAAGTCGGCACCAGCCCGCCGAGCTACGACAAGCAGATCGTGCGCGATTACCTGGAGACGCTGGACTGGGACAAAACTGCGCCCGGGCCGAAGTTGCCAGCGGAAGTGATCGAGCGTACCCGTGCACGGTATGCCGAGGCGTTGGAGAAGCTGGCGGGCATCCATCTCGACTGACCGTCTTTTTGTAGGAGCGGCTTCAGCCGCGAGCTCTTGAACTTGCTCCGGCCGTTGTAGGAGTGGTGGCGGCATGCCGTCACCACTCCTACAACGGCCGAAGCCGAAGCCAAAGCTCGCGGCTACAGCCGCTCCTACAGGTCGCCACCCTGCAAGCGGTATGCTGCCTGCAACCCATCGCGGAGCCCCGCCGTGAACATGCACGCCGAGCCCACCGACCGCCCCATCGACCGCTGGTTTGCCAGCTATTCCGGCGACCATCGCAACGACACCAACCAGTGGATCCATGTGTTCGCGGTGCCCGCGATCCTGTGGAGCGTGATCGCGCTGCTGTGGTGCATTCCGGTGTTCGGCACGACGTTCCGGCCGGGGTTATGGGCGGCGCTGGCGATGTTCGCGGCATGGATGTTCTATTACCGCGCGTCGCGCAAGCTCGGCATGGGGATGCTGGTGGTGTTCGTGGCAATGGCGTGGCTTACGCGTTGGCTGCACGTCACGATGGGCACGCGATCCTTGCTCTATCTCGCCATCGCGGTGTTCGTCATCGCCTGGATCGCGCAGTTCGTCGGCCACAAGATCGAAGGCAAGAAGCCCAGCTTTCTCACCGACCTGACGTACCTGCTGATTGGTCCGGTCTGGGTACTGTCCAAGCTGTATCGCAAGCTCGGCTGGTCGTACTGATGATCACGCTCCCCGGGGCCGCGTTGGCATGACTGCATCGCCAGGGCTGCGCGGCCGCGACCTGCTGCTGGTGCTGGTGATCTGCCTGGTCTGGGGCGGAAACTTCCTGACATCGGCCTACGCGTTGCAGGAAATCCCGCCGTTCCTGTTTACTGCGTTGCGCTTGGGCATCCTTGTGCTGGTGCTGGGTGCCTTCGTCAAACCACCGCCACGCGGCCAGTGGCTGTTGCTGATCGCGATGGCGCTGTGCAACGGCGTACTCCACTTCGGCATCAACTTCTGGGCGCTGCACATGGCCGGCAACCTGTCGTCGCCGGCGATCGTGATGCAGAGCTACGTGCCGATGACGGTGTTGCTGGCCTGGTGGTGGCTGGGCGAACGATTCGGCTGGCGTACCGGTGCCGCGATCGCGCTGAGTTTTTCCGGGATCCTGGTGCTCGGCTTCGACCCGCTGGTGCTGCAGCAGCCCATGGCCCTTGCGATGATGTTGGTGTCTTCGCTGTTCCTGGCCATCGGCACCGTGCTGATGCGGCAATTGCGCGGCCTGGACATGGTCAGCCAGCAGGGCTGGACCGCGATCATCGGTTTGTTACCGTTGCTTGCGCTGAGCCTGGCGTTGGAACCGGGCAGTTTCGCAGCGCTACGCACGGCAAGCTGGATCGGCTGGGGCGGCGCCATCTACTCGGCACTACTGGCCTCGCTGCTGGGCCATGGGTTGTATTACGTCCTGGTGCAGCGTCATCCGGTCGCGACGGTCACGCCGTGGCTGCTGATCACGCCGGTGATCGCGATCGTCCTGGGCTTGGTGTTTTACGGTGACCAACCCGGACCAAAACTTTGGCTCGGTGGCGCGATGGTGCTGGGCGGCGTGCTGGTCATCGCGATCCGGGCGCGCGTACGTGCGGTGCCTGTCCCCGAGGCAGCCTCACCCTGACGTCATTGCCCGGACGTCATTCCTCTTGACGCACGGGGCGCATCCACCCGGTGTTGCGCACGCAACTCGCGCAACAACGAGTACAACCACGTTGCGCTGTCGAGTTCGCGACCATCGGGCAGGCGCACGCGGTATTTGCGCCCACTGAACGACGACCGGGTACCGATGTGGTCGATGAACTGCTCGGCGGTGTGGACGCGTCCATGCGCGGCGTGCAGCTTGCGGCGCAAGTGCACGGCAGCCTCTGCCGCCGAATGCCCGCTGCCATTGCGGATGAAGACCACGCCGTCGGACTGTTCGACACGCAAAATCAGCGCGGCGATCTCGGGGCCACCCTGGCCCGAAGCTGGCTGGCCCGAAGCTGGCTGGCCCGAAGCTGCACGGGCCGGCTGCATGGCAGCCACGAACAGCACTGTCACAAGTAGGGCCAGCGCCAGCATCGCTGCGGTGCATGGGTGGGTAAAGGTGCGGAATGCTTTCATGCCACCAGCATGCGCCACGGCCTTCAATCCGCGCTGAACGCGTCGAGGCCGAACATCGCCGCATCAGGTTTGAAACCACGCGGTGCATAACCAAAATCGGTTTGCGCCGGGATCAAGTCGAACACCAGGTCCTCATGCAAGCGCAGCATCGCTGCCCGAGTGAATCCCTTGGTACCACCGAGCATGCGCAAACCCGATACCGCCAGAACAAATAGTGGTGAAGGCAACTCGACCAGCCGCGGTGGTGGCGACAATGCTGCCAGCAGGCGCGCGACCATCTCGCGATACGGCAACGTTTCGCCACCGGGCAGTGCGTAGGCGCGACCACTGGTGGCAGCGGCATCGGTACAGGCCATGGCCGCGTCCGCCAGGTCGTCGACATGCACCGGTTGGCGCAGTCCAATGGCACCGCGCGGCAATACGAACCAGCCCGAACGCCGAGCCAGTCGCACGATCCGGGTCAGGCTTTGGTCGCGCCCGACGCCATAGACCAGGGTCGGGCGCAACAAGGTGGCATCTGCGCCACGCGCCTTCGCGATATCAAACACCGCCTGCTCGCCCTGGCCAAGCCGCTGCGCCAGCTCGCGCTCTGCCACATCAGCCGAAGCCGACTTGACGTCGATACTGGTCGATCCGAAAGCGACCACGCGCGGTGACCGCACTGATGTTGCCGCATACCAGCGCCCAAAATGATCCAGCGGCCCACAGCTGAATATCGCATCGACAGCCGACGGCAAGCCATCGACCTGCGAAAGATCACCGCGCAGCCAATGGACGCCCGGACGCTCCCGCGGCGTCCCGCGTGATACCGCATCGACGGTCCAGCCCGCGGCATGCAGGCGGCCCAGCAACGGCAAACCAATCTGGCCGCTACCGCCAAACACCAACGCATGGCGCATGTCAGTCGCTTGCCTTGGGCTTTGCGACGCCAGGCTTTCCAACTTCATTCGCAGCGGGCAGCACCATGCGCAGCCAGATATAGCCCAGCACCGCTGCCAACACCGAGGCGAACAAAACGCCGAGCACACTGGTGTAGGCCAGGTCGCCGTCGTTGGAAAACGCCAGCGAGCCGATGAACAGGCTCATGGTGAAACCGATCCCGCACAACAGCCCAAGCCCGATCATTGCCTTGGTATCCATGCCATCCGGGTAGCGGACCAGCCCGGACAACTGTCCCAACCAGGCCGCACCGACCACGCCGATCGGCTTACCCAGCAACAGCCCCAATGCCACACCCAGCGGCACCGGGTCCAGCACGTCGCTTGGCAGGAAATCGCCAAGCGCCAATCCGGAATTGGCAAATGCAAATACGGGCAGGATGGCGTAGGCGATCCAGGGATGCAGCGCGCTTTCCAGTGTCTCCAGCGGCGAATGCGCCGGCAGTCTTTCATCTGCTGCGGATTCATCCGTGCTCGATTGGTTCGTGCTGGATTGGTTCGTGCCGGATTTTGTCCGATGCGGGATCATCAACCCGGTCACCACGCCAGCCAGCGTCGCATGGACGCCGGACTTGAGCATGCACACCCAGACCACCACGCCCAGCAGCAGGTACGGTGTCAACGCAGTGACGCCGCGGCGGTTGAGTAACGCCATCATCGCCACCGCCGCGCCTCCCCAGGCCAGCATCGTCAACGATAGATCGGCGCTGAAGAACACCGCGATGATCAGGATCGCGAACAGGTCGTCGACGACGGCAATCGTCGACAACAGCAATTTCATCGATGTCGGTACGCGTTTACCCAGCAACGACAGGATACCTAGCGCGAATGCGATATCGGTGGCGGCGGGCACCGCCCAGCCCTGCATCGCAACGGGGTCTCCCCGGTTGATGAACCAGTAGATCGACGCCGGCACCGCGACCCCGGCCACCGCGCACAGCATTGGCAACAGCAACTGGTCGAAGCTGGACAACTGTCCGCTGAGCATCTCGCGCTTGAGCTCCAGCGCGACCAACAGGAAGAACACCGCCATCAGGCCATCATTGATCCAGTGCAACAACGAATGCGCGATCTCCAGATCGCCGAATACCACTGCCACCGGCATTGCACGAAAGCTGTCGTAGAACTGCTCCAGCGGCGAATTGGCGCAGATCAACGCCAGCGCTGCGGCCGCGATCAGCAAAATGCCGCCGGCCGCCTCCAGCCGGAAGAATTCGGCCAGCGCATGAACCGTGCGTTCGGGGATCTCCCGGACTGCGCGCTGGATCGAGGTGTCTTCACTCATGGACGGTTGCCGATGGCTAGCAGTGCCAAATGGAACGGGCGCAAGCGACGGATCACAATGCGCCCGGATGCACGGTGAAGTAATACGCGTTGAGCCACAGATGCACCGCGATGCTGGCCGCGTAACCCAGCAGGATCGCCCAGCTCCACTTGAGATGGCTGAAGAAAGTGTACTTGCCGCGCGCTTGCCCCATCAGTGCCACGCCCGCAGCCGAACCGATCGACAGCAGGCTGCCACCAACGCCTGCAGTCAGCGTCACCAGCAGCCACTCGCCCGCGCTCATGTGTGGCTCCATCTGCAGCACCGCGACCATCATCGGGATGTTGTCCAGAATCGCTGACATGAAGCCGACCAGGATGTTGGCGTGGGTTGGTCCCAGGCCGCCATAGAAATACTCGGACGCCATCGCCAGGTAACCACAAAAACCCAGCGCGCCCACGCACATGATCACGCCGAAGAAGAACAGCAACGTGTCCCACTCCGCACGCGCGACCTGCTCATAGCTGTCGAACGCATCGACCTGCCCGGGGACACCCTTGCGTGCGAACTCGTCCAGCTCCAGCAGCACCGCGGTGCGATGCAGGCGCCAGCCGTACAGCTTGAGCAGTGCCAGGCCAAACATCATCCCCAGGAACGGCGGCAGGTCCAGGAAGGTATGGAAGCAGACCGCGAGCGCGATGGTCACCGCGAACAAGGCCATGATCATCCCCGCACCGCGCTTCATCTGGACCTGCTCGTCGCTTGTCGCCGGCTTGCCGCCGGGAACGGCGAAGCTCATCAACACCGCCGGCACCAGCCAATTGACCAGCGACGGCACGAACAAAGCGAAGAAGATATGGAAATCCAGGATCCCTCGCTGCCACACCATCAGCGTGGTGATGTCGCCGAACGGACTGAACGCGCCGCCAGCATTGGCCGCGACCACGATGTTGATACAGCCCAGGCTGACGAAGCGCGCGTTGCCGACGCCAACGGCCAGCAACACCGCCGACATCACCAGCGCAGTTGTCAGGTTGTCGATCAACGGCGATAGCGTGAAAGCCAGCCCGCCGGTGATCCAGAACAGGGCGCGATACCCCAATCCGCGCCGGACCAGCCAGGCACGCATCGCCTCGAATATGTTGCGTTCGCTCATGGCATTGACGTAGGTCATCGCCACCAGCAGGAACAGCAGCAACTCGGCGTACTCGAGCAGGTAATGCCCGACTGCCTCGTGCGCCGCACCGCCATCGCCCTGCGTCGACGTGACCGCGGCCAGCAATGCCCAGATCGCGCCGGCGGCCAGCATGACCGGCTGCGACTTGCGCAGGTGGGTGAACTCCTCCAGGACCACCAGCAGGTAGGCCAGCACGAACAGCGCGATGGCGGTGTAGCCGGCCCAGTGTCCGGTCAGGTCGATGTGCGCATCGGCGGCGAATGCCGGCAACGACAGCGCCAACAGTGGCAGGGCCAGCAACCAGGCAAGGTGTGGCCAGCGCGACCGGTGACGTGGACCATGGCTCATCGGCAAGGTATTCCGGGGGAAACGACCCACAGTTTACCGTCCCGCGTTCCCGGCGCCTCGTGGGGGCCTTGCATGGCGCCCAGCGAATGGTTGTCGACTCAGGCGTGAAAGACCAGCAGCTCGAACAACAGCCAGGCCACGAACGCCAACAACAACACCACGCCTTCGCGGCGCCGCAGCTCCATGTCGCCCCTGAGCATCGGATATAACGCCAACGCCAGGGCCAATGCCGCCGGCACTTCGAACAGCGCAAACGATGCAGGCACCGGCACCCCGCCACTGCCCGCCGGTGCGAACACCGCCATCCCACCGAGGATCACCAGCAGGTTGAAGACGCTGGAGCCAATCACATGGCCCAGCACCAGGTCGCCATGGCCGCGCCTGGCAGCGGCCACTGCAGCGGCGACTTCAGGCAATGCGGTGCCGATGCCGACCACGAGCATGCCGGTCACCAGCGGCCCCATGCCCAGCGCGACACCCAGCACCGGTGCATTGGCGACCACGAACCGCGCGCCGAAATACAGCAGCACCACGGCGATCACCATCCGCAACACGTTGAGCCACGTCTCGCCGCGGACTTTCGCAAACGCCGTGATCGCCTGGTGCACTTCTGCGTTTTCGCCCTTGCTGCGTGCCAGCGCCCAAGCCACGACCGCGACGAAGACCGCCAGCAACACCAGCCCCTCGATGCGGCCCAACGTCCCGTCCAGCGCAAACAACACCAGCAAGACGCTGCCGGCGATGAAGCACGACAACAGGGGCAGCAACGCACGCCAACGCACAAGCAACGGGGCCGCCAGCGCCGCCGCCCCGAGGGTCAGGCCAAAATTGACGACGTTGCTACCGACTGCGTTGCCCAGTGCCAGCGACTGCTCGCCGATCCAGACAGCGCGCACGTTGACCGCAAGCTCCGGTAGCGAGGTCGCGAAAGCCACCAGCACCACGCCGGTAGCGAATGGCGACAGCCCCAACCGCTGCGCCAGGCCCGAAGCGCCCTTGACGACGGAATCGCCGCCCAACGCCAACAGCAGCAAACCGAGGATGAAGAAACCAGTAGCGGTGAACATGTAACGTCTCCTCCCCGTGGACGTGCATTGATTCTAGCCGGGATTCGGGATTCGGGATTGGAGAAAGCGGCGCAACCTGACCCTACTCGCCATCCCAACGCTACTCGTCACCCCGACCCTGCTCGTCATCCCGGCGAAAGCCGGGATACAACTTGATCTTGCAACCATGAGCCTGCCGTCTTGAGCTTGTCGTCTTGAGCCTGCAATCAGTCCCGGGCTGGGGGCAAAGTCAAAATGGATCCCGACTTTCGCCGGGATGGCGATTACTTTCGCGGAATGACGATATTTTTGTCGGGGTGACGATGCCGGCTCGCGTGTCTTTTCCCGCCCCTCCAACATCCAGTACTACGAACACCCCTCGACATAGTCCACGGCCGGTGGCTGGCCGACGCGCCATTGGGTCACCTTGTCTTTCGTATCCGTCTCGAACACCAGCACCCCGCCGCTGCCGTCGTCCGCATTGATCCGGAGGTATTTCGCGCCCTCGACGTACTTGTGCGGGCCCGACTTGATCCGCTCGGGATACAGCTTTTCGATGTCAGCCACGTCCATCCCGACCTTGCCGCCACCCGGTGCCACGTCCTTGTCGTTGGACACGTCGTAGCGCACGAACTTGTCGTGTTCCATCATCAGCGCAAGATAGGCCGGCGAAGGATTGTCGACGGGATTGAGGTAGTAGCACCCAGTCTGATCGGACGCGCCCTGTTCCGGCATGCCGTTGAGTTCCCCTTCCCACGCCTGCGCCAACTCGGCGGCCGTCATGCCAAAGCGCAGCTTGGCGTAGCCATCGTAATGCGCAGTGCCTGCATCGCTTGTCGCGGACATCGGTGCGGTGGCCGGCGGCACGTCCTCGCGTGGCTGGTCCAACGGCGCGGGTGCGGCCGTAGCCTGCGCAGGGGGAGCAGCCGCTTCGGATGGCCCGCGGTTGCAGGCCGCCGTCGCAAGCGCAAGGGCAATGACAAGCGGGCTTACCAGCAATGACGACAACGGCAGGATGCGCGACATGGTTCGACTCCGGCTTAGGGCAGGCACAGAGCCTAGCGTGGGACCGTGAACATGCTGCGAAACGGCATGCCGCGCAAAGGCATGCTGCAAAAGAGCAGGCTGCGAAGCCCGGCTATCGCCCGCCGTCGAAATGCTTGCGCAGCCCAGCCCAGCACGCTTGGTAATCACGCTGCCGATGATCGGCTGCGATGGCTTGTGCCGTCGGTCGGATCACTCCGCGGGTCTCGAACATGAAAGCCATGGTGTCGGTGATCACGTCGGGCTTCGACAGGTCGGCATGGCTCGCCTTCTCGAATGTCACCGCGTCCGGCCCGTGCCCGGTCATGCAGTTGTGCAGTGACGCGCCGCCGGGCGCGAAGCCGTCAGCCTTGGCGTCGTAGGCGCCGTGCACCAGACCCATGAACTCGCTGGCGACATTGCGGTGGAACCACGGCGGCCGGAACGTGTCCTGCGCCACCAGCCAGCGCGGCGGGAAGATCGCCAGGTCCATGTTGCCCACGCCGGGTGTGTCGCTGGGCGAGGTCAGCACCAGCAAGATCGATGGATCGGGATGGTCATAGCTGATCGAACCGATCGTATTGAAGCGGCGCAGGTCGTACTTGTACGGCGCATAGTTGCCGTGCCAGCCGACCACGTCCAGCGGTGAGTGGCCGATGTCGGCACGCCACAGGTGACCCTGGAACTTGGCGATGAGCTCGAAGTTGCCTTCGTCTTCCTCGTATGCCGCGCAAGGGGTCAGGAAGTCGCGCGCATTGGCCAGACCGTTGCTGCCGATCGGCCCCAAGTCAGGCAACCGCAGCATCGCGCCGAAGTTCTCGCACACGTAACCACGCGCCTGGCCATCGGGCAGCGAGACGCGGAACCGCACGCCACGCGGGATCACCACGATTTCCTGCGGCTCCAATTCCAGCACGCCCAGCTCGGTGTCGATATGCAGGCGTCCGTGCTGCGGCACGATCAACAATTCGCCGTCGGCGTCGTAGAAGAAACGGCCGGTCATGTCGCGGTTGGCCGCATAGACGTGGATGCCGATACCGGTCATCGCAGCCGACGATCCGTTGCCGGCCATCGTGTAAAGGCCGTCCACGAAATCGACCGCAACATCGCCTTCGGGCAGCGGCATCGGATTCCAGCGCAACTGGTCCGGCGTCACCGGGCCGTCACCAAAGTCGTTGTGCAGGTGTGGTTGCACGAACGGCTCGAACGTCCCGTGCATCGCCGCCGGACGAATTCGGTACAGCCAGCTGCGGCGGTTCTCGCTGCGCGGCGCGGTGAATGCTGTGCCGCTCAGTTGCTCCGCATACAAACCGTGCGCGACTTTCTGCGGCGAGTTGCGCCCGATGGGTAGCGTGCCTGATAACGCTTCGGTAGCGAAGCTGTTGCCGAAACCGGATTGGTAGCCGTTGCTTGAGATCGCCATGGTCGTTTGCCCGTGCTTAAAGCCCCTCTCCCTCCGGGAGAGGGGTTGGGGTGAGGGTGCGGTTGGCGACTAAGTTGAAGATCGCCTCAACCACCGCTTCGGTTTGCATCAATACGTCGTTATCCCAAAAGCGCAGAACAGTCAGGCCTTGAGCTTCGAGAAAACGAGTGCGTACCGCATCAATTTCCGGATTGTGTTGCGAGCCGTCCAGCTCAATGACCAGCTTCAAGCAATCGCAATAGAAGTCGACGATGTAAGGCGTCACCGGGTGTTGGCGGCGAAACTTCAGACCATCGAGCTGTCCCGCACGCAAACACCGCCAGAGTTTGCGCTCGGCGTCGGTTTGACTGACTCGCAAACTTCTTGAGTGTTCAAGAGCATGGGAGGGTAGCGGCGGTTTTTGCATTATCGTACTTCGCACCCTCACCCCAGCCCTCTCCCAGAGGGAGAGGGAGCTTTAAAAGCCTTACAGCACCCCACGCTTTATCTGGTCGCGCTCGATGCTCTCGAACAGCGCCTGGAAGTTACCTTCGCCGAAGCCTTCGTTACCCTTGCGCTGGATGATCTCGAAGAAGATCGGGCCGATCGCGTTGGTGGTGAATATCTGCAGCAGCAGGCGCTTCTTGGTCTCGGCGTCGGCGTCCATCAGGATCTTGTTTTTCGCCAGGCGCGGCACGTCCTCACCGTGGTCGGGGACACGCTGGTCAATGACGTCGAAGTACGTGTCCGGCGTATCGAGGAACTCCACGCCCGCATCGCGCATCCGCTCGACCGTCGTGTAGATGTCGTCGGTAAAGCAGGCGATGTGCTGGATGCCCTCGCCCTTGTAGGCATCGAGGTATTCGTTGATCTGGCTCTTGGGATCGTTGGATTCATTGAGCGGGATCCGCACGACACCGTCGGGCGCAGTCATTGCCTTGGACACCAGGCCGGTCTTGGCGCCCTTGATGTCGAAGTAGCGGATCTCGCGGAAGTTGAACAGCTTCTCGTAATAGTCCGACCACTTGGCCATGTTGCCAAAGTAGAGGTTATGCGTGAGGTGGTCGATGAAGGTCAGGCCGAATCCGGCCGGATCCTGGTCGGCGCCCTCGATCGGCACGTAATCCTCGTACATGTGGCCCTTGTCGCCATATTTGTCGACCAGGTACAGCATGCAATCGCCGATGCCCTTCACCACCGGCGCATCGACCGCCTTGGTTACAGGCTTGTGGTCGATCGCTTCACCGCCATTGCCGAGCACCGTCTGGCAAACTTCGCCAGACGGCTTGCTGAAACGGATCGCGAAACCGCAGGCGCACGGACCATGCTTGTTTGCGAAGTCGGCGGCGAACGAATCCGGATCCTCGTTGACCAGGAAATTAACGCCGCCCTGCCGGTACACGGTGATCGGGCGAGACTTGTGCCGCAGCACTGCGGTGAAGCCCATCTTGCGGAAATAGTCGTGCAGCAGCTCGCGTTTGCCTTGTGGCGCGGCGAACTCGACAAACTCGAAACCGTCGATCCCCATCGGGTTGTCGAAGGTCGTGACCTCCATGCCGAGGTTTGGACCGGTGGACTGGGGCTGTGCGCTCATGGATGGCTCCTGCGGTTGGATACGCCGACGCACAGGATGCGTCGACGGCGGTTAGGGGCACGCGAATGTAAGCCGGCAGACGCTTGCAACAGCGATGCTGCATCGGGTCTTGCATCAGGCCTGCCAACGTTATAGTTTCAATTGTAACTATTTGCAAGGCGCACCGCCGCAATGCCTCCAGACCAGTCTCGCCCAAAGTCCACGCTTTCCGTGCCCGTGGCAAAAACACCTGCTGCCGGCCAGGCAAAAAGCAGTCCAAAGGGCAGCACGGGAGCGGATGGACGCCAGCACGGCGACAAACATGCCGTGCTCGAGTTGGAGTATTTCCTGCCCTACCGGCTCAGCGTCCTGTCCAACCGGATCAGCCAGACGATCGCCGACATCTACGCCGACCGATTCGACATCGGCGTCACCCAATGGCGGGTGATCGCGGTGCTGGGCCGCTATCCGGGGCTGTCAGCCAATGGTGTCGCCGAGCGCACCGCCATGGACAAGGTCGCCGTGAGCCGCGCGGTTGCGAGCCTGCTGCTACGCGGCCTGCTGGAACGCAAAACCCACGACGACGATCGCCGTCGCTCGGTGCTGGCACTCAGCGACGAGGGACGCGCTGTTTACGATGAGGTCGCACCATTGGCGCTGGAGTACGAACACAAGCTGCTGGCGCCGCTGGACACCCATGAACGCGACGAGCTTGATCGGTTGTTGCATAAGCTCGGGGATGCCGGGTAAGGGCGGCGCAACACCAAGCCTGCATTCGACGTTGTCAGCGGTTGTAGGAGCGGCTTCAACCGCGAGCTCCTGATCTTGCGTTTGCTCCGGCTGTTGTAGGAGCGACGTAAGTCGCGATCAAGGGTCCCGGGATTCCTGATCGCGACTTACGTCGCTCCTACAACGGCAAGAGCACGATCAAGAACTCGCGGCTAAAGCCGCTCCTACATTGCCTCACGAACATTGCATTACGAGCATCGGACGCGCTGCGCCACAACGAAAAACGGCGGCCGAAGCCGCCGTTTTTCATTTGCATGTCTCATTTGCATGCACGGCTAGAGCCTATTTCAGCTCTCCGTCCGTGCGGGTTCCGGCAGCAGACGGCTCGCCAATCTCGTTCTGCCCAGCCAGCGCAGGCGCGTCTTCCAGCGTACCCAAGTGCATCAACTTCTTGACCAGCGGAGCGATGGCGATCATGGCCACGCCCACGCCCACAGCGATCCAGCCGACCCGTGAGTAAACGTCGATCACCTGGTCTGGACCCGCATTTTTCGCCCCGGCCACCGATGCAATCAGGCCGGCTGCAAAATTGCCCGCAGCCGTGGCGAAGAACCATGTCCCCATGATCAGGCCGGCCAGGTGCGCCGGCGCCAGGCGGTTCATCGCCGACAGCCCGACCGGCGACAAGCACAGCTCACCCGTGGTGTGCAGCAGGTAGATCAGGAAGATGAAGATCACCGGGGTCAGCTGGCCCGCGCCGGTGGCGTGCGCCCCGGCGACCAGCACCAGGAAGCCCGCGCCGAGCTGGATGACACCCAACCCGAACTTGGCAGGCGTCGACGGTTCCAGGCCGCGCCGCGCCAGGAACGTCCACAGGATCGCGAACACCGGTGCCAGCAGGATGATGTAGATCGAGTTGATCGACTGGAACATCGATGCCGGCACGTCGAAGCCCAGCAGGTGACGATCCACAGAGCGGTCGGTGAACAGGTTGAGTGATGACCCGGCCTGTTCGAACAGCGCCCAGAACAGGATCGAGCCGAAGATCAGGTAGAGCGCCGCGAAAATGCGGTCGCGATCCTGCTTGGGCAGCTTGAACACCGAGGTGTACAGGATGTAGCCGACCAGGACTGCGCCGACGACCGCCAACAGGCCACCGACCAGGGACTGGTACTGGATCAGGACCCAGACCAGGCCCACCCCGGCGAAACTCAGGGCGTACAGCAGCCACTCGAACGGGATGCCCGCGACCTTTTGTTTCAGTCGTGCCGGATTGCTGGACTCACCGCGGCCCAGCAGGGTCGGTTTGCCGATGATGAACACGATCAGGCCCAGCAACATGCCCACGCCCGCGGCGCCGAAGCCGTACTTCCAGCCGTACGTCTGCCCAAGGTAACCGGCGATGATCGAACCCAGCGCGGCGCCCAGGTTGATGCCCATGTAGAAGATCGTGTACGCCGGATCGCGACGGATGTCCGTGCGTGGGTACAACTGGCCGACGATCACCGAGATGTTGGCCTTCAGGAAGCCCGAGCCGACGATGATGAACGACAGCGCCAGCCAGAAGATGTTGATCGCCGGACTGTCCTGTCCGGTGCCCGTGCCTTCGAACGCCATCAGGAAGTGGCCAAAGGTCAGCAATACCGCGCCGAACAGCACCGCCTTGCGTTGCCCCAGGTAACGATCGGCCAGGTAACCGCCGATCACCGGCGTGATGTAGACCAGCGCCGTGTAGGCGCCATAGATGATCGAGGCTTCGCTGTCGGAATAGAGCCAGTGCTGCACCAGATAGAAGATCAACAGGGCACGCATGCCGTAGTAGGAAAAACGCTCCCACATCTCGGCGAAGAACAGCACGAACAAACCGCGCGGATGGCCCAGGAAGGTCTTGCCTTCGTCGAGTGGAACTGGATTGGTGGCCAAGACTCGCTACTCCCCAACAGTGATCGACCGCCCGGTGGGGCGGCCTCGTATGGCAATTACCCTAACCCGGTCGGCGCCCATGTGGAACATGTGCGCCATGAATGCGGCCCCCGCTGGTACGGCCCCGCATTTGCTGCAGCGCAACATCAGTTTCCAGCACCGACACACCCGCGCGCATTCCCGGCGCGCTAATACGCAGCGTCGTCGCTTTCTTTGCCCATCCCGATCGACGTTCGCACCTCGAACAGCTCCGGAAAGAAGGTCAGGTCCAGCGCCTGCTTCAGGAAGCCCACCCCCGACGATCCGCCGGTGCCGCGCTTGAACCCGATGATCCGCATCACCGTGCGCATGTGCCGGAAGCGCCACAGCTGGAACTGCGTTTCCAGGTCGACCATGTCTTCGCACAGTGCGTATTCGCGCCAGTAGCGGTCGGTGTCCTCGTAGATGCGTTCGAGCACCGGCAACACGGCGCTGTCGGACGCACGCGCCTGGCTCCAGTCGCGCTCGACATGCACCTGCGGCACCGCATGCCCCCAGCGCGCGAGGTAACGCAGGAACTCGTCGTACAGGCTCGGCGCCTGCAATGCCTGGCGCAACACGGATTGCCCGTCGGCGTCGTGCGCGAACACCTTCAGCATCGCGGCATTCTTGTTGCCCATCAAGAACTCGACCGTCCGGTACTGCAACGACTGGAAGCCCGACGACGGGCCCAGGATGTCGCGGAACTCCATGTATTCGGACGGCGTCAGCGTTTCCAGCACCGACCACTGTGCAGTCAGCTGGTCAAGCACCCGCTTGCAGCGCGCCGCGACCTTGCCGAACCGCCCGACCTCGTCGTTGCGCAGGTGGGCAGTGGCCGCGGCCAGCTCGTGGATCAGCAACTTGAGCCACAGCTCGCTGGTCTGGTGCTGGATGATGAACAGCATCTCGTCGTGGTGTGGCGGACTGGACAGTGGCTTCTGCGCCGACAGCAGCCGATCCAGGTGCAGGTAGCCGGCATAGGTCATGCGTCCGGACAGGTCGGTGTGGATACCGTCCTCCAGGGCGCGCTCGTTGCGGTCGATTGTCATGCCGGCAGTTTACCCGCGCCCGGCCGGGCACGTGCTGCCGGTTGACCGCTGCCGGTTGACCGCAGAGCGTGCAGCCGCGCCGTTTGCTTGTCGGGCAGGACCTCCTGCACGCTCGCAGACCGGCCCAATTCGCTATCATCATGGGTTCCTGCCGCCCAAGGTCGCCACCCAAGGTCTCATCGGATGACAGTCGTCGCCAAATTCGAAATCGAATACCTGCAATGCCTCAAGCCCGACGGCAAGCCCGTCGGCAAGTTGCCACCGGCATTCAGTGATCCCGCCAAGCTGGTGCCTCTGCTCAAGCAGATGCTGTACGTGCGTACGTTCGACGATAAGTCGATCCGCCTGCAGCGCACCGGCAAGCTGGGTACCTACGCTGCCAGCCTCGGCCACGAAGCCACCCACGTCGGCATCGGCGCGTCGATGAAGAAGGAAGACGTGTTTGCGCCCAGCTACCGCGAGTACGGCGCGCAGTTCATGCGCGGCGTCAGGCCCCGCGAAGTGCTGATGTACTGGGGCGGCGACGAGCGCGGCAATGATTTTGAAGGTCCCAAGAACGATTACCCCTGGTGCGTGCCGATCTCCACCCAGTGCCTGATGGCCGCAGGTGCGGCGCTGGCGTTCAAGCTGCGCAAGGAGAAACGCGTGGCCGTGGCCTGTTGCGGCGATGGCGGCTCGTCCAAGACCGACTTCTATGCGGCACTCAACTCGGGCGGCGCCTTCAAGCTGCCGCTGGTGCTGTGCGTGATCAACAACGGCTGGGCGATCTCGGTGCCGCGATCCGCACAGACCGGCGCAGAGACCCTGGCGCAGAAAGGCATCGCCGGTGGCCTGCACTGCCTGCAGGTGGACGGCAACGATCTGATCGCCGTGCTCGAAGCCATGCGCCGCGCCACCGAGCGTGCGCGCAAGGGCGAAGGCGCCAGCGTGATCGAATTCATGACCTACCGCCTGCACGATCACACCACCGCCGACGACGCCCGCCGTTACCGCGGCGAGGATGAGGTCAAGGCAGCGTGGAAGGTCGAGCCGATGATCCGCCTGCGCAAGTACCTCACCGACGCCAAGGTCTGGGACGAGAAGAAGGAGAAGGCGTGGATCGAGGAATGCGGCAAGCTGATCGACATCGAGATCAATGCCTACCTGGAGACACCCGTGCAGCCGATCGAGGCGATGTTTGATTATCTTTACGCGGACATGCCTGCCGATCTCCTGGCACAGCGTGAAGCCGCCATTGCGTGGGAGAAGCGCTAATGGCTACCAGCAAGAAATCCGCTGCGAAGCAACCTGCAGCCAAGCAGCCGACAGAACCCACGCCGATCACCTTGATCGAAGGCATCACCCAGGCGCTGGCGTATGAAATGCGCAACGACGACGCGGTCGTCGTGTTGGGCGAAGACGTCGGCGTCAACGGCGGCGTGTTCCGCGCCACTGCTGGCCTGTCGGCGACATTCGGCACGCAGCGCGTGCTCGACACCCCGCTGGACGAAACCACGATCGCCGGCCTGACCGTCGGCATGGCCTCGCAGGGCATGAAGCCGGTCGCCGAGGCGCAGTTCGACGGCTTCATGTACCCGATGGTGGACTTCATCGTCTGTCACGCGGCGCGCATGCGCCACCGCACCCGCGGCCGCCTGCACTGCCCGATGGTGCTGCGCGTGCCCTGGGGCGGCGGCATACGCGCGCCAGAGCACCACAGCGAAGCCAACGAGTCGATCTTCACCAACGTGCCTGGTTTGCGCGTGGTCATGCCGTCCTCGCCTGCGCGTGCCTACGGCCTGCTGCTGGCGTCGATCCGCGACCCGGATCCAGTGATCTTCATGGAGCCCAAGCGCATCTACCGGCAGTACAAGGAGTTGGTGCCTGATGACGGCGAAGCGCTGCCGCTGGACGTTTGCTATGTCCTGCGCGATGGCAGCGACGTCACCCTGGTCACTTGGGGCGCGCAGGTCAAGGAAACACTGGAAGCCGCAGACGAGCTGGCCGAGAACGGCATCAGTGCCGAAGTCATCGACGTCGCTACGTTGACGCCGCTGGACTTCGAGACCATCGCCGAATCGGTCGCCAAGACCGGTCGCTGCGTGATCGTGCACGAGGCTCCCAAGACCGCGGGGTTCGGCGCCGAGATCGCCGCGCGCCTGGCCGAGGAATGCATGTACGACCTGTTGGCACCGGTCGAGCGCGTCACCGGCTACGACACCCACATCCCGCTGTTCCGCCTGGAGATGAAGTACCTGCCCAGCGTCGAGAAGATCCTCGTTGCGGTACAGCGCACGCTGGACGCTTCGTAAAGCGGGCTTTACAAGGCGGGCTCTGGCCCGCTGTTTCGCACACCTCTGACTTTGGATGGCGGGCCTGGGCCCGCCCTACGCCCCAGGAACCGTTCCCATGGCTGACAAGAAAACCTTCAAGCTTCCCGACCTTGGCGAGGGCCTGCCCGACGCCACCATCGTCGAGTGGTTCGTCAAGGTAGGCGACACCATCAAGCTCGACGAGTACCTGGTGTCGATGGAAACCGCCAAGGCGGTGGTGGAAGTGCCCTCGCCGTTCTCCGGCAAGGTGCTCAAGCTGGCCGGCGCCGAGGGCGACGTGATCGAGACCGGCACGATGCTGGCGGAGTTCGAGCTTGATCCGAACCTGCCGCAGCGTTCGGAAGGCCAGGATACCGGCCACCATCACGGACCACCGGTGAAAAAAGGCCAGCCCTCGAAGGGTGTGGGTAGCGAAGACCCGGCCCCGGACGACCGCGTGGTCGCTTCGCAGGATGGCGGAGCCATCAGCGACGACGAAGAGCTCGTTACCGAAGACGGCGTCGAAGCCGGTCGCGACGATGCCGGCACCGTGGTTGGCGCGATGCAGTCCTCCGATGCCGTCCGCAGCGAGCAAGCCTCTTCTGCTGGTGGCGTCAAGGCGATGCCCGCCGTGCGCGCCATGGCCCGCAAGCTCAAGGTCGACCTGAGCCGCGTCCGGGCCACTGGTGCCGATGGCGTGGTCACCATGGCCGACGTCAAGAAGGCCGCCGCGGATGGTTCCGCGACAGTTGGCTCGGCCCCAGCCCGGAGTGCACCGCAAGCCCGCGCCGCCGAGCGCACCCCGACTGCTGCCCCAGCGCCTTCAGGCAGCGGCGCACGCAGCACCCTGTCCCAGTCCGGCAAACCGATGCGCACGCAATCGCCCAGCGTCCAGGCGACCGGCCAGCCCGAACAACTCAAGGGCGTGCGCCGCAACATGGCACGCGTCATGGCCGACGCCCACGCCAAGGTCGTCCCGACCACGCTGTGCGACGACGCCGACCTGCATGCATGGATCGGCAAGCAGGACATCACCGCACGCCTGATCCGCTCGATCGTCACCGCCTGCCAGGCGGTGCCCGCGCTCAATGCCTGGTTTGACGGCGACAAGCTCTCGCGCACCCAGCATCCGCACGTGGACATCGGCATCGCGGTGGACACCGACGACGGCCTGTTCGTCCCCGCCTTGCGCAACGCGGACATGCTCGATGCCGGCGGCATACGCCAGGCCATCAAGCGCCTGCGCGCACAGGTCGAGGACCGCAGCATCCCGTCCTCGGAGCTGAGCGGCTACACCATCTCGCTATCCAACTTCGGCATGTTCGCCGGCCGTTACGCGACGCCCGTGGTGGTGCCGCCGACGGTCGCGATCATCGGCGCTGGCAAGCTGTCACACGACGTGGTCGCAGTGATGGGCGGCGTCGAAGTGCACCGCCGCATGCCGATCTCGCTGACCTTCGACCACCGTGCAGCGACTGGCGGCGAGGCGGCGCGTTTCCTGAAGGCGTTACTGGACGACCTGGGCGCACCCAACTGACCCAAGGCGGGCACAGGCCCGCCATTACCTGCATCGATTGACGTGGGGCGGGCCAAGACCCGCTCGCACCGCTTACGCTGTCGCCCGGACCTGTCCGTCCACCACCAGGCGTCCGTCACTGCTTTGCGCCCGCGCCAACCTGAGTGCCTCTTCCGCACGCTCAAACACCCGCTCCATCGCCTCATCGGCTCCCTGCGCAATTGCCGCACCAATGATCAGCGATAGCCCATGTCCAGCTGCAACGCTGTCGCGCAGTGCCGCCAGCTGGTCGGGGGCCTTGCCACCCTGCGACAGGATCAGCAGGAACTCGGTGCCTCCATGCGGGCAGACCAGCTCGGCAGGCAAGCACTGCTGCAGGATTTCCTGCAGCTGTATCACGGCCGCCCCTCCCTGATCGGCAAGCAACTTGGCAAACCCTTCGACCTCGACCACCGCGACCGCATAGCGGTCTGTAGGCACCTGGGCCGTGCTGGCGGTGTCGGGCTTGGTCGTACCGGGTAGGACCGAGCCGGGCTTGGCCGTGTCAGGCATCGCACGTTGGTTGAAGTCCCGCTCTGCCTTGCGACGTTCCAGCAGCAATGCCGTGCGCCTGCCTTCCAGCAGTTGCGTCGTGAGCCGGGACAACAAGTGCAACGACTCACACTGCGCGTCGGACAAGGTATGCGGCTGGCTGTCGATAACGCAGACCGTACCCAGCGCATGTCCGTCGCCGGACAGGATGGGCATGCCCGCATAGAAACGGATGCCCGGATCGTCGACCACCAACGGATTGGTGGCGAAACGTGGATCCAACCGTGCGTCCTCGACCTCAAGCAGATGCCCGGGCATGCGGATGGCGTGGTCGCAAAAAGCGACCCCGCGCGGTGTCTCGTGGACGTCGATGCCGACTGCTGCCTTGAACCACTGCCGCTCGCGATCGATCAGGGAGACCATGGCCATCGGTGCCCCACAGATGAGGCTGGCCAAGCGCACGATGTCGTCGTACGCCGCCTCGGGCAGGGTGTCGAGGATGCGGTAGGACTCCAGCGCGCGCAGGCGCCGGTCTTCGACCAAATCCGCATCGGCAGCCGTAGTGCCGACAGTCCCGTGGTTTGTTTTCCCCGCCTTGCTGATCACGTTAATTGCTGGTCAGACCGGAAGCCGGTGGACAGTCTTCCACGTGCCCGTTGGCCGTGCAACATGGGGGTCTGAAACCAATAGAAGCAGTCAATGGCCCCTTGAATCTTCATACCCGCGATAGCCGGGATCCCATTCGAATCGTCATTTCCATGAAGGCGGCAATCCAGTGACTTTTGTTTTTGCTTTCGCAGGAGCGACGTGAGTCGCGATCATTGGCTCCGGAAAACCTGATCCCGACTTACGTCGCTCCTACGACAATCAGGTCAAGATCAAACGCTTCCGCACTGTCGCGCGGGTCACTTTCTGTTACGGCAGGAAGTCACCAAAGACCACCGCTCCTGACGCTTGCCGATGCTCGGCAAGTTTTAAGTCGCACAAGATCAAGAGCTTAAGAATCAAAAGCCTAAAACAAGAACAACAGAAAAACCAAAAGCAAAACCAATACCGTCATTCCCGCCTTCGCGGGAATGACGGATTCGTAACCGGATTTTCCCGTGCCTGCCGCACCTCCCACAGCGGATGCGGGGGCACTTCAGACAGGCATGCCGAAAACAAGCATGGCAAGCTCAAATCTCGATCCACGCGAGGACATCGCCATGCCCCATCAAAGCCGCTTGAGCACCTTCATCCTCGACTGCAACGTCGACGACCTCGCGCCGCATGCTGAATTCTGGGGCGCCGCGCTGGGAAAAACAGTCGTGACCGTCGACCAGGACGGCGACGGCAAGTACGCCGAACTGCGGACCGAAGCAGACGAACCAATCCTGCTGCTGCAGAAAGTCGGCCACGCCCCACGCATCCACCTGGACATCGAGACTGATGACATCGACGCCGAGGTCGCACGGCTGGAAAAGCCCGGCGCCCGGAAGATCGAAAGGATCAAGACCTGGTACGTATTGGAAGCGCCCAGCGGACATCGCTTCTGCGTGATCCGGCAACAGCGTGAGCCATTCGGACCGCATGACAATCGCTGGGATTGATATTGCTTTCCAAAAGTCGTTCTTTCCAGAATCTGGTCTTTCGAAAAGCTGGATGACACCAAGGAGGGTATGGGCAAGTCGTCGTCCCGGCGAAAGCCGGGACCCATCTTGAACTCATTGGCTTGAATCACGATGGCCTTCGGCTTTCGCCGGAATCACGATCGAGACCTGCCAGGAAAACCCCTAAACGCCGTGCGCTACGACAAGCTGGTTTTTTCGACCAGCGTGCTGCCGCGCAGCCACCGCCACCGCACCAGCACGGCAGCCAAGAGCATCCCCAGGAAAACGCCATAGCCCATCGCGGTGGCCAGGATTTGTGGCCACATCGCGCCGTACTGGCGGTCGGCATACCCATGCGCCCAGTGCACGCTGGCGATGAAGGCAGACAAGGCGACCAGTAACGCGACGATATCGAACCAGCGTCGCGATGCATGCCGCGGCAGGCGCGGGTACCACCAGTACAGCCAGCACAGGATCGCAGTCCACGGAGCAAACAGGATCAGGGTCAGGTCCGGCATCTCGGCCAGGTTCATGCCACGTCCTCGCCGAAACTTGCCAGTGCAGCGACGACTTCCGCGGCCGCCACGTCTTCGCACAAATGGCCGACCAGCTCATCTCCCAGGTGGATGGCCTTGTCGTGCAACTGCTGCACCTTGGCGCCCGCGTCGGCCTTTAAGCGTGCAATCAACTGTCCGGCGTCGCGCGGGGAATCGTGGCCGGTGCCTTGCAGCAACTCGCGGTCGCCATCGACCAGCTTGAAGTAGAACTTTCCGTCGACCTCGCGGTATTGCTTGAACGTGGGACGCGACGATGCAGCTTTCAATTGCTTCGACTTTCCTTCGACCTGCGTGCCCAAATCGCGCAACCCAACCGCCTCGCGCAGTACCTGCAGGGATGGCGTCGCGTACTTCGCCCGCAATCGTAAGGCACCATCGCGCAACTGCTGCTCGATCCGGTCCGGATGCGCGATCAACGCTTCGTATTTTTCACGCAGCGGTGCGACTTCGACATCGATGCGCTCGAACAGCTGTTCCTTGGCTTCGCCCCAGGCGATGCCGTCGGCGAACGCCTGTCGGAATGCCGCGGACTCCGCGTCGCTGGCAAAGGCCTGGTACAGCTGGAACACGTTTGAACCTTCGGCGCTCTTCGGCTCACCGGGCGCCTTGGAGTCGGTGACGATGCCGTACACCAGTTTCTTGAGTTGCGAACGCGGCGCGAACAGCGGAATCACGTTGTCATAGCTCTTGGACATCTTGCGACCATCGAGCCCGGGCAAGGTGGCAACGTGTTCCTCGATCGCGGCCTCCGGCAAAGTGAAATACTCCTTGCCAGCCGGTTCCCCGTACAAATGATTGAACCGCTGCGCGAAATCACGCGCCATCTCGATGTGCTGCACCTGGTCGCGCCCGACCGGCACCTTGTTGGCGTTGAACAACAAGATGTCGGCGGCCATCAGTACCGGATACATGAACAGTCCGGCATTGATGCCGGCGTCGTCGTCCTCGCCCGCCTCGCGGTTCTTGTCGACGGCCGCCTTGTAAGCGTGGGCGCGGTTGAGCAGGCCCTTGCCGGCGACGCAGGTCAGCAGCCAGGTCAGCTCGGGGATCTCGGGGATGTCGGACTGGCGATAAAACCAGACCGTGTCCGGGTCCAGCCCACAAGCCAGCCAGGAAGCGGCGATCTCCAGCGTCGAACGCTGGATCCGCGCCGGCTCGGCGACCTTGATCAGGCTGTGGTAGTCGGCAAGGAAGTAAAAGCTCTCCGTATCCGGCGCACGGCTGGCCGCCAGCGCCGGACGGATTGCGCCCACGTAGTTGCCCAGGTGGGGGGTGCCGGAGGTGGTGATACCGGTCAGGACACGGTTGGTGGTCATTGCAGCCAATCAAAGCGCGGAAGCCGGCAGTTTACCGGACACCCAACCCCACCCGCGCTGCTGCCACGTTGGTAGAGGGGTCCTGTCCCGAGCATCTCCCTTAGGAGCACACCCATGAAAAGTACGCCCGTAACGCCCATTCCAACCACCAGCACGCCCCTGAAACGCCAACTCCTGCTCCTGTCCGCTGCATTGATCGCGGTGATCCTGCTGGCCGTCTGGCTGCCTGCGACCGCCGCGCCGGTGGTCGAACTGGCCGTCGTCGACCGCGACAATGGGCAACTGCTCCCGCAATACCCCAGCCGCAGCCAGGCCTGGATCGCCGGCATTCCCGGCCACCGTTATGCAGTGCGCATGACCAATACCAGCAACCAACGCGTGCTGGTGGTGCTGTCGGTGGATGGCGTCAACGCCGTCAGCGGCGAGGACGCCGACCCGACGCAAGCCGGTTACGTGCTGGGGCCGTGGCAAAGCACCGAGATTACCGGCTGGCGCAAGTCGATGGAGGACGTCGCGCAGTTCGTGTTCACCGACCTGCCCGACAGTTATGCCGCGCGTACAGGTCGTCCGGACAATGTCGGCGTGATCGGCATTGCCGTGTTCCGAGAGCGGCAGGTTTCGCCACCGCGATATCGCGCATATGCACCGCCCTACGATGCAGCACGCGGATCCGCAGACAAGGCCGCGTCGTCGGCGGCGCCATCTGCAGCGGAATCGAGTGCCGATGCCATGAACGACAGCGTCGACCGCCAACGCATCGGCACCGGCCATGGCGTCCGCGAATGGTCGCCGGTCAATCGCACCGACTTCATCCGTGCCAGCCGGTCCCCGGCGCAGGTCACACAACTGCGTTATGACGATTTGAATGCACTGGTTGCGCTGGGCATCGTCCCCCAACCGTACTTGCGTCGCTGGCCTGTTGGGCCCGATGCTTTTTCGGGTGGATTCGTCGCCGACCCGCCCCACTAAAACAGGGAGCCACGTCGTGTGGGCCGCGTAGCCACGTCATCCAGTAACGTCTGCAACCCGGGACAACAACGGCAACGGGCCGGCATCTGCCGGCCCGTTGGTGACATGGGGATTGTCGAATCAGATCATCGAATCAGATCATCGAATCAGATCATCGAATCTCAGATCATCGAATTCAGATCTGTGATGGCCAGATCAGGGATTGCGAGATCAGGAATTGAACATGCGCTCGAAATCGCGCACTTCGTTCTCGGCGCGATCACGCTCCCAACCGTACTGCTCCTGCAACTTGCCCGTCAGGTAGGTGCGGTTGCCGTCGGCAACGTCGAAGATGTCATCAGTCAGCTTGCCCCATTTGGCCTGGGCCTTGCCCTTGAGTTGCTTCCAGTTGCCCTGGATGGTGTCTTCGTTCATGGGTCGTCTCCTTGATGCTGCGTGGGGGATTCGATCCTGCCTATCCAGCCCTGCTTTCAGGCCATGGATACGGCTGCATTGGATCGAGGTTCAACCATCGCACCCTGCGCGTATTGTCCGGGTCAAGGAAACGTTGCGTGGGGCTTCACCTCACTGACGCGTTCATCTTCAACCGGGTTCGCTCCATCGGACATGCTCAACCGGGCTCGTCGCACGCGGCTCGGAGCATGCAGCAAGAACAGCGCACAAAAAGAAAGCCGGCATTGCCGGCTTTCCTCCCTCGCTATCCACTACGTGCGTGGAAGTAGCGATCTATTTCAGCGTGGGGTAAATCAGCGTGGCGTAAATCAGCGTGGCGTAAATCAGCGTGGCGCTTGCATGCCACCCGAATCGGTACCACCCGTATCGTCGGCTGCCTGCTCGACCTTGTCGCCAACCTTCTGTACGTCCTTGCCGGCACCCTTCACGGTGTTGCAGGCAGTCAGCATGCTCATCGAAAACAGCGTCACCAACATCAATGCGATCAAACGTTTCATCGAATTCTCCTTACGTACGAATCAATAGACAAGTGGAGCATGGGCCGCGGGGCACAACAGCCCGCCGAATCATGAAACCCATCACGGCGTGAAGCCCGTGTGCATACAGCGCGCTGGGGGGCTGGTTTGTTCAGCAGGTCCCTGCCCATGCAGTCTGCCCCATGCAGCCTGCACCCAGGAGAACCGGGCAGCGCCTGACCCATCCACACGCCCCTGCGTTCAGTGTCGAAAAGCTCCAAACAGCGTTGGGCAAACGTGCCCCGTCATCCCGGCGAAAACCAGGATTCATCAATGCCAAGGTCAGTCGGAGACAGCAACATGGCCCCGGCATGCGCCGGGACGACGCTGATGCGCTAATCGCGCATCAAGGTCGACTTGCCAAACAGGCTTTCGACCAGGTCCACCGACACCTCGGCGGTCGCGTTGTTGGTGTCGATGATCGGATTGAGCTCCATGATGTCCAGCGAGCCCATGCGGCCACTGTCGGCGATCATCTCCATCACCAGTTGCGCCTCGCGGTAGTTCGGGCCGCCGGGCACGGTGGTGCCGACGCCGGGCGCGATGCTCGGGTCGAGGAAGTCGACGTCGAAACTCACGTGCAGGTGGGTGTTGTCATCCATGCCCTCGAGCGCTTCTTCCATCACCCGCTTCATCCCGACCTCGTCGATGTAACGCATATCGTAGATGTCGAGGTTGTGCTTCTTGACCAGCTGTTTTTCACCCTGGTCAACCGAACGGATGCCGATCTGGCGGACCACGTCGGGCGTGATCGCGGGCTTGCTGCCGCCCAAGGTGATCAGCGCCTCGGGCCCGATGCCGCACAGGCAGGCTACCGGCATGCCGTGGATGTTGCCTGAGGGCGTCAGCTCGTGGGTATTGAAGTCCGAGTGCGCGTCCAGCCAGAGCAGACGCAATTGCTTGCCGGTGTCGCGGCAATGCTGGGCCACGGCCGTCACCGAGCCCAGGCCCAGGCAGTGGTCGCCGCCCATCAGGATCGGCAGCCGCTGCTGTTGCAGCTCGGCCAGCATCGCGTCCATCACGACGCGGTTCCAGGCCACGACCTCGTCCAGGTGGCGGAATCCATTGACTGGCCCCTGCCACGGATTGCGCGGACCCTCCAGGTTGCCGCGGTCGACGACGTCGATACCGCGCGCGGTCAGTGCCTCGGCCAGTCCGGCGATGCGCAGTGCATCAGGGCCCATCAGCGCGCCGCGATGGCCGGCACCAATGTCGGTGGGTGCGCCGATCAATGAAACAGGCGGAAATGTACGACTCATAAGAAACCCCTTTGGTGCCGGCACCCGGATTCGAACTGGGGACCTACCGCTTACAAGGCGGTTGCTCTACCAACTGAGCTATGCCGGCATCGGATTGGAAGGTCATTATAACGTGGGCCAATGACGTAACCGGCATGGCCAGGCGAACCCAAAAAGAGGGCACAGGCATCCGCACGCCACGCGGGTCATTGCAGGCGTGCGCAATCCAGCGCTTCCCGACCGGGTGCGGTAGCGATCGACTGGGCTTGGGCGGCATCGAATCCGGGCGCGGCCACGAGATCCAGCCAAGTGGTCGACGGCCCGCCGCCCACAGGCTCGGCGCGTGCTGCAAACCCGGCCCCGACCAGCGTCTGGACGCGGCTACGCGCCGTTGTCTCGCTGCCGTAACGACCCAATGCGATTGCGTTGGCATCGGCGCCGTCATGCATCACCAGGTAATCACTGAAACCGGCACCGGCGATGCGTTCAGCCATCGCCTTGGCGGCCTCTTGCGTCGGCAAGGGCGGTATGACCACGCGCCAGCCACGCACGGGGGTCGCGGTCCGGGTCCGCACGACCACTCGCCGCACCAGTGGCAGCAACCGCGCATTTGCCGCATTGGCCGCATCGATATTGGCAAATGGACCAAAACTGAAACAGATGGATCTTGCTGCTGTAGTTGGCGTGGCCGTGGCAGGCGTGGGCGTGGTGACAGCACCGGCTTCCGGAGTCGGTGCCTTGGCGACGTCCTTGGTTTTGGCGGGCGGCACATCGACAGAGCTTGCCTTGGTTTCCGCAGGAGTCTTGGCAGTGTCCAGGCCACTGGAAATACTGGGCGAAATCGGCGGGATAGCCGCGGGGTGCCCTGATTGCGGCGTCGCTTCGGACAGCAACTGCAATCGCGCCACGTCGTCGGGCTGGATGATCGCGGCAGGTTGCGGCACGGGCCGCAATGCCCACCACGCCGCGACACCGACGTTGAGCACCAGCAACAGGACAATCAATGCGCGCGCGAACATGGCTACGATTCTAACGGGCATCGCTGCAATGGACAGCGTCGCGTGCTACCTGGTCGTGCCGGGCACCAGCGCATCGTTGCACCCGTACGACGTTTCAATCGTGCGCCCTCGCCCATTGCGCCAGGCCTTCCAGGACCAGCGCCGGCATCGTGTCTGCCCCGGGCAACCACGGTTGCAATGCCGCGGCACCGCCACCGTGCAGTAACAGCGATGGCGGGGCACCCAGCAATACGGTGGCGGCATCGCTGCTGCGTTGGATCAACCCCAGTGCGGCGCCATCGCAACCCGATGCCAGCGCGTCGATGGTGTCGGACGCAAACTCGGTGTAATCGCCACCGGTTGCCGGCAGGTGCGGCGCACGCGTTTGCAGCATCTCGCGCATGAAGGTCGGCGATGGCGCGATGCGACCGCCACGATGCAGGCCGTCCGCATCCAGCAGATCGACGGTCAAGGCGGTGCCGACGCCGACCACCAGTGCCGGCTGCACACAGGCATGCCCCGCGCAACGTGCATGCGCGCCGAGCAGGGCCAGGAAACGATCGACACCCAACCGCTCGGGGTGCGCATACGCAATCCGCACGCCCGCACAGGACGGCAAGGTGCGCGCGATATCAACACGATCGCAACGTCGTGACAGCACCTCCACCAGCGCCGAGGTCAGTACAGGCGGGGCGACGCTGGCGATGCATGCGGCGTCGATCCGGTCCGGCAACGCCTGCTCCCAGCCGCTGGCCAGCGCGTTGCCATCGTGGTCGACAAACATGGTTGTACCAAGCATGGTCGGGCCGGGTGTGCCAGCACGCCAGGGCGCATATTTCAGGCGGCTGTTGCCCAGGTCAAACAACCACATGTCTTCAGCACCGTTGCTCATGACGTCCGCACGCTGACTTCGCCGGCAAGCACGCGTTGCTCCTGGCCATCGACAAGGACCTGCAATGCGCCATCTTCCGCCAACCCCAGGACCCGGGCGTTGCGACTGCCAGTGTCGTCACGCAGGACGACCTCGCGCCCATCCAATGCATCCAGCTGCCGATAACGCGGCAGGAACGGCGCCAGCCCCTGCGCATCGAACTGTGACAACGCCGGCAGCCAATGCGCCAACAATGTCGCGACCAGGAGATTGCGGGATGGGACTTCACCCGAACCCAAGGTCGCCAGGTCGACCCAGGGTTGATCGATAGCGGGTTGGTCAATAGCGGGCTGGTCATTAGCGGGCTGGCCGATCGCGGCAGCGGCGGCAGTGGGCATCGCGACATTGAGACCAAGCCCGATCACCGCGCGCGCCGGACCGGCGACCTCGCCGCCGCCCTCGACCAACAGGCCGCCAAGTTTGCGCAGCGCCGAAGGGGCGTTTGCATCGGCGCTGCCTTCAACCGGGCTGCCTTCAACAAGGATGCGGTCAACAAGGCTGCGGTCAACAAGGATGACCAGGTCATTGGGCCATTTCAGGCGCACGCCGGCGTAACCCAGCGCGTGCAGCGCCTCGGCAGTGGCGACACCGGCGACCAGGCTCAGGCCCGGCAGCCGCGCCAATCCTCCACTGAACATCCGCGCCAGTGACAGGTACACGTTGGCCGCCAACGGCGATACCCACGCTCGGCCGCGACGCCCACGCCCGCCGTCCTGACGCTCCGCCAGCAGGATGGCAGAACCCGTTGCTGGCGTCGGTCGCCGCAACAGTTCCGAATTGGTCGAATCCAGCGACCAGGCAACTTCCAGCGCGGCCACCTGCGCACGGCAGTCGTTCGGCAGCTGCGTGAGGATGGCGTCCGCATCCAGCAATTCCATTGGATGCGCAAGCGCGTAACCCCGCCCGGGGTGCACGTCGATGGCCACGCCGGCGTTGCGCAAAGCCTCGACCTGCTTCCAGATGGCAGCGCGCGTCTGGCCAGCCGCCCGCGCCATCGCCGCACCACTGGCCGGGCCCTGGATCAGGCGTGCCAGCAATTCGCGCTCGGTCATGGTTGCTGCAGGCTCCCTGGTTGCATCGGGCTTGATTGGACCGGGCCTGATTGGATCGAGCTTGACTGGATCGAGCTTGATTGGATCGGGCCTGATTGCATCGGGCCTGATTGCATCGGGCCTGATTGCATCGGGC
>RCMY010000379.1_pt1 | contig 43023 bp, 35 predicted proteins | sample 2041341 | NCBI WGS metagenome assembly RCMY01 (sample SAMN09708234, study PRJNA481090) | Marine sediment metagenome, whole genome shotgun sequencing project. | reverse complement strand
GTATTCTTCCCTTCGAATATTATTTCCCCTGTCGGTCTTCGCGCAACACTTTCACCAACGCCTACGGTCAGGCTTATGATGTCTCACCGTGCGTTTTGGTTGGCTGATAAACGTGGCGCGTTTGTCGGCTCCGGTCTGCAAGATACAACGGGTCGTGCGGGTAGCTTCTTGGGCAATTTATTCGACATTAACTTAAATTGGGATCCTCAGACCAGTTATTTACGACGCATGAGTCTGGACGTAGGTTTTTCCCACTTGTTTAAAGGCTCTTACTTCGATAAAGTCCAGCAAAGTCCTGGCAGCTCTGGTACCAGTTATGGATATACCATGCTTACCTTTAAGTTCTAAAATTGCGACACGTGCTGTAATTTAAATACTGAACTGTTCTGAATTGAGCGTACTTATCAGGGCAATCGGGCTTAAATTGTCTTGGCTTTTCAGCCTTCATATTAATCAATAGGTTAAAGGTGTCGAGAATTTAAGATAATCAAAAAAGAGGCAATTTAGCCAATTTAATGGTTTCTAACGTACTGTTTTAATGAATAATAAATTTAAGCCCGATTGCCCTGTTACAACAACAAGATAATCTAGCAAAGAAAAGGGAAATGTATAAAAGACTACATATACTAATTGCATCATCTGTCATTGCACTAGCGCTCAGCAACCCCGTTGTTGCTGACGATACAGTGGAAGATTTTGAGGTGTGGGGAAACATTACTGCCACGGGCAGCTTCTCTGCCAATCCAAAAATTAAATGGTGGGCTGAAGGCCAAGGTCGTTTTGGTAACGACGCTTCAAGATTCTCACAAAGCATTATCCGCCCAGGTATTGGTTATGTCGTTAATGATAAAACAACGGTCTGGCTAGGTTATGCTTGGGTTCCAACCAGCTTCCCATTTGCCGGTAAAGGCCCATTTAATGAGCACCGGATATGGCAACAATTATTATGGTCCAATCCATACTCATTTGGTACGATTACCAGCCGTTCACGCACTGAGCAACGTTTTTTCGATATCCAAGGTAGCACAGATGTCGGTCATCGTTTCAGACAAATGCTAAAATGGTCTATTCCAATGCCAGCTATATCACCAAAAGTCAGTTTTGTCTTGCTTGACGAAATCTTTGTTAATTTTAATAATATTGATGCCGGTTCGAGAGCTGGATTTGACCAAAACCGTGTATTTGCAGGCTTTGCTTATAAAGTCAACAAAATTGCTACTGCCGAGATTGGCTACATGAATCAATACTATAACCGTCCAAACAGCCCGCGTCCTGACCAAATGCAACATATATTGGGTGTAAATTTATTTTTAAATTTCTAGGATAAAATACATCAATTTTATTTGGGCGCTTTCTTGATCAAAGGATAGCGCCCAATTACCAGTTGTCGCCATACTCCCATTTGGTATGTTAAAAACCACATCAGTTCTGTTCAGGTAATCTCCTAAGACTTCTTCATCTAAATCTGACTTTTTAACTCGTTTCAACTACTATATTTCTCCTTATTTTAAAGACGAGTGTCGTGCATGAGTGAATTTAAGCTGGGTCAACGCTGGATATGTGATGCTGATTTGCAATTAGGCATAGGCATCATCCAGGCCGTAGAAGACCGGATGATTAGCATCTTTTTTAAAGCCGTTGGTGAAACGCGCACCTACGCGAAACAATCTGCGCCATTAACAAGAGTTATATTCTCAGTGGGCGATACCGTAACCAGTGATGAAGACTGGGCATTAACCATTGAGTCAGTCGAACACCATAACGGTTTATTAACTTATTTTGGTATTGATCAGGACGGTAAGTCGCGTCAACTAGAAGAGCTGCAACTTGCCAATTTTATCCAGTTTTATCGCCCGACTGAGCGTCTATTTAATAGTCATGTTGATTCAGATAAATGGTTCCAAGTGCGCTATGAAACCCTGCGGCGGCAGCAACACCTCACTGGCGCAACGTTACATGGCTTAACGGGCTGTCGCACCAGCCTTATTCCACATCAACTCTATATCGCCCATGAGGTTGCAAATCGTTATGCGCCTCGTGTGTTATTAGCTGACGAAGTGGGTTTAGGAAAAACCATTGAAGCTGGTTTAATTCTACACCATCAATTACTAACTGAACGTGCTAACCGGGTACTTATCATCGTTCCCGAGACATTGATTCATCAATGGTTAGTGGAAATGCTGCGACGCTTCAATCTTCACTTTAGTGTCTTTGATGAAGAACGTTGCGATGCCATTGAAGAGAGCAATGACCAAGAGAATCCTTTTCATAGTGAACAATTAGTCCTTTGCAGTCTTGATTTTTTAAAACATGACCCCGACCGCTTTCAAGCTGCATTGGCCGGCGAATGGGACTTGTTGATCGTAGATGAAGCGCATCATCTAGAATGGTCAGAGGAAACCGTTAGTCCCGAATATGCGTTGGTCGAACAATTGGCACAGCAAACTAAAGGAGTACTTTTGTTAACGGCGACACCCGAGCAATTAGGAAAAACCAGTCATTTTGCTCGATTGCGCTTACTTGATTCTGATCGATTCTCTGATTTTGAAACATTTGTAGAAGAAGAACAATCCTACGAACCCATCGCCAAAGCTGTTGAGGCATTACTTAGTGCGCGGCCACTTGATGATGCCACGATACAAATGATGAGATCAACCATTCATGATGAAGAAGTGCAACAACAACTAGACGATCTCAGCACACCGATAGATTCGGACAAAAACAAGCACGCACGAGAAATATTGATCGCACGTTTACTTGATCAACATGGGACAGGACGGATCTTATTTCGCAATACCCGCGCCACGATTAAAGGGTTTCCTGGCCGCAAAGCCCATATTGTTCCTCTCACACCACCCGCGCAATATGTTGACTGTTTAACAGTATTTGAAACAAACCGCATTTCGGCACCTCAAATACTACTTTGCCCTGAATTACTTTATCAGTCCAATGAGAGCACAACAGATCCTAATTGGACTGAAATCGACCCGCGTATTCCCTGGCTAACAAAAACCTTAAAGCAACTCAGCCCTGAGAAAGTGTTAGTTATCACTGCTAGCACACAAACCGCACTCGATATTGCCCAAACGCTTAAAGTGATAACTGGACAGCATGTACCCGTGTTTCATGAGCATATGGATTTAATTGCACGTGATCGCGCCGCTGCTTTTTTTGCAGATAAAGAAGGGAAATGTCAGCTGCTTGTTTGCTCTGAAATTGGCAGTGAAGGGCGCAATTTTCAATTTGCACATCACTTGGTCTTATTTGATTTGCCATTGAATCCTGACCTATTGGAGCAGCGTATTGGTCGATTGGATCGTATTGGTCAGACTGAAATCATTAATATTCACATTCCATATCTAAAAAATACGGCACAGGCCGTCATGCTGCATTGGTATCACCAAGGTTTGAATGCATTTGAGCAAACTTGTGCTGCGGGTCAAACCGTTTTCTCACAAGTTGACGCGATGCTTAATGATGCACTTCATCAACCTAAAACTAATTTGGATGATCTTTCCAGCTTAATTAACACCACGCAATCTATTAACCGGGCACTTAATGAAGCGTTGCACGAAGGACGTGATAAATTACTAGAATATAATTCCTTTCGTCCAGCAATTGCTAATCTACTCAAGCAGCAAGCGCTAGAACAAGACGCAGACCCCAGCTTGTTTCATTACATGGACAGCATTTTTGATTGTTTTGGTGTTCACACTGAAGAACACAGAAGCAACAGTTATATTATTCGTCCGAGTGAACATATGACCACTGCATTCTCTGGCTTAAGTGATGATGGCATGACCATTACCTATAACAGAGATGTCGCTTTAACCAATGAAGATATCCACTACCTCACCTGGGCGCATCCAATGGTCGTGAATGCCATGGATAGAGTATTAAGTAGTGAGTTTGGTAATGCGGCAGTCAGTGCAATCCAATGCAAACAAATTGAACCCGGCACCTTATTGCTAGAGAGTTTATTTGTTCTTGAAGCCTCAGGAGAGCGTATTCAACAGAGCAAGCATTATTTACCGACAACAATCATCCGTATTCTCATTGACGAAACTGATCGTGATAACTACCTTGATTTCGATCATGAAACACTTAATGATTATCAGGTTGGTGTGTCCGCAGAAATTGCCAAGCAGGTTATTCAATTAAAAAAAGAGTCCATAAAAACAATGGTCTCTCGCAGCGAATCCCTTGCGCAAATAGAAGCCCCTTACATGGTTTCCCATGCGCGTAGCCAGATCCAGAAAATGTTTACACAGGAAATAGAACGACTTCAAGCGCTACATAGAGTCAACCCAAATGTCCGTATAGAAGAAATCGAATTCTTGCAGCAACAATTAAAAGATTTATTGCAAATGCTACACTCAACGCACCTTAGGTTGGACGCGTTACGGGTGATTGTTGCGACTTAAGGCTGTAAACGTTAAACGTTAAAACGAAAATGCATGACATCTCCATCTTTGACGATATATTCTTTGCCTTCAAGACGCATCTTTCCGGCTTCCTTTGAGCCTTGCTCGCCTTTATAAGTGATGAAATCTTCATAGGCAATCACTTCGGCGCGAATAAAACCTCTCTCAAAGTCAGTATGAATCACGCCGGCTGCTTGTGGTGCCGTATCGCCCTGATACATGGTCCAAGCTCTAACTTCCTTAACACCTGCTGTGAAGTAAGTTTGCAAACCAAGTAATTTATATGCCGCACGAACCAAGCGGCTCAAGCCCGGCTCATTCATATTGATATCTGCAAGGAAAACTTGTTTGTCTTCGTCAGATAATTCAGCAATTTCAGCTTCTAACGACGCGCAAATAGCCACGACTGGAGCACCTTCATTGGCTGCATATTCTTGAACACGAGTTAGTAATGCGTTATTTTCAAATCCATGGTCATCAACATTAGCTACATAAATCGCCGGCTTTGCTGTCAACAAACATAGTGGTTTTAATAATTGCTGTTCATCTTTGTCTAGTGTTAAACTCCGAGCCGGTTTTCCCTCGTCAAGATGTGCGCGCACTACTTCAAGAAAAGCACTCAGTTTAATGGCATCTTTATTTCCCGTTTTTGCTAATTTAGCTTCTCTTTGTTGGGCTTTCTCAACCGTAGCTAAATCAGCCAATGCTAACTCAGTCTGTATGACTTCAATATCTGAAAGTGGATCAACCTTACCAGCAACATGAACCACGTTATCATCTGTAAAACAACGCACCATATTGATGATGCCATCAGTTTCTCGGATATTGGCCAGAAATTTATTCCCCAGCCCTTCTCCTTTTGAAGCACCTGCGACAAGACCAGCAATATCGACAAACTCAACCGTGGCCGATTGAATCTTTTGTGGCTGAACGATTTCGCTAAGTTTATCTAAGCGCGGATCTGGTAACTCAACAATACCGATATTGGGATCAATGGTACAAAAAGGATAATTTTCTGCCGATATACCAGCTTTAGTTAATGCATTAAATAAGGTAGATTTTCCAACATTAGGAAGACCAACAATGCCACATTTCAGACTCATGCCCTAGTTCTCGTTAGATTTTAAAATTGGTTGATATAAATAAAAATAGGTTAAGGAAGCACCAATTAATTCTGGGCCAAATGGATGATGAGATAAAACCTTTCAAATTGAGGCACAAATTGCAGGTAATAGCTAGTATTACCAAGACTTTCAACAATAATGTGGACGATTTTAGCTGTCAGACACTGGCTCATGAATTATTCGGTGCTTCCTTAAGGTTTGGTATGCAATTTCAACATTGCCGCTTGGCAATCACCTCGAGAAATTTCAGGCCACACAGTCATACTCCGATGAATTGCTTCGTCAATTAATGATGCTTCTTCTTTCCGTGGTGGGTGCAGAACATAATTCACAACTTCACTCCTATCACCAGGATGACCAACACCTATTCGTAACCGCCAGAAATCTTTTGTACCCAAATGAGCAGCAATGTCTTTAAGACCATTATGACCACCGTGACCACCACTCCATTTTAGTTTAGAGACACCAGGTTGCAAATCCAGCTCATCATGCACAACCAGAATTTGTTCCGGTAGAATTTTGTAAAATTGACACAATGCACCAACAGATTGTCCACTACGGTTCATATAGGTCTGCGGCTTTAACAGCCAAAGATCAGCATCTCCGTGACCAACACGTGTGCACAACCCATAAAACCGAGCTTCGGATTTAAATGATACATTTAAATCTTCAGATAAACGACATACCCATTCAAACCCAGCATTATGTCGCGTACCTGTATATTCTCTTCCGGGATTACCGAGACCGACAATAAGTTTCATGGAATTATAAAAAGCTACCGGTCAAATTAATGCCGGTAGTTTTTGTTTTATTTAAGCCATATGATCAAAAAAAGAATTATTCGGCTTCTTTATTATCTTCGCTATCTGCAGCTGTTTCATCAGCAGCAGTAACATCATCATCATCACCTTCAGAAATTAGCGCACGCGGAATAACAATAGTTACAACAGGTAAGTCACTGCCACCTTTTTCTAATAAGGAAATTTCGGTATCCTTTGGCAACACGAGATCACTCAAATGTAATGTATTCCCGACGTCCATGTCTACCAGATCGACCGCGATAAACTCGGGCAAATCTTTTGGCAAGCACGAGATATCTACCTCGGTAATCACATGACTTACGTTACCGCCGGAGGTTTTAACTCCAGGTGAAGATTCCGCATTAATGAAGTGTAATGGCACTTTCATGTGTATCTTCTTCTTCGGGTCTATCCGCTGAAAATCAACATGGTACACTTGCTGCTTGAAAGGGTGCATCTGTGTATCACGCAGCAATACTTTCTCTTTTTTACCATCAACGTCTATTGACAAAATTGAGGCATGGAAAGCTTCAAGCTTTAGCTTGTGGTATAACGTGTTATGATCCAGCTCAATTGACTGTGCTGGCGTTTCTCCGCCATAAATGACTGCTGGCACTTTTCCAGCAATACGCAGGCGGCGGCTCGCACCCTTGCCCTGCAACGTACGATTATTTGCAGTAATTTCAATTTTCATCTTACTTCTCCAAAAGTTGATTATCCGCGACCAGATAACCCATTTAAAAAAGGCGAAAGTCTTCGCCTTTACTCCATAAACAACGAACTTAGCGAGCTCTCATTACTAATTCGCAACATTGTTTCAGCTAACAAACTTGCAATACTTAACTGGCATATTCGCTCACAAGCTTGTGCATCTTCTCGGAGCGGAATTGTATCAGTTACAACGAGCTTGTCTAATTGCGAGTTTTCAATACGCTCAACAGCTTTTCCTGATAATACCGCATGCGTTGAATAAGCTAGCACCATCTCAGCACCTTCATCTTTTAACGCTTGTGCTCCCTGACACAGTGTATTCGCTGTATCAACCATGTCATCAATGATAACGCACGTACGCCCCTTAATTTCGCCAATGATATTCATGACTTTTGCTTCATTGGGTTTCGGACGACGTTTGTCAATAATTGCCAGATCGCATTCTAAACGCTTAGCCAAATGCCTTGCTCGCACAACACCGCCCACATCAGGCGAAACGACAACTAGTTTTTGATAATCATGCTTCCATATATCTCCCAGCAAAATAGGCATGCCGTAGATATTGTCGACAGGAACGTCAAAAAAGCCCTGAATTTGATCAGAATGTAAATCCATGGTCAGCAATCGATCAATACCGACTGTTATTAACATATTTGCCACAACTTTTGCCGTAATTGGCACACGCACCGACCGAGGTCTTCTATCCTGCCTGGCATAACCAAAATAAGGGATTGCTGCTGTAATACGTCCAGCTGATGCACGTTTTAATGCATCAACCATTACCAATATCTCCATCAAGCTATCATTTGTAGGTGCGCAAGTCGATTGAAGCACAAAGACATCTTTGCCTCGTACATTTTCGAGGATCTCCACCATTATTTCACCATCACTAAAACGCCCAACTTCTGCGCGTCCTAGACGGATATTCAAATGCTTTACTGCATCTTGAGCCAATTTTGGATTGGCTGTACCGGTAAAAACCATCAAGCTGTCATAAGACATGATTAACGTTTCGCTATTATAAAACAGGTAATTAGGGAATGAAACATAAGTCGACTTCTGATTATGTCAACCTGGCCATGTATTTAAACCAAATAGATTACTATCCAATCAACGTATACGTTATCCAGACAAACAACATCTTTAAACCTAGAACTGGTTGGGGAGGTAGGGATCGAACCTACGTATGCTGGAATCAAAATCCAGTGCCTTACCACTTGGCGACTCCCCAATTTTTTTATTCTATAGCGCTATGCATCGGATGATAATCCAATCCTTGCGCTACAAAACCACACATATTAGCAGGAATTTTATCAAAAGCAGCGCGTACTGCAATTTCAGTTTTAAATTCTGCAAATACACAAGCACCGGAACCACTCATAGCCACTATTGTAGTATTTTCTAACAATTTTAGCCACTCCAAGCACTCACCAACTTCTGGGTATGCTTGGCACACGACGGTTTCTAAATCGTTATGGCCTTGTCCTGTGGAAAAGGGCGGTATTTTGATAGGAATCGTGTTTCGTGTCAATTCCTTACTCGAAAAAATTTCAGCAGTTGGGACTTGAACCGATGGCGTTAGCACCAAATACCAAGCGGGCGGCAGCATAATTGGCACTAGTTTTTCGCCAATTCCTTCCGCAAAAGCACTCTCTCCAAAAATAAAAACTGGAACATCCGCACCTAGCTGAAGCCCCAATTCTATTAGCTTTTCTCTATTCAAACCAATTCCCCACAGCTGATTGAGCGCCATTAATGTCGTCGCCGCATCAGAGCTGCCGCCACCCAATCCACCGCCCATCGGAATTCGTTTAGTCAATAAAATTTCTACGCCCTGATTTGTGCTACTTTTTTGTTGTAATAATTTTGCCGCACGCACACACAAGTCATTTTCTTCTGGAACACCGGCAATTGGCTTGTTCAATTTAATAACGTTATCTTTGCGTATTTCAAATCCCAGCTGATCAGAAAAATCTAGCAAACGAAAAACAGTTTGTAATAAATGATAGCCATCACTCCTACGCCCAATCACATGTAGGAATAAATTAATTTTCGCGGGTGCTGCAAAAGTATACATCGTTTCAGAAATGACAAAATTCGTCTTAATAAGTTATTGAGTTTCCCAGTTATCAACCACTAGTCGAATGCTTAGCGCTTCATAACTCAGCGTCAGCACTCTGGGGCGCGGTTTCTGTGTGGGCTGTTCTGTTGTATAGCTAATGTAGTCTATTTCCCAGCCATCTTGACGAATTGCAACTACTCGATCATTCTCATCCAAATCTTTCATCGCCATGGTCGCAGGTGAGTGTTTACCTTGCGCCCAATACTGCAATCCAGCTAATGGGATACGCCAACCTAAGATATCTTCAGTTAAACTTTCCACATCAACAGCATAAAATTCTTGTTGATCCGAGGTTGTTAAACGCACCCCTTCATAATCGCGTATGATCTGAGCCATCACTTGCCCTAACGGTGAAAGTAATAAAACTTCATCAACCATTTCTGAATGCTGCCAACGTATTCCACCGGAAGTACGCTGCCGCTCATCTTGAATTGAAATTCTTCCAGTCAAGTTAAACTTTTCAGGGGTGATATTTTCGGTGTTTGCGACAGGTTGAATAATTATTGTACGAACAACCGTCGACTGGGTGGAAATTGTCGCACAACCTGCAATCAATGGAAGGATACAAAGAATCAACCTCCATACAGAAAAGATATGTCGTTTTTTGCTAGCCAATTATTACCACAACATTATTTAACAGCCCGATTTTACAAGAAAAGATGACGATAATCGTCATGCCACAGTGAAGCTTATCCCGCCCACCAAAAATTTAGGATAAACCGTACAAGTTATATGTCCCTTGCTTTGGCAAAAAGCATCAGTTATGTACAGCTCTATCCGTTTCCTGATGGTCGGGCAATATGATATTTAACTCCAACGTTTCTTGATTTTCATCCTGCTCGAAGTTAACCGTGATCGCCTCTTGGTCAACATTGACATATTTTCGGATGACATCCAATAATTCTTTTTGCAACTGTGGGAGATAAGAGGGGCGATTACGGAAAGTTCGTTCATGAGCAACTAAGATTTGCAGCCGCTCTTTTGCAACAGATGCTGTTTTCGGCTTCGATAATCTGAAATAGTCTAATAAACTCATGATCTACTCCCGAAAAGTTTTCGCAAGAATCCTTTCTTGCCATCAATAAATCGATGCGGTATTTTCTCGCCCAAATAGCGTGCGACAACATCAGCATAAGCCTGTCCCGCTTCACTTTTATCATTCAAGATTACTGGCACGCCTTGATTTGACGCAGTCAAAACTGTCTTTGACTCAGGAATAATTCCCAATAGCTCTAGCGATAGAATTTCTTGCACATCATCCAGACTTAACATCTCGCCAGATTTCACACGACTCGCATCATATCGTGTCAATAACAAATATTCTTTGACCGGCTCCTCATTTCGTTCAGCTCTACGTGACTTACTCGACAAAATACCCAACATGCGATCTGAATCTCGGACTGACGATATTTCTGGGTTGGTAACAACAAAGGCATCATCTGCAAAATAAAGCGCCAAGTTAGCCCCTTTTTCTATCCCAGCAGGTGAGTCGCAGACAATGTACTTAAAATCATCAGCGGCAAGCTCATCCAAAACGCGACCAACACCATCCAGAGTTAAAGCATCCTTATCACGCGTTTGTGAAGCCGGCAAGATATAGAGCATATTACAATTCTTATCACGAATTAATGCTTGGCTGATACTCGCCTCGTCATTGATAACATTAATGAAGTCATAGACAACCCGCCTCTCGCAACCCATAAGCAAATCCAAGTTACGCAAACCGACATCAAAATCAATTACCGCCGTTTTATGGCCTCTTTTTGCAAGTCCCATTGCTATCGCTGCACTTGTTGTTGTTTTACCAACACCTCCCTTACCTGATGTCACGACAATAATTCTTGCCAATTTGAGCCTCCTTAGCTTAATTAAGTATTACGCAATATGTTTAATAATTAAAGCGCGATCCTGCAAGTAAATCTGAACTGGTTTTTTACGGACATCGTCACTTAAATCTTCGCTAGTTTTATAATCGCCCGCTATTGAAATAAGCTCGGCTTGCAAATCTGAACAAAAAATACGTGAATTTTTGTCACCTTGTACGCCAGCCAAAGCCCTACCTCTCAATGTATTGTATATATGTATGTTGCCTTCTGCCATGATTTCAGCGCCGGCGCTAACCTGTGACATGACAATTAAATCTCCCGCCGCGTAAATACGCTGACCAGAACGAATAGGATGACTAATTAATGTCGTTGGTATCGCTGTTGGCTTAGGAACAGCTGCCGGTTTATCTACGACAGCATCGGTTTTAGGTAACGGCTCTGGTTCTGTGATGGCGGCGATAACTGATTCTGATTCTGGTTCTTGCTCTTCGGCTAGTTCACTACTGCTTTCGTTACTACGAATCGTGTCAATCGGTATAAATAACTTTTGTGCTTGATTATTCTGTTGTTCATTACCGCCACGTATTCCGATGGGAAACAGGCCAATTTTACGCAGAAGTTCTATGAGAACAGTCACATCAAATTCATTATTTTCTTTATTTAACCCTTGAACATCAAAAATTAATGGTGAGTTTTTAAAGAAATCGGGAGCCTGACTTATTTTCTCATAAAGTGATTGCTCAATAAGATGAAAGTCGTGACTGTATAGAATTAATACAGGTACAAAAATAGTGCTACTCTTAAATTCAAGTACCGGCGGTGAATAAGGTTTTCTTTGAGGATCAATCGACATTCATTAAATCCGCTTGATTACAATAATAAATCTTGGGTTAGGCTCTAAATATCTATTTGAGACCAATTTTGCTTATTATACCCATCAATTGTCTCTAAAAGTAATTTTGACTTGAATTCTAGTGGAATTGAAGATAATTCTGCCATATTCTAGAGATGGCATTACAATACGGTGTCGTACTGTATTGAAAGCTGCCGACTAAATACCTAAGAGTCTGTCGGACTTAAGTGATCGTGAAGAGAAAAAAGGGTAAGCGAGGACAAATTGCCCGTATTTTGAGGCGCATAGACATTCTATGCAACGAAAAATCGGGGCAATATGAACCGCTTATTCCAGTTGCGCAGTAGATTCATCTTAAGTCCGACAGACTCCTAGGTGAACTTTTCGCACGGCCATTAACCAAGCTACTCATGCACACATTCCGCTTTTTTATTACTATTTGTTTGCTGGTCATTGTGATAACACCCGCCGCCATTTTGATACTTGCTATCGAGAATGAGCCTCGTATTGTTCGCCAAGTATCATTAAGCCCAGAATATATTGCGCGCGCCAAACAAATTATTGATACGTATCGTGATCAATCAAACTCAGAAATAGTGACTATCAATATACTCTCAGCGGATATTGATATAGCTGCAAATTACTTAGCTAACCGCCTTGGCAGAGGAAGTGCCAAAGTATCAATGACCGATGGTAGCGCGCTAGTTGCTTTGAGCGTTCCATTGCCGAAGCAATTTATCCATGGTTACTTAAATTTACAAGTAACGTTCGCGCAGACAACTTGGCTTCCATACCCACAGTCGGTTCAAATAGGAAATTTATCACTACCAGATTTTATCACTAACCTATTGACATCTCTTTTTATTGACTGGATACAAAGCAACCCTGAATTCAGTGCAGGTGTCGACATTATTGAACAAATTAAGATTTCTCACCATGAAATCAATGTTACCTACCATTGGAACCCTGATCTTTCGCAGAAAAAAAATGGTATTCCGATTCTTGGAAAAGAAACACGAAAGCGTTTATTTCGCTTTAATTCTATTCTCGCTAATAAAAGTGAGGCAAGCAGCATTAACGTTGTATCGCTTTCAGAAATTCTTCAGCCATTAATACATCATGCTGCAACACAATCGATTAATGGTGATGCATTAGCAGAAAACCGCGCCGCTATCTTAGTGACAACATTTCATGTGCTGGGATTTCCACTCAAGTTATTGGTTCCAGAAGCAGCTAACTGGCCAATACCTACTCAGCAGATTATTACACTTGATGGACGTAATGATTTTGCCAAACATTTCATGGTTTCAGCAGCAATAACTGCTTACGCCGACACCAAATTATCTGATGCGATTGGTTTATACAAAGAAATTGAGGACTTGCATGGCGCAAGTGGTTTTTCTTTTAACGATATTGCCGCCAATCGTGCAGGCACACAATTTGGAAAGAAAGCCGTTGCCAGTCAAGCATCCGCACGGCAACTTCAACAATTAATTGTATCCGATTTAAAGGATACTGATTTGATGCCGCCCTGGCTAGATCTTCCCGAACATATGACAAAACCTGAATTTCAACGACGTTTTGGTGGCATTAATGAGCCTATTTATCAACAAATGACGGCAGAAATAGAAAAGCGTGTCTCGGCACTACGCATACTACGCTCAGACTAAGATATTAACGCATTAGCCGCTCTATTGTTTCTAGTAAAACCTCATTATCAGGATAATCCTTCAACGCAGACTGCCATATTTTTTTTGCGTCGTTCTCTGCACCTTGAGCCCAGAGCACCTCTCCTAGATGAGCCGCAATTTCAGGATCAGGGCGTGCCGCATACGCTTGATTTAGATAACTTAGGCCGTCTTGGATATTACCCATTCGATAATATATCCAGCCAAGACTATCCATTATGAAGGCGTCGCTTGGCGAGAGCTCCACCGCTCTTTTAATCAATTTTAGTGCTTCAGGTAAGCGTTCACCACGTTCAGCCAAGCTATATCCAAGCGCATTATATGCATGAGCATGATCTGGTTTTAATTGAATAAGTTTTTGTAAATCTTGTTCTAGGATTTGAAATTTACCGATTTTATCTGCAGCTAAAGCATGGTCGTAGAGTATTTCCGGTGAATCAGGCAATTTTTCTAAGCCACGACTCAGCAAATCAAATACTTCTTGATGCTCACCCGACTCACGCAATAATTGCGCTTCGGCTAAAATTAAGTGCGCGACTTGTAGCTCATTGGCTGTGGGTAATTGCTGAATGTGGAACCGTGCATCTTGAAGGTTACCCTGGCGCGCCAACAAAACGGCGTATTGGATTTGCGCAGGAAGAAACTGCCCTCCACTCGTCACATTAAGATAGGCATCCTTTGCCAATTCAATACGCTGCGACTCATCATAAATTTGAGCGAGATGGAAATATACCAAGCTTGTATCTTTATACCCCAAATCTATAGCTGTCTTTAAGTTTGTCTCTGCGACATCTAAATCGTTCAAATCCATGGATAACAATCCGACGGCTAATGCAACGTCAGAATTTGACAGGTTATTCTTCAGTAATAATCCACGCTGTTCACGCGCTTGATCGAAATTACTTTCCTCCATCAACATGCGGATAAAAGCGACACGCGTATCAATAGATTTTGGGTATTTCCTAATGAAATTTTGGTAGAACTCAGTGGCATCAGCGTAGCTATTACGGCGTAATATCTGTCCTTGGTAAATTGCCGCCGTTTCCCAGTCCGGGCGCAGTGCTAAGGCTTGTTCCATCTCACTTAATGCAACATCAAATTGAGCTGCAAACCAGGCTGATTGAGATACTGCAAAATGTGCTTCGGGTATTCCTGGATAAGGCTCAGCAAGCTGTTTTACTAATTTAAATACTGCAACTTTATCAGTATGGCGTGACAGCAATGTGTTCAATTGCATGAACGCATTGTCAACCATTGTTTCTTCTGAAGCCATTAGTTTTTCTAAATAGGGGCGCGCTTCATCCAATTTCCCCATATTTATCAATAGCGCTGCCGCCGTTTGATTTGCACTGCCTGATTCAGGATCAAATTTGGTCCACATTGATACCGCTTTTTCTGCTGCGTACGGGCGCCTCACATTTAAAGCTATTTCTGTCGCACGCTGTGCAATACGGGGATCATGTGTTCTTTCTGCTAGTTTAAGGTAGTTTTTTACAGCAATTTCTGGGTAACCGCGCTGCAATGCGACCTCTCCAACCAAATAATCAAATAAAATGGGCGCCGTCAATTCTTGCTTTGGCAAGCCAGCTAATTTGATTTCGGCTTGTTTATCTGATCTTCCCAATTCATCGACATCGTTTTTAGCGGGAATCTGCGCACAAGCTACTAATCCAAGCGGCAGTAGTAAGCCAAGAATCTTAAAGTTCATGAAAAATCCAAAGAGTATTAGAAAATAGGCTGGTGAAGGGAAAAAATAGCCATCAGCACACGGCTATATTAGGCAAATTTCATACTTATAACAAGTTATTCAATCGTAACAAAATTAATTGCGGTTTATTCTTCCGGGGTTCTCTTTAAATGCTCAATCTCATTAAAAAGTGCGTTTCGTCTTTCATTCAGCTCCTTATGACGCAAGTAAAGCGCATCCAAATCAATACCATATTGCTGAATACGCGCCTGTTTCTCCTTTTTCCTTTTTACTATATCGTCATAATTAGCGACCGGACTGCTGCCAACAGTCACACTCGGTTGAATTAAAACAGATGTTTCGTTCATTTCATAACGACGTAGTTCTTGGATCATCTGAAATTGCTGGTGAACTGTTTGTGCTTCTTGTTGTATTCTGATCAATTCTGACTCATGCTCGCTTATCAAATCTTGAATATTCTGACTACTATCAGCCCACACAAAAGCAGGCACGACCAGCAATAGAATAAGTATTCGCTTCATTGAATTACCTCGAACGTCTATAGGGCACCTCTAAAAATCCAGATTTCATCCCAGCTGCTGCGTTGTGGAAGAAATTTCTTGTTTACATATCAACCATATGCTGCGCTGCAAATTTTTTCTCGCGCCTTGCATTTAGGCGAACTATGAATTTTAGAGGCGCCCTATAGAAACACAACATTACGCCCATACCTGACATTGTCAAGTATAAGACCTACAGCAGGCTGATTGGTTCGCTTTGAGGTAGCTCATCAACCCGTTAGTGGAAGAGTCACGAGAAGAAGCAATTCATCAGTTCAAGTTCAAAAAAAAATTTTCTGTTTTACTATAAAAACATTCAATTAAAGACGCTCAAATACTGCGGCAATTCCTTGACCACCACCGATACACATGGTGACTAATGCATAACGTCCACAGCACCGATGCAACTCATAAATTGCTTTAACGGTGAGAATACAGCCTGTCGCACCAATTGCATGTCCAAGCGCAACGGCCCCACCATTTGGGTTAGTTTTGGCTGAATCAAAGCGAAGTTCTTTTGCCACCGCACAAGCTTGAACGGCAAAAGCTTCATTGGATTCGATGACATCCATATCAGTAATTGTCAAATTAGCTCGTTCCAATGCATTATATACTGCAGGCACGGGGCCCATGCCCATAAATTTAGGGTCAACACCTGCATGACCATAAGATATTAATCGTGCCAATGGCTTTAATCCATTAGCTTGAGCCATACCTCTTTCCATGAGCACAACAGCAGCTGCGCCATCATTAATACCGGATGCATTGCCAGCCGTAACGGTGCCGTCCTTCTGGAAAACAGCACGTAGTTTCGCTAAATCTTCAATGCTCATACTTTCTCTGGGATGTTCATCAGTATCAAAGACCGTGACACCTTGGCGCGTTTTTATTTCGACAGGCAAAATTTGTTCTATGAAATAACCGTTTTTTATTGCATTAGTTGCGCGATGGTGACTCTCCATCGCAAATTGATCTTGCTCTTCTCTACTAATACTCCACTCAGCAGCGATATTTTCAGCCGTAACGCCCATGTGAACATTATCAAATGGGTCTGTCAGCGCGCCCACCATCATGTCAATAGCCCCGCTATCATTCATCCGCTGCCCCCAGCGCAGTGAAGGTAATAAATAGCCACCGCGACTCATGGATTCAACCCCACCAGCAACGGCGATATTCGTATCACCCAACAAAATATTTTGTGATGCCGAAACAATCGCTTGCATACCACTTCCGCACAACCGATTAACCGTTAATGCAGCAGTATGTTGCGGGAGACCGCCATTAATACTGGCCAAGCGAGACACATACATGTCACGTGTCTCGCCATGAATCACATTACCAAACACCAAATGCCCCACTTCTTCAGGATCAATGCTGGCACGGGTCACGGCCTCTCGTACAACATTAGCGGCCAACTCAGCGGGTGCAATATTTTTCAGCATACCGCCATAATCTCCAATTGCAGTACGCACCCCACTTAAAACTACCACTTCGCGTTTGCTCATCGGCACCACCTCTTAGTGAAGAAATTAATCATGCCACATATCACCATTATGAAGGTTACAATTGCGTTTTTTTGCTGTTTCTTTATGGTTTCTTCTCTTAATAACAACAGCCAGATTGAATTAGAAATCGCCATTAGTGAACAAGATGGTATACGGTCACTGCATTTGGGTGGCGATATGATTCAAAGTGCTATGAAAGTGTCGGCACCTAATGATTTAATCTTAGGTTATACGCAATGCATGATGGCTTTTTTGTTGTTTAATCAAAACCCAAAGACAATTCATATGATAGGCCTGGGTGGTGGGTCATTAGCAAAGTTTGTTTATCACTATTTGCCTAATTCCAGTATATCTGTCGTTGAGATTAATCCTCAGATTGTTACGACGGCGCACAATCACTTTGAACTACCGACAGAAGATAAGCGCTTTAATATACACATTGGCGAGGGTGCTGAGCATGTTGCAAACCATCCACTCAGTATGGACGTGCTCATGATTGATGGTTTTGATGATGATTGTCAAGTACCGACACTTTGCAATCAGGCGTTTTATAACCAAACTCGTGAAGCATTGAATAAGAACGGTATATTAGTTGTCAATTTGCTCAGTCGAGATAAGCATCTTGGTACCTATTTAAGGCGTATTGAATGTAGTTTTAATGGCCATGTTGTCGCTATGCTGTCAGAAATTCGCGGCAACTTACTTGTCTTCGCATTCAAACATAGTCCGGGAAAATTGGCTTGGAAAACCTTAAAAGAACGTGCTAAAACACTTGAAAAAGCCTACCCGCTATCGTTTACAGATTTTATTTCTAAGTTACGTAAATATAATATGCGAAATGGAAATTTTCTAGATTGTTGAAATACTCCTTATCAAGAAGTGGCGTCTGTTTCAAAAGACCACAGACGCCAAGATACAATCAATTACGTTACAACATCATAAAAACACCAGCGGCCAATAGCCCGCCAATAAAACCACCGACCACGGGCACATAAGCATAACCCCAATCACTATCTCTTTTACCGGGAATTGGAAGAATCGCGTGCATTAAACGCGGCCCCAAGTCACGTGCAGGGTTAACTGCAAAACCTGTTGGCCCACCGAGTGACAAACCAATAGCAAACAGTAATAACGCCACAGGCAATGCATCCAATGCACCAAGGCCGACATCTGCAGAAACAATACTCATGACACCAAACACCAACACAAATGCTCCCATTGCTTCTGTCACTATGTTATGAAAAGGACTCTTTATCGCAGGTCCCGTACAAAATGTAGCCAATTTTGCATCGGCGTCATTAGTCGCTGCATAGTGCTTGTAATAAGTAATCCACACCAATAATGCACCTAACATAGCACCTAACATTTGCGCAATCGCATACATGGGAACATCAGCCCATGCAAATTTGCCTGCTGCTGCAAGACCAACACTGACAGCAGGATTCAAATGTGCGCCACTGGCAGCAGCAACAGCGTACACACTCACAAAAAGCGCAACACCCCACCCAGCTGCTATGGTTAACCAGCCAGCATTATTGCCTTTTGATTTATCCAACACCACATTCGCGACTGCGCCATTACCTAATAAAACTAATAAACAAGTACCAATCAGTTCACCTAAAAAAGGAGTCATAAACATCACCCTAAAATTGAGTTAAAAACCAAAATGTCCACCTTATGAATGACACGAAAGTTAATTTGTTAGATTTATTAGTGAATAACCCTTCGTAAGGCACAAGACTTGATGATTATCACATAAAATAAAAGATGATGTATCGCTGGAACGAATTGGAATTGGTTTTGGCGTTGACAAAAAACAGTCAAAAAAAAGCATACCAGGATAAGTGGTATGCTTTTTTGTGTTACGTAAGAATATCTACAAAAGTGGAATAATCATCAATGCCACGATGTTAATAATCTTAATGAGCGGGTTAATCGCTGGACCTGCTGTATCCTTGTAAGGATCACCAACGGTATCACCGGTAATCGCTGCTTTGTGAGCGTCGCTACCTTTTCCGCCACAATTACCATCTTCAATATACTTCTTCGCGTTATCCCATGCGCCACCACCCGTGGTCATAGAAATCGCTACAAAGATACCGGTAATAATACAGCCCATCAACACGCCACCTAAAGCTTGTGGGCCTAAGATCACACCAACCAATACAGGAACCATGACTGGCAAGAGTGACGGGATCATCATTTCCTTAATAGCTGCTTGGGTCAGCATGTCAACCGCACGTGAATAGTCAGGCTTAGCTGTGCCTTCCATAATGCCAGGAATTTCCTTAAATTGACGACGCACCTCAATAACAACAGAGCTAGCCGCACGTCCAACCGCTTCCATTGACATTGCCGCAAACAAATATGGTATCAAGCCACCAATGAACAAGCCAATGATGACCATGTGGTTAGACAAGTCAAATGTTATATCATGTCCAGCATGTTCGAGACCGTGCGTGTAATCTGCAAATAATACCAATGCAGCTAAACCGGCAGAACCAATGGCATAACCTTTAGTTACCGCTTTGGTTGTATTTCCAACGGCATCCAATGGATCCGTAATGGCACGAACGGATTCAGGCATATCAGCCATTTCAGCAATACCACCCGCATTATCAGTAATTGGACCATAAGCATCCAGTGCAACAACGATACCGGTCATAGACAACATCGCAGTTGCCGCAATCGCGATGCCGTAAAGACCAGCTAATGAGTAAGCAATCAAGATACTTAAGCAAACAACCAACACCGGTGCCGCTGTAGCGCGCATTCCAACACCCAAACCAGCAATAATGTTGGTTCCATCGCCAGTCGTTGATGCTTCAGCAATATGCCTAACAGGTGGATATTCAGTTGATGTGTAGTATTCCGTGATAACAACCAATATTCCAGTTAACAGCAGACCAATTCCTGCTGCAATAAATATGCGCATAACCAAACTAAAGCCGGTCACATCTTCACCAGCAATCTCGAGTGTCATGTCGGACATAAACCAAATGGTTATCGGAAGGAAGAGCGCAAAGGCAATACCACCTGCAATAATTAACCCTCGGTATAGCGCACCCATGATGGTGCCACCAGGCGTCATCTTAACGTAATAGCAACCAATGATAGAAGCGACAATTGAAGCCGCACCTAATACCAATGGGAATATAACAGCGTCCATTGCAGAAGTTTCAGTGGCTGTGAACAACAACGCACCTAACAACATGGTCGCAATAATTGTTACCGCATAGGTCTCAAATAAATCGGCAGCCATACCTGCACAGTCACCCACGTTATCACCCACGTTATCAGCAATAACGGCAGGGTTACGAGGATCATCTTCAGGAATACCAGCTTCTACTTTACCGACCAAATCAGCGCCAACGTCAGCACCCTTGGTGAAAATACCGCCACCAAGACGAGCAAAAATAGAAATGAGTGAGCCACCAAAAGCAAAACCAATGAGTGGTTTAATGATGTCACTGACATCAGCGCCAGCTTCTGCGCCACTAAATAGCATGGCACAGTAGCCTGCAACACCCAGTAAGCCCAAGCCAACAACGAGCATACCTGTAATTGCGCCGCCACGGAAAGCAACATCCAGCGCGTCTTCTAAGCTCGTGCGCGCTGCTTCAGCAGTCCGTACATTAGCTTGAACAGATACGTGCATGCCTAAGAAACCAGCCGCGCCGGAAAGAATCGCACCTAGTGCAAAACCAATGGCTGTATCCCATGATATCGCTATGGCAATCAGTATGAACAATACAGCACCGACCATACCAATGGTTGTATATTGGCGCTTAAGATAAGCTGATGCGCCTTCTTGAATCGCAGAAGCAATTTCTTGCATACGCTCAGTGCCCGTTGATTTGAGATAAATGGCCCTGATCCAGACACCACTGACTACCAGGGCTGCAATACCACAAAGTATTGCAAGAATTAAACCATTAGCCATAAAAAACTCCAATTAAAGTCAGACCACCTAAAACAACATGCAGAATCTTGGCCTAATAAAACACTGCATTTTAATACCTAAAATTTACCAAAAAAAACCACAATAATAATATATAAAACATGATCTTGTTGCGGAATTAATTCGATTTAACGCGAATTATACCTCGAAACTACCTAGTTTCTTATTTACCGCTACATTTTTTAAGCGCACGTAGTCAGGGAGTCCATCTTTGTATGGCGGATAATCTTCGCCTTCAATGAGTGGCGCAAGGTATTCTCGACATGCCTCAGTAATTCCAAAACCATCCTCGCTAATGTACTCAGCAGGCATCATTTTTTCAACGTTAGCAACATCGGCAAGCTGTGCCATGCCTACCTTCCAACGATAAGGTGAATTTGATTCACGATCAATAGTTGGCATCACTGCATTGTGTCCCGCAATGGCATATTCCACTGCCGCCTGGCCCATGGCATAAGCTTGTTCGACGTCAGTTTTTGAAGCAATATGGCGTGCGGCACGTTGTAGGTAATCTGCAACACCCCAGTGGTATTTCAACCCTAAACCATCCTTAATAATACCGGCCACAACTGGCGCAACACCACCTAATTGTGCGTGCCCAAAAGCATCACGTAGCCCTTGGTCAGCCAAGAACTTGTCGTCTTCACCCTTCACACCCTCAGATACGACGACCGAGCAGTAACCAAATTTCTTGACGTAATCATCCACTTTGGCAAGAAACTTCGCTTTATCAAAAGAAACTTCTGGGAAAAGAATAACAATAGGAATCTCACAGTCTTTGCTAGAAGCTAAACCACCCGCTGCTGCAATCCAACCCGCATGACGTCCCATCACTTCCAGAATAAATACCTTGGTTGATGTCTTGCACATGCTTGCCACATCAAAACTTGCTTCACGTGTAGACACTGCGATGTATTTTGCGACCGAACCAAAACCAGGGCAGCAATCGGTAATTGGCAAGTCATTGTCAACTGTCTTAGGTATATGAACAGCTTGGATTGGGTAACCCAGTGTGTCAGAGATTTGTGAGATTTTGAGGCAGGTGTCTGCAGAATCCCCACCACCATTATAGAAAAAATAACCAATATTGTGCGCTTTAAACACTTCGATTAAGCGCTCATATTCACGGCGATTTTGCTCAATCCCCTTGAGCTTATAGCGGCAGGAACCAAAGCCACCCGAAGGTGTGTGGCGTAGTGCTGCAATCGCTTCAGCTGAATCACCATCGGTATCGATTAGGTCTTCAGTCAATGCACCAATGATGCCATTACGGCCCGCATATACTTTACCTATTTTATCTTTGTTTTTACGTGCCGTTTCGATAACGCCTGCTGCAGAGGCGTTAATGACGGCAGTAACGCCGCCCGATTGAGCGTAAAACGCATTCTTTAGTGTCATATTTTACTTCTCCTGATTGATTAAATCGTTAGCAATTAATCAGTTAAATATTATTTAACTGATACGAAACCAGCAACAGTTGCTTATTCTTATTTTTTGAATATCGTTACGACAAGTCATAAATACGAGGTGTGGCTATTTCAGTGCAGCAAAAATACGATCACGGATTTCTTCAACAGATCCTATTCCGGCAATTTTATTAAAACTCGGCGCATTATTTTCTCCATTAACTGGCCATTCTGAATAGTATTCAATCAATGGCTCAGTTTGATCATGATAGACTTTCAGCCGCTTTGTCACTGTCTCTTCTTTGTCGTCATCACGCTGGATGAGTGCCTCACCCGTTTCATCGTCCACACCCTCAACTTTAGGTGGATTGTATGCTATGTGGTAGGTACGGCCTGAAGCAGGATGAACTCTACGTCCAGACATACGTTTGATGATTTCTGCATCCGCCACATCAATTTCAATGACTTTATCAATTTGCACGCCGGCGTCTTTCATTGCGTCAGCCTGAGGGATGGTACGAGGAAAACCATCTAATAAATAACCACCATTGCAATCTGGCTGTGCGATACGCTCTTTGACCAAATTAATAATGATGTCATCCGAAACGAGCCCACCCGCATCCATTATCTTTTTTGCCATGACACCCAGCTCGGTTCCCGCTTTAACCGCACCGCGAAGCATATCACCGGTAGAAATTTGCGGAATACCGAAATGTTCCTTAATATAATTAGCTTGTGTACCTTTACCAGCACCAGGGCCACCTAATAAAATAATTCGGATAACTATTCTCCCTAAGTTACAATTTGTTATAGCATCTTTAATGCTATTGTTTGATAAAACTGAATGCTCGCCACTCACGTTTCAACCGTCAATTATATCGCAGGCAGACCAGATACTCGAATTTTTTACAATGAAAGAAAGTCATCTAATAAATCAGCGACTTCCCCGTATTGAATATGCGATAATTTGGCAGACTCTTAATAGGATAAATCATGGACGAAAACAGAAGCAAAGCGCTAGAAGTCGCACTGTCTCAAATTGAAAAACAATTTGGTAAAGGCTCGATTATGCGTCTTGGTGAAAATGAAACTGTCAAAGATATTGAGGTTGTATCCACCGGCTCTTTAGGTCTTGATATTGCCTTGGGTGTTGGTGGCCTGCCACGCGGTCGTGTTATTGAAATTTATGGGCCTGAGTCATCCGGTAAAACAACGTTAACGCTACAAGTTATCGCAGAGATGCAAAAATTAGGAGGCACCGCTGCTTTTATCGACGCGGAGCATGCACTGGACCCACAATATGCGCAGAAAATTGGAGTTAATGTCCAGGATTTACTAATTTCTCAGCCAGACAACGGTGAGCAAGCACTAGAAATTGCTGACATGCTGGTGCGTTCGAGCTCTGTCGATGTAGTTGTTGTAGACTCAGTTGCCGCCCTAACACCACGCGCAGAAATTGAAGGTGAAATGGGCGACCCACAAATGGGATTACAAGCTAGGCTGATGTCACAAGCCTTGCGCAAACTAACCGCCAATATTAAACGCAGCAACACCATGGTGATTTTTATCAATCAGCTCCGCATGAAAATTGGCGTCATGTTTGGCAATCCTGAGACGACAACCGGCGGCAATGCACTGAAGTTTTATGCGTCTGTTCGATTAGATATACGTCGTACCGGGTCCATTAAAAAGGGCGATTCAATCATCGGCAACGAAACACGGGTTAAGGTCGTCAAAAATAAAGTTGCGCCGCCATTTAAACAAGCTGAATTCGACATTCTTTATGGCGAAGGCATTTCTCGTGAGAGTGAAATTATAGAGTTAGGTGTTATCCATAAACTGATCGATAAATCAGGTGCCTGGTATGCCTATAAGGGCGAAAAAATCGGCCAAGGCAAAGATAATTCTCGCGACTATCTCAGAGATCACCCCGAAATCTCAAAAGAAATCGAAACGAAAATTCGCAAAGCGGTTGGAGTTGCGGATCAAGCAGCCGCGGCTAAACCTAAAAAACAAACATGACAACCATCCAGTCCCAGTTAGAAATGCAAGCATTGCGTTATCTAGCGCGACGGGAATACTCTCGCCTGGAATTGGAAATGAAATTAGCGGCTAAGCTGCAAGGTGCATCCCAAGAAACCTTATCGACAGTATTAAATAAGCTTGAGCAATGCGGATATCTTTCCCCACAACGGGTGGTGGAACAAGTCATACAAACACGCCGACCAAAATTCGGCTGCCAACGAATTACCCATGAGCTAAAAGAGAAAGGTATTGCCGAGCACCTCATTGAAGATGCCTTGGTCGAACTCAAAGCAACCGAGTTTGATTCGGCCTGCGATGTCTGGCAGAAAAAATTTGGCCAGCCTCCCTGCAATATGAAAGAACGCGGCAAACAAATACGATTTCTTATGAACCGAGGATTTTCGTCAGATGTGATACACCGTGTGTTATCACGTGATTATGAGGAAATTCTATGAAAAAGCTTTTTATACTGGCTTTAGTATCCATGATGATTGTATTCACAAGCCTGCATATTAATGCTGAAGAGATAACTTCTATCGGTGAAATCAATGCATCACCCGTCAACTTTGATGGCAAAGAAGTCCGACTCAAAGGTATTCCTAAAGAGGCCACACGCATCCCATTAATTAAACTAAAAACGTATGTGCTAGAAGATGATACTGGTGAAATTACTATTCTCACCAGTGACGAATTGCCAGTAATGGGTGAAAAACTCAGCATCAGAGTGCGAGTCGAAAGCCTTGCCATCATTATGGGTGAACCGTTAGGAATGACGGTTGTTGAATTAGAACGATATCGTGATCCTATTGAGATCTAATACAAAATATTAAAAATGAAAAGTAGTAAAATAAGACAAAAATTCCTGGAATTCTTCGAGTCTCATGGGCACAGCATTGTTTTATCCAGCCCACTCGTTCCAGCCAATGACCCGACCTTGTTATTTACCAATGCGGGCATGGTGCAATTTAAAGATGTATTTCTTGGGCAGGATAAGCGTGCGTATAGTCGCGCATCAACGTCGCAGCGTTGCGTACGTGCAGGTGGCAAGCACAATGATTTAGAAAACGTCGGCTATACCGCGCGGCATCATACATTCTTTGAAATGCTGGGGAATTTCAGTTTTGGCGATTATTTCAAACGTGATGCGATTCAATTTGCCTGGGATTTTCTCACCATCACCTTAAAAGTCCCACAAGACAAATTGTGGGTAACGGTTTATGCCGACGACGATGAAGCCGCTGAAATCTGGCTTAAGGAAATCAGCATTGATGCAGCACGTTTAATTCGTATCGACACGTCTGATAATTTCTGGCAAATGGGTGATACCGGCCCATGCGGCCCTTGTTCAGAGATCTTTTATGACCACGGTCCCGATATTGCAGGTGGTCTGCCCGGTTCGCCTGATGCGGAAGGCGACCGTTACATTGAAATCTGGAATTTGGTCTTCATGCAATACAACCGCGACAGTGAAGGCACACTCCACCCATTACCAAAACCTTCTGTCGATACCGGCATGGGGCTGGAACGTATTTCTGCTGTCATGCAACATGTGCACAGCAATTATGACATTGATTTATTTCAAGACTTAATCAAAGCTGCCGCACGAGTGACAGACACACAAGACCTATCAAACAATTCACTTAAAGTCATCGCCGATCATATCCGTGCCTGTGCATTTTTAGTGACCGATGGTGTTATCCCCGGCAATGAAGGACGTGGCTATGTTTTACGCCGAATTATTCGCCGCGCCATTCGGCATGGTTATCGGCTGGGGCAAAAACAACCATTTTTTAATCTGCTTGTGGAAGACTTAGCAAAAGTCATGGGGCAAGCTTATCCAGAATTAATGGCCGCAAAAAAACAAGTCGCAGCGGTGCTCAAGCAAGAAGAAGAACGCTTTGCCGAAACATTAGAAAACGGTATGCATGTGCTGGAAAGCGCGTTGCAACAAGATATTAAAGTGCTCGATGGCGAAACAGCTTTCCGGCTATACGACACCTTCGGCTTTCCACTCGACCTTACCGCAGACATCGCACGTGAGCGCGGCATTGCAATCGACAATGCAGGCTTCGATAAAGCCATGAAACGCCAACGCGAACAAGCCCGCGCCGCTAATAAATTCACCATGAAAGATGGCATTGCTTATAGTGGCAAACAAACTGAATTTTATGGCTATGACGCATTGCAACATGAAGGGCAGATTCAGGCGATTTATAAACAAGGTAGCCAAGTCAATGCGATTGAGGCTGGAGAAGAAGCCGTTATCGTACTGGACCAAACATCGTTCTATGCTGAGTCAGGCGGACAGGTGGGTGACTGCGGTGAATTAATCGCGGCCAATGGCGCTTTTAGCGTCGCTGACACCCAAAAAATCCAGGCTGGCGTATTTGGTCACAAGGGGATGCTACGCAGTGGTCGTCTTAGCATAAGTGACAAAATCCTCGCCAAAGTTAAACCACAAGCACGTGCCAGCACTGCCAACAACCATTCCGCGACACACTTGCTACACGCTGCATTACGCCAGGTGCTGGGAACGCATGTGGTACAAAAAGGCTCGCTGGTCGACGCCAATCGTGCTCGTTTTGATTTTTCACATAACATTCCCGTAACGGCTGGTGAATTACGTGAGATTGAGACGTTGGTCAATGAACAAATCCGTCATAACGCATCCGTCGAAACACAATTAATGGCTTATGATGACGCGATTAAACACGGCGCAATGGCTTTATTTGGCGAGAAATACACGGATGAGGTTCGCGTCATTAGTATGGATAAATTCTCCATCGAATTATGCGGTGGCACCCATGTCACGCACAGTGGTGACATCGGTTTCTTCAAAATCATATCCGAATCAGGCGTCGCAGCCGGTATCCGACGAGTCGAAGCCATCACCGGCAAAGCTGCTGTGGATTATGTCCAACAACGCGAGACGCAACTACAAGAAATTGCTAGCGCATTAAAAACAAACCCACAAGAAGTCACACAGAAACTGGCACAGATTATTGATAATGTCCGACAAATGGAAAAAGAACTCGCTAGCCTAAAATCAAAGCTAGCCAGCTCACAAAGTGACGACCTTATTAATCAAGTCTGCGAAGTCAATGGTGTCAAAGTCCTCGCCGTTAATCTTGAAGGTGCCAATGCCAAGACCCTGCGCGAAACATTGGATAAATTTAAAGACAAACTAAAATCTTGCATTCTCGTCTTGGCTGCAACAGAACCCGGCAAAGTGACATTAATTGCGGGTGTGACGACGGATTTAACTAGCAAAGTAAAAGCGGGAGAACTGGTTAATTTTGTTGCTAAGCAAGTCGGAGGTAAAGGAGGCGGTCGTCCTGATATGGCGCAAGCGGGTGGTACACAGCCGGATCAATTGCCTGAGGCTTTAAAAAGTATTGTGGGTTGGGTTGGGGAAAAGCTAGCGTAGATAATTTGCGACCTTAGTTTATCTTGTCGCGCCAGAAATTAAATATAAGGCATATCCCTATAGATAGCAAAACATAAAGCTGACACAATGCGCGAACGTGTATGCCATTGCCATTCAATTCAAGTTCTAAATGCAAGGCCTAGGAAAAATTTTGCAGCGGAGCATATGGCTGATATGTAAGCAAGAGATTTTCTTCGTAACACAGCAGTGGGGATAAAATCTGGGTTTTAGTGGTGCCCTTAATATATTATTTAATATTGATATAAGGATGTGATGAAATGAGAAAAACAGTAATAGTATTGGTTGCTTTAACCATTACGTTTGGGTTTATAACCCATAGTAAAGCAGAATCGATATCATTGAATTGGGATGATCCGGGCTGCTCAGAAGATGTAACCTTTGATTTTGACCTGCAGTACTTACCTAACCAGGATGCTTATACGCTCGACGGCAAGGCTGTAGCAAATAACGGTTTCACCTATCCTGCCAGAGGGGGTGCAGTATTTAATCCTAATACAAATAAGTTTCAGATTTCTATATTATATACATCAGCTACTGGTGAAACATTCACGTACGGGGCCTCACTGGATAGTTCATCGCTAAGTGGAAGTGGTAACGTACAACGCATCGCACATGGCGTTACAAACAATGATTGCAAGGGTCTTCTGAGTGTTTTTTAATCGTTAAAGAATCCATGGCTGGCTGAAAATACAACAGTTTCAGGGTCAAGTCTAGTGGCATCCTATTGATTGAATTGAGTTGTTTGTCCTCAGAATTTATCCCTGAATTCCAGAATTTCCCAGCGCGCTTCAATGTTTTTTTGCGCTAACTTACGGGAATTCTGGCCCACTCAATCGGAACAGCACAAACAGAATGCGTAACGGTTTGACCACCGATCCTGTAGCATACTAGTTGTGTATTTTAAGTGGCCAGCCGTGATGGGCTATCTATATAATAGCCTTGAGCCATGTCCACACCAATTTCTTTTAGACATGTAAACTCTTCTTCACACTCGACAAATTCCGCAACGACTTGCATCCCCATCATGTGAGAAATTTCAGTTATCGAGCGTACAATGGCCTGGTTCACTGGATCCTTATGAATGCCTAAGCTAAATAAACCATCTATTTTTACGAAGTCTACAGGCAACTGGGTCAGGTAATTGTATGAGGCATAACCGTTGCCAAAGTCATCTACTGCAAATCTGGCGCCCAATTTTTTCATTTCCATGACCAGTTCTGAAGATTCAGACAAATTGTTTAACGCTGCACTTTCGGTGAGCTCGAAACACAGTTTTTTACTTATTCCAGGATATTCTTCTAACAAATTGAGCAGATAAGGCAAGAAGTCAGGGTTAGATAGGGTTTGCCCACTCAGATTTAGCGTTGCCATATCAATTTCATTGTACAGGTCCGAATTAATGCAGAGATGGCGAACAAATTCTTTAACTACCCATCGATCTACTTTTCCCATAACGTTGTATCGTTCAGCAGTAGGAATAAATACGCCTGGCCCTAAAATCTCTTCCCTGTGCTGAAGGCGCAACAACACCTCAAAACCTTTAAAACTTGCATCTTTAAACGATACGATTGATTGTTTGAAAAGAACGAAATTATTTTCGTCGATAGCTTCATGAATGGTTGCCAACAAATTCTTTGCACGAATCTTCTCATTAATTTCAACTGCATTTTCATCATGTACCACAATTCGATTACGGCCTTGTTCTTTGGCCAGTAAGCACGCAGAGTCAGCCAGATTGAGTAAAATGACAACACTTTCTGAATATTGGTTTATTGGCACGATGCCAATACTTGCCCCGACATCAAAATGCTTTCCTTGCCAGTTAAATTTGAACTTACTAAGTTCTCGTTTCAATTCTTCGCCGATTTGCGTAGCTTTCTGAATTCCGCAGGCCTCTAACAAGACCGCAAATTCATCACCGCCAATTCTCGCTATAGCATCTCGCTGGCGGACTTTGTGAGTAAAGATCACACTTAGTTGTTTAAGTAATTCATCACCTGCCATATGTCCGCAGGTATCATTAACCAGTTTAAATCTATCCAAATCGATATATAACAAAGAATGTTCATAGGAATATTGTTGTGCACTCTCGATCAACCTTTTCAGTCTTTCCTGAAATGAATGGCGGTTAATCAATCCAGTCAGTTGATCGTAGTTCGCCAGATATTTTAGTTGCCGCTCACTTTCTTTTAATTCGGTAATATCAATTATCGATCCTTCGATAAAACTGCCTTTTTTAGTAGAGCCCTCGACTACTCGCATGTTTAAAACTGCCCAAAACTGACTGCCATCAACTTTATAAAAAACCAGGTCTCTTCTCAATTGTCCTTGCACTTTGACGATATCCAGTAAATCAACTTCGCAATTTATTAACATGCTGTTAATTGACCTAAAACTATCTTTTAGTTGGGTAAGGGAGTCTGCTTGTATTATCCTCAGAAATGCCGGGTTCACGGCTAAGAATTGGCCCTGAGCGTCCAGCCGGAATATACCCTCTGAAGAATTGTTATAAATATCCTCATATTTGTGCAGCGATATAATCGCCGAGCTTTGCGCGGCCTCTTTGGCACGCTTATCCTGATTTACTTGGTCAGCTAAGGCCAATGACAATAGCGACACTACGACCATGGCGCCTATACTCATAAAGTATTCAGTAAACAAATTCCTATCGATGACACCCGCTTTATTCAGCACAAAGATGCTTGTAGCAACTACAAATAATGAAAATGCTAATACGAAGTAACGGGCGGGAATATAGCCAGTCAACCATAGCTTGATGCCTTTGGCGTAGGCAATGATGGGTATTAACGCGATAATACTTGCAGTACCAATAATTAAATTTTTATATGCCACAAAAGGAGTGAGCGCCATCCACAATACCGCAACCAAGTTACCTACTCTTAACAGCTTTCTTGTATAAACACTTTGTTCGTCAAGACGTAAAAATTCTGAGGAGAATAACGACAGGCAGATAATTGCGCAGCACGACACAATAATCAGGCTTTTGTCATTCCAGCTCGGCGAGTGTGGCCACAAATAAGCGAAGCTTATCCCGGTTAAGTCGCTTTGGACCAGCGCATAAAAAAATACTGTAGCGGCAAAATAAAGATAACTTTTTTCTCGTGTGGATAAAAATAGAAACAAATTGTATATCGCCATAATTAACATAGCACCTATAAACAATCCAAAAATCAGGATTTCTGTGCTTTTGGATGCTATAAATATTTCTGGCTGCCAGATATAAATTGGCACCTGCATAGAGGAGCCTGTTTCTACAAGCAATCGTAGATCTATTCTGCTATTTGCCCCTATTTTCACAGGAAACACATAGGTTGGATACTTAATAGGCCGCATATTAAACGGCAGCAAGTCGCCAGTTCGGTAGTTGAATTTAACCGTGCCCGTCTCATCCAGTCCCTTAAGATGAACCTTGTCGAGTAGCGCATACGCAATTTCAACATACACTTGTTTTTCAACGCTGGCCGAATTTTCAAGGGAAAATACAAACCAATGCATATCATTCAAAAAACCGAAGTTGAGTTCATGCTGCTTCGCATATTGGAGTGCATCACATTTTATAATTGTTTCGAAGTTTGCATCAGGGCATGCTTGAGAAGACGCAAAGCGCAATGTGTCCGTCAAACCGACTGGTTCGTTAGTCAGTTTTGCAATATCTAGCGATTGTCCGTGCACATGGGTACACAACAGCAATAGAACATACATCAAAGTATGATGAAGGGAGACCTCGTTACTTTTTGGAGGCACCATTTCTCCCGGTTTCATTAAAACTTCGGCCGGGCCAATTTTTGGTCATTTTCAAATAGTCAAGTGCCATTGACGTCCCACCACTAGGGTCAAGTCTAGATAAGCAGGCTGCTTATCTAGATCCTGAGACTGCTTTGGTGGAAGTTTTACATTTCTTTGTGTTTTTTGTTGACGAAGGCTGTTTAACATACTTTAATTTTACACTTCAATTATTTTTTTCAACCTACAGGTGTCTAACATTTTAATTTCATTTAATTTAATTCTAATAAGATTATCATCACGCAATTTCTTAATTGTCCGATTCATGTGAACTAAACTCAGACTGAGTGTATCAGCTAGTAATTGTTGAGTAAGCGGCGCGAAAAAAGTATCGTCTTTAACCTCATCAACTAACTTCAATCGCTCATACAGATTCAAAAAAAGATATGCGGTGCGTTGATACGCAGTAAGCCAGCCAAGACAAGTCATCTGTTCTATTAGCGAAGCATCTTCCCAGCTCAACATCCTCATATAGAGCAAAAAAAAGTTTTGTCGGACATTGTACAAATCAATCATGTGCTCCGGTTTTAATACGCTAACGTGCAAATTAGTCATGCTGACAACGGAATGCTTATTACGGGTATTATTAATAAAAGCGAATGGATTGATAATGTCGCCAGGCAGATAGTAGTTGATAATCTGCCGTTCACCGTTACTGTGATCTTTAAAGCGCATGGCCCAACCGCTATTAACAATAAAACTCTTTTTATGAATCGTTTCTTGATGGAGAAAAATTTCATGTGCGTCAATAATCATTTTATCCTCCTGCAATTTCATAAGCACATCGATTTCTTCTTTGCTGAGGGTTTGTTGCGTTATAAATTTTTTTATTAAAGGATACTCATTTTTTGAGAGAACTGCAGTCAATGAATTGTAAAAGTCGTCTTCTTTGTCAAATTTATATTTTGATTTGCTTTCATTGTATACAGATATTACGCTTTTGTTGCGCTGTAATTGGGGTTCTTCATACAACATTGTTACCTCCTCTAAACCTTGACGACTTAAAATAAACTACTACTAAATTTACTAATGGCGTGAATATTAATTGTCTGGTGCCACTATAACTATTTGTGCTATCTAAATAATGTACTGCCGCCCCCTAATATTTCAACATCACTGCTTTACATTTTTTTATGTGTTGTTTCATTGGGAATGGCACAACATGTTGGATAACAGCATCCAGTACCTGAATGTGTTCGGTTATATATAAGGCAAGTTTGCTGGCAAATTTCATCAGTGCGTCTACTTATTGATTAATGTACTGTGAATAATATGCACTGCGGCGATCAGATCATGCCCAACAACTGTGGCGCCGGTCGCTTCAATTTGACCACATAAGTTTTCTGAGGCCTTACCTCCAACCCACACGGGCACATGACTGTTATCAACCAGTTTTTGTAGATCATTTATTAACTGTGGATTTTCGAGCTCGACGGTTACAGACAAGACAATGCCATCGCTGTTAGTGCGGTGTACGACTTCGGCGAGTTGCGATAGTGGCATATCAGCACCAAGCAAAATGATGCGATAACCAAGCGCATGCGCGTATAGTGAAAACAATAACAAACCAAATTCATGTTTTTCTCCCTCTACGCAAGCCGCTACCAATAATGAACCCTTATTTAGTTGATTTCGATGATGGAAGCGCGCGCCCAATCTGTTACGCATAAATGAACTGAAAAAATGTTCCTCTGCAACGCCTGTATTCACATTCGCCCATCTCTGTCCTAATTTTTCTAACAACGGCATCAACAATTTTTGTGTAACTAAATCAACAGGATACAATGACATCGACTCGTTATAAATAGCGTCTAACAGGGCTTCGTCGAATAAATGCACTCCACGAAGCATTTCAATTTCATATTTGTTCCAGCGATTTAAATCCTCTGTATCAGCTTGATTCTCTATACTAGATATGTTCAGTGCTTCTTCTACTCGGCTGATCGCTACCCCTTCATCGAGTAATTTTAGGATCAATCTAATTCGTTCGATATCTTTATCGCTATACAGCCGGTGTCCTGATTCAGTACGGCTCGGTTTAATCAACCCATAACGCCTTTCCCAAGCACGCAGCGTCACAGAATTAACCCCGGTAAGACTGGAGGCACTACTAATTGGAAACAGACCTGTTTTTAGCTTTGATGACATTAATTCATCCTTATACAAACATTGTGCAATTATTATATATCCTAAATATTCAGTCAATATATATTAAAGAAATAATTAGAAATATATTTATTTATCATTTAAAACATAAATATATAGAATTATTAAACTTATACAAAACGTATAAATAAAGATAAATAAATTTAGCAGCTGTAGGTGGAAGGAAAATTAATTAGCTTGTTCAAAAATGGTAACTATGGAAAGCTACACCCCGTTAGCGCAAGTCGCACAGGATTTCGGGGACATATAGCTCAATTAAACCAATAGGGAGAATTCACCTGTTTTCTATTAATTTCCTAACGAATGGCAAGGGTTACTCAGCTAAGAACAGTTCGAAGGACGCCGCTAGGAGTCTGTCCGAGAATAAAATGATCTACTGCGGGAAAGCTATTTTGGCCAGATTTCCCAACCATTTCCGCTAAATAGAATAACTATTCGTCTCAAATGATCAAAAAATCTGCCTCAAAATTACTTACCTTCGCTACAACATCTATTCTCGGACAGACTCCTAGCAGTAATTTACACAAGACTATTGCCGCAAAAAAACAGATAATTCCCCAAATTAAGATCAATCCGCCGATTGGCAGCCGCTAAAAACCTCAAGAAGAAAAATGCTTAAAACGCTTCCGGTTGCAGCGCACGACTCTGGAAACTATTCAATGGAAATAAAAGTTAATTTTCTCGACAATCTCAGACTTGAAGCTAAGTTTGATGATTTTACTGTCATCACTGATCAGCCTATCCGCTACAAAGGTGATGGCTCAGCACCGAGTCCTTTTGATTATTTTTTGGCTTCATCGGCTCTTTGTGCGGGTTATTTTGTGCGGGTTTATTGTTTGTCTCGTGACATTCCTACTGAAAACATCAGACTGTCGCAGAACAATATTGTTGATCCTGAAAACCGTTATAACCAAATCTTTCAAATTCAGGTGGAGTTGCCAGAAAGTATTTCTGATAAAGATCGCCAAAGTATCTTAAGATCGATTGACCGCTGTACAGTGAAAAAAGTAGTGCAAGCTGGTCCTGAGTTTAAAATCGAGTCGGTTAAAAACCTCGACGAAGACGCACAGGTCATGCTTATGGGTCAACCAGAAGGCGATTCCAGCACTTACATCTTAGGCAAAGACCTGTCACTTGAACAAACCATCTTGAATATGACTGGCATTTTGGCCAACCTTGGCATGAAGATCGAGATAGCTTCTTGGCGCAATATCGTGCCAAATGTTTGGTCACTGCATATACGCGACGCAGCTTCGCCTAGGTGTTATACCAACGGTAAAGGCACAAACAAAGAGAGCGCACTTTGCTCGGCGCTAGGTGAGTTTATCGAGCGTCTTAACTGCAATTTCTTTTACAACGATCAGTATTTTGGCGAAGAAATTGCCAGCAGCGACTTTGTACATTATCCAAATGAAAAATGGTTTAAGCCGGGGCCAAATGATGAGCTGCCAGCAGGCATTTTGGATGAATATTGTTTAGGCATTTACAATGAAGACGGTGAACTGTGTGGTTCCAATCTAATTGATACCAACTCGGGTTTGGTTGAGCGTGGCATATGCGCTATTCCATACGTGCGTCAGTCTGATGGCGAAACCGTATATTTTCCATCTAATTTGATTGAGAACTTATTCTTAAGTAACGGTATGAGTGCAGGCAATAATCGGCATGAAGCGCAAGTGCAATGTCTATCGGAAATCTTCGAGCGTGCGGTAAAAAAACAAATTATTGAAAAAGAGATTGTCTTACCAGACGTGCCGCAGCACGTGCTTGAAAAGTACCCAGGCATCTTAGAGGGCATTAACGCCTTGGAAGACAAGGGTTTCCCTGTGGTGATTAAAGATGCTTCATTAGGCGGCCAATTCCCAGTGATGTGTGTAACGCTAATGAACCCCAAAACGGGTGGTGTATTTGCATCATTTGGCGCCCATCCAAGCTTTGAAGTGGCGCTGGAGCGCAGCCTGACTGAGCTATTGCAAGGCCGCAGCTTTGAAGGTTTAAATGATGTGCCTCAACCAACTTTTAATAGCCTGGCGGTGAGGGAGCCAGAAAACTTTGTTGAGCACTTTATTGATTCAACGGGCGTTATCTCCTGGCGCTTCTTTAGTACCAAGCATGATTATGAATTCTGCGAATGGGATTTCTCAGGCTCCAACGAAGAAGAAAAAGAGCGCTTATTGGATATTCTAGAGGATTTAGGCAAAGAAGTTTATACCGCCGAATTTAATGATCTAGGCGCCACTGCTTGTCGCATCCTAGTTCCGAATTATTCAGAAGTGTATCCAGTTGAGGACCTTATTTGGGATAATACCAACAAAGCGCTGGATTACCGCGAAGATATCTTGAATATTCATTCTCTGAGTGATGACACCTTGGCGAGTTTGGCGGAACGCTTAGAAGAAAGTCAGCTAGATAACTACATGGATATTAGAACCCTGATTGGCATTGAATTCGATGAAAATACTGTTTGGGGACAGCTGACCATTCTTGAGTTGAAAATTCTTATCTATCTTGCCCTAGGCGAGCTTGATGAGGCCATTGAGTTAGTAAAAGCGTTCTTGCATTACAACGACAATACTGTAGAGCGCGGCCTGTTCTATCAAGCGGTTCATGCGGTACTTGAGATCACCTTAGACGAAGAACTGGCGCTTGAGCATTTTATCGTCAACCTAAATAAAATGTTTGGTAAAAGATCCATAGACAACGTGGTCGGCTCTGTAACTGGCGAAATGAAATTCTTTGGCTTAACCAAAACTAGTATGAAGCTAGAAGGCTTAGACAAGCACCTAAGACTAATCGGAAGCTACAAAAAGCTTCATCAAGCCCGCGAAGCGAAAAAGAGGTATTGCCAAGGTAAGTAAATTTGTATAAAAACGAGTCAATACAAAAAACTGAGAAGTCAGGCCTTACGCTTAACACCTACGCCGTTTTGTTTTAAATGTGCGTTAACGATAAAATAACTTGATTATCATATCAGTAGCGTCTGACTATTTTATTTCTACGTCGACCGCCTAAGGCAAACAAACCCGCCAACACAAGCAGTCCCATAGTCGGCTCTGGTATGGCTACAGGCCGAGGAATCGGGCCATTACCAACACCGCTTAACGTTTGGTTGGTTGCTGCATACACACCACCCGGTCCACTCGGTCGTTGAGTTGTTTGCCAAAAGAATGTAATACTTTCGCCGGCATCCCAACCCGATCTATCGGGCAAAGTCCACACTAAACTTTCATCACCAAGCTGCTCAATTCTGATACTGGTGCCACCAATAGCCGTATTCACTTGATCAAAATCAAATCCTGCAACACCGAGAAAGCCGTGTGCAGGAAATTGCAAGCGGAATTCAGTGACACCGTTGAATGGAACGACCGAATCAGGCATCGGAAATGGTCGGTCATTCGGATGATCTACACCCGGAATTATCTGGTGTTGATAGGTATAGACGACATCACTGAAACCTGCAACTGCAATAGCTGAGCAATCGGATGCAAAGCGTACGTCACAAGAAACCGAACTACTGAGATCAGCGATACCAACCACGCTTCCCCCAGAGTCAGTAAATGTCAACGTCGTTTCGACATCTGGTCCGACTGGCCCCGTGATCTTCGCACCTAGTGATAAAGTGGAAAGGTTCGTCGCATCAATAGGGGCCGCATACGTCACCGATGAAAAGAAGAGTGCCAAGCAAACGGCTGTTGCAATTGCATTAAACATACATTTGTTCATTTTTGCTCCTCAGGGGATAAAAAGAACCAAAAGGGTCGAACTCGATTGAAATTTATTTTCTTGGTTATTCGCTCAAGTTTCGAGGCTCAAAAGGCGCCTGTCATTGCATCTGCACTTAAAACTTGAATCCACCCCTTCATTAAACAATCAATGAACTGGGTGATTTGAAGCAAAGTCAAGAATCTTTTCTTTCATTGTGTAGGGCTGGATATTACTTCCTGTCTCGCGAAGCATATCCATTACTTCCCGACAAGCTTCGCCGCGAGAATCATTACCACCAGGGCCATCCACTGCAAATAATATTTTTCCGGGAGATAAATCATGATGCTTGCGTAATTCACGAACACGGAATTCCCATTTACCACCGTGCTCAAGAATTTTGCTGGAATTTTCTTGACCCAGATGCAGTGGTTTAATAATCTTGACAGGTATCTTGGTATGCATTTCAACAAAAGGGAAAGTCACAAAATATTCATCGTTTCCCACTTTTTTACTTGTAAAACGCTCGCCAACTTGGGCCTGAAGCAATAAGTCACGGATGCCTCTGTCAAGTACTGTCTCACGATATTCTTTAGTAAAAAAGTTACGTTCGATATAAAAGGCAAACAATTCTTTAAGTGTTTTCTTGGGGTCTTCGGCCAACACGGCTCGTGACTCGCTAAAACGTAAAATGGTTTCACGAGGGCGCACTATTTCCGCAAACATCCCTTGAGCAAACTCAACATCATTAATCTTATAGCACCGATCATAGTCATGTGCTTTCAAAACACTACGTACACGACCTAATTCATCCTTTAGGGCAGACATGGTAGATTTAAAAACTTTTGCATCTAACTCTTCAAAAAACTTGGTGATACGGCCATGGCGACGCGTCAATAGCATATAGTCAAAATAACGTGCCTTTGGTGCCATCATCAGGATGCCCACATTAGCAAACTCACCTGTTTCAATAAACGGTGCAAAACGTACAATAGTATATTGGCAAGCGGTCTTCTTCATTTCCATATCCAAAAGTCATCATGTTCAAATTCTTTAAGCAAAGCATAGGCCCTATCAACATCAAAATACCACCAGGACTTCGGGATTTCTTTTAGAATTTGTGGCCAAGCCTGAAGGGCTGTTGTAAGTTTTTCATTATATTCACAGCGGCGGTAAAAGTCACCGGATAATAGTTGTTGAAGCTGGTTTCTGAATATGTGATTATCAATGAATTTTTCTCTGTTGATTGAATAATCAAAGGCCAGATTATGATCAATCACGACCAACTCTTCTTTACTTGGTTCCCAAAACAGGTTGGGATTACCACCCTTTTCTCCCAAGCTGCGATCGTCATTCCGCACCCACCAATCAAACACCAACACATCTTGCTGCAAATTATCAGGCACCTGTTCGATTCCTGAAAATGTTAATTCATTGACCTGCCGATCCTGAGAACCAAAAGCTAAACCAGCACCCAAATCTTTTAATTCCAACCCAAAATCCAATTCTAGCAATTCTTCAGGAACGTCTACTAAAGTAAATGGCGCAATAGGCAATCCCACCAGCTTGGCCAAGCTACCTGCTATCCATTCACAAACCTGGCTGCGCCGTCCAGCATATTGCCCTTTTACAAAATAGGTTTGGCCATCGTTGCCACGACAAATAAAAGGGCGGGTCTTCCCCTGCTCAGAACGACGTATTACCTCAACGATTTCTACCGCTACCGACCTATACTTATCATTCATAGCTATAAAAATTCCGGAAATCAAAGTTTCGATAAAAAAGGTAGCAAGTATGACATGGGGCTGTCGGAAAATGAAAGAAATAGTGATTCTTTATCAAAAAATTATTTAATAATCAGTATATTGAAAATTTCTATTTATCAAAAGATAATTTTTCCGCGGGAGTTCGGAGCTCCATAACTTGAATTCACCCTTAACTCCATGAATTCCAGGGACACATCGCTTAATTAGATTCCAGGGACATATAACTTAATTTCAGGGACAATCAGATAATTTTAGTCATCTTCAATGCTGTTTTCTCTGTTTAGATTAAGAATCCACTCGCGAGCAGACTTTTGTGCCTGTTTAAGTTGTTCAGGATTCAGTGATCGCATAATCTCATCTCGCGCCAATGCGGCTTTTTCTACCCCAGCTGCGGCAGCAAGATTTAACCACATATAGCTTTTCCCCGGATCAATATCAACACCAAACCCGGTTTTATAAAAAAGCCCCAGTTGATACTGAGCCTGCATATGATTCTTTTCAGCCGCTAATTCAAACCATTTGGCGGCTTCTTCAAAGTCTTGTATGGTGCTTTGGCCTTCTAAATACAATAACCCTAATTGATATTGCGCGTCTGTGTCCCCATTTTGTGCTTTCTCATAGAACAGTTGCACTGTGAAGTGGCGTTTATCTGTATGTAATTCTGTTAGCTGAGCATCTGCCTTAGCTTTGGCGGTTATTTCTGTTTCAGCTGGTAGCGCGACATTAATAGTGCTCTTTGGGGTGATGACAGATTTAGAGTCGCTGTGCAGTTTTGTGGCTGCATTATTTATCACCTCTTCCTTCCCAGCATCAAGTTGCTCAAATCGCGCGATTTTTTTATCAGGCATTAAAATGCTAATAAAAATAAAGTACGCTAATATCAAACCACAAAAAGATGCAGCGCCTGCTATTAGATAGGCTTTTATGTGTGGCACCCAATAACGTGCTCTACAATCCTGACAACGCATTGGCCTGATAAGCATCATTGTAATAGACTGTTCGTTTTGACGTTTGCGAGATCTGTGAATATTCTCACTGCCACAATTGGTACATTTATTGTTCATAGTTTAACTCGTCATATAGACAACGATTCACAAAATTTGTGAACTTGTTATTTATGTTGACTTGCATGTATTTATAATGTTTTTTTTAAAAACGATAGGGTAAAAACATAAAACCAAATTGATCTGTAATATTTGAAATATTTGAAATATTTTTTATTGACAAAAGCTTAGCAGATAATTCTGACATAGACAGCTTAAAAATGCTACAAACAATGGACTCGAGGCACGGCGGAACTCCGGGAGTTCCTCAGGCACGCAATTTATTCAATGTCAGAGCTTGAAACCCGACACACTTAGCGACACGAATAAGTGCCTTGTCTTATGTTGCAAACAAAATACCGCGTCTATTTAGGTTATTGCTGTATTACGTAGGAGCGCCCTTACCCAAGCCTACGTTCCCGTCCATAATGAACGCACATGACCCCTAATTAAGACCAGCCACTGTAAAGAAATAATCGCGCGCGCCGAATTTATTCGGCCTGATTTTAATAACGCCATGGCCGCGGCAAAGGTGATGACATGCACCTTGATATCCTCTCCTTCTGCTTTGGCACGTTACACACCCCCCCCCTGCATGGGTTGCATCAGGAATTCCAAAATTCCAGGGACACATAATTTAAGGCTATGTCATAGTTAATTGCTGAATTTTCCAACTATCTGATTGCAAATGATTCTTTTGGCTAAAAAATAGCGTAACTTATTGATTAATAAGGTATCAATTGATTTTAAAAATCATTTTCAACAATCAATTGCGACATAGCCTAATTTAATTTAGCGCCAACAGACACCCCAAAAAAAACAGGTAACTGACAGGTTAGGTCTGAGCTAAGAGCCGCTTAATATTTGTAGATATTTGTACCTATCCGCTCTGTATAATCATTGCAAAAAAGCGTTATGGTCGAAATTTTCTAAGAATAAAACTCCCCGCCGCAAGCACGGGGTATTAACTACGCTTTTCAATCTACTGGCCTTCTACCAGCTTCGCCCCAAGGGACGAGGAATTAGAGATTAAATATGCTTGCGACGTGCAACACTTAAGCCAACTAAACCTAACGCTAACAAGACTAAAGTTCCTGGTGCTGGAACTGAAACTGCGTCAGCTGAAAGTACGCTGATATAGAATTGGTTATCTGAATTTAATGTACGGAACTCAAAATCTGTGCCTTGCTGCATGCTAGTCAAGCCAAGTGCGGAAAAACTACCGCCATTAACACTGATTTCAATATCTGGGTTAATAATATTGTGGAGTTCGTCGCGAAAAACCACTTGATTAAAGTTAATTTTTGCCAACTTATCAAAATGTATATCAAGAATTTCGTTGGCTGTTACGTTGTCGTCGCTATTTGGGGCGCATTGGTTAGCTCCAGCGAGTGCTTTACATACGCCTAGGCCTGCATTGCCAGAATCTAGATAAGCAAATGCGCTGCCGGTTGTAGTGCGCCCAGTTGCAGTTAATGTTAAGCCATCAACAGCCCAATCAAAATCTTGGAAACCGGCTTCGCCTGGATTGCCAGCAAATGCATTACCATTCCCAAGCGTTCCTGTAATAGTTCCATTAATGGTGTCAATAAGATTGACAAAATTGTAAACTGATGCGCTGGCTTGAATTGATGCAGCGCTTAATAAACCGGCAAGTGCAATTGACTGTATTATTTTAGTTTTCATTGATTGTATCCTCTTTTAAAACTTTCTAATATTCGTATTAACAATACGTGTAAACAATATAAGCAAATAATATGCCAAGATTTTATATATATGATTGCAAAGCAAAAGATAACAATATCTTGTTTATTTCTTATTAAGTGTAAATAAAGTCGACATTGTTTAGAAAAATAACGCGGGGCAAAGCCTTAGATTCAATCGTTAAGTAGGACTCATCCGGCAAGCGCGTACTTAGCGGCATAAATAAGTGTATGAAGCAAGTGAATTTAAATGGATTAGATTGGAAAGAGTTACGTGATGATGCGGCAGAATTCTGGGGACATGTAACTTAATTTAGTGTCAGCGCTTGAAACTCGACACGAATAAGTGCCTTGTCTTGTGTTGAAAGCAAAATATCGCGTCTATTTAGGTTATCACTGCATTACGTTGGGACGCCCTTACCAAGCCTACGTTCCTGACCATAATGAATGCACATGATCCCTATTTAACCTGAGCTCGGGTTATTTAAGGCCAGCCACTGCAAAGCAATAATCGCGCTTGCCGAATTTATTCAGCCTGATTTTAATAACGCCATGGCCGCAACAAAGGTGATGACATGCACTTTGATATCCTCTCCTCCCGCTTTTGCACCACTCTTAATTAAGGATAATATAAAAGCCATTATGAATAAAAATCACTTTATAAAATAAATCGGCGCGCCCAGTAAAATCAAAAAAAGC
>RCMY010000362.1_pt1 | contig 43132 bp, 37 predicted proteins | sample 2041341 | NCBI WGS metagenome assembly RCMY01 (sample SAMN09708234, study PRJNA481090) | Marine sediment metagenome, whole genome shotgun sequencing project. | reverse complement strand
CAGTATTTGGCTTATATAAGCGAGCTGGACACCGACCATTTTGAACTGGCTGGTGATTATTTGCTTATGGCGTCGACGTTAATAGCTATTAAAACCGAGCTCTTATTACCTAAACCGCAGACGCCAACTGATGAGCGTGACCCCAAGGCCGAGCTTACCCGCCGCTTAGAAGCTTATGCACAGATTAAGGGGGCTAGCCAGCGTTTAGATATGCTAGTGCGCCTTGAGCGTGATGTGTTCAATGCACTGGTCAGTATGCCTAATCACGACATTATGCAAGCTGAGCTGCCAAGCTATTCAGCTAACTTGCTGATTGAAAGCTTATTTAAAATGCAATTACAGTCCAACTATCAGATGCAGACACATAACGTGCAAGTCGATGCTGTACCGTTAGCTGATCGTATTGCTAGTATTAGTCGTCAGTTAAGTAACAATGGCACCCATTCTTTTTATCAATTGTTAAATAAATCACAAGGTCGAATGGGCGTAGTGGTAAGCTTTGTGGCGGTACTTGAGCTAATGAAAAGGCAATTGATAGGCGTAGTAAAAGCGAATAGCGATGTCGATAATGAAATTAAAAATCAAGCTACTGAGTTAAATTTAGAGTGGTTGGCGTAGCTGACTTGACGATAGCCGATTAACCTTTTGTAGTTGAGGTGATTATCATAATGTCCTCTATGATTAGAATTTAAAAAGAGTATAACTATCATGACCGCAGTTAAAGACAATAAAATCAATAAAGAAAAACAAAAAATATCTATGCCATTAGATCAACAAGCACAAACCATCGACAAACATCAAGCTATTAGCCTCCATATCGAAGTACTGCTCCATGCTTCTGAAGCACCACTAACGGCTAACAGCATTAAGAAGTATCTGTCTTTATCTACTAAAGAATTACAACTGGCGTTAGAGCTATTACAACAGCGTTTAGATAATGGTGTTCTAAGTCTTGTTGAAACGGCAAGCGGTTACCGCCTACAGATCGCTGATAATTACAGCGCTTTGATTCAACAAGTATTCCCACAGCGCCAGCAGCGCCTTAGTCAAGCTCTGCTTGAAACCTTAAGCGTGATTGCCTATAAACAGCCCGTAACCCGTAGTGACATCGAGTATGTGCGTGGAGTGACGCTATCAAGCAATATATTACGTCAGCTGTTCGATAAAGGCTGGATCATCGAGGACGGTTATAAAGAGACTTTAGGTCGTCCAGCGCTGTTACATACCACAACGCAGTTCTTAGATGCTTTTGGATTGACTCATTTAGACGAGCTGCCACCGATGCCAGATTTGGCAGCGATAGCACCACTACAATAGTTACTACTCCACTAAGTCAACTTATTAGATTATGTGTCCTACGCAGCATAAACTTAGCCGTTAAAAAGACTAACTTTTATTTGCGCTATCCATTTCGGTAAACACCGTATTAATCGCCTGAACAGTCTTTTTAATCTCGGTACTAGTTAAGGTTGGATGCACTAAGAACATCAAGCTGGTCTCGCCTAACTGTTTGGCTATAGGCAATCTAATCTCTGGGCGCAGTCCGGTATTATCAAAGGCTTTTTCTAAATAAACTTCAGATGCCGACCCTGAAAAACATGGCACACTTAATTGATTAATTGCTTCAATAATACGATCGCGCGACCAGCCCTCAGGTAAGTTACTCGGCTGTACATAGACATATAGCTTGTAATAGGCATGAGTACAGTCAGTAAACTCTGGCGTACTCTCAAGTCTAGGTACTGATAAATAACCCGGCGCTTGCCATTTGTCACATTCATCTAATATTGCCTGCGCATTAGCCGTACGCTGAGCGGTCCACTCAGTCATTCTCTCAAGCTGAATTCGACCAATCACTGCCTGCATCTCCATCATTCGCCAGTTAGTACCGAAGCTCTCATGTAACCAACGATAACCGGGTGGATGCTCCTTTTCATAGACCGCAGCGTAGCTTTTGCCATGATCTTTATAAGCCCACATTTTGCGCCATAGCTGCTCGTCATTGGTAGTTACCATACCGCCTTCACCGCCGGTAGTCATGATTTTATCTTGGCAAAAGCTCCAAGCCCCTATATGACCAATACTACCCACACTACGACCTTTATAGCGCGTACCATGTGCTTGGGCACAATCCTCTATCACATATAGATCATGCTTATCTGCTAAAGTCATGATGCCGTCCATATCACAAGGCCAACCTGCAAGATGCACGCAAATAATAGCTTTGGTCTTATCTGTGACAACCGCTGCGATAGTTTCAGCAGTAATATTACCAGTCATAGCGTCTATGTCAGCAAAGATAGGCGTTGCACCAGCATTGACCACACAAGAGATACTGGCAATAAAGGTACGCGGCGTGACGATGACTTCATCACCAGCGCTGATATCTAAAGCCTGCAAAGCCACATCTAAAGCTAAAGTACCATTACCTAGTGCTATAGCATAGTTACTATCGGCCCAATCCGCAAACTCTTGCTCAAACTGGCGTCCTTCAGTGCCTGTCCAATAGTTTACTTTATTAGACAATAGCACTTGGCTGACTGCGTCGGCCTCTTGTTGGGTGAAACTTGGCCATGGTGAAAAATATGAATTTAGCATAGTGATCCTTAAAGCTGTTTATTTATAGCTAATGATGTATTGATAGCTATAAGCATTGTTATATATATTCATTTAATAAATCTAATTACCTGCAATTTTATTCCTGTATACAGTGCTTTAATTAATGCAACTTACTGTGTCTCAAGCCAAGCCTGAAACATGAGTATGTCCCATAATTGATGTTGATGGTTGTACATTCCGCTTAAATGTTCTTTCCACATCAAACGTATTGGTGTAGGGTTAAAATAACCTTGCTGCAGTAGAAGATTTTCGTCCAATAACGCTTCAGCCCAATCACGTAATGAATGCCGTAACCAATCATGCAAAGGTATGCCAAAGCCCATTTTAGGACGCTCTATTAATTCACGTGGTACATGACGGAATAACACTTGTCTCAGTAGCCATTTACCTTCACCATGACGTATTTTATAATCTAATGGCATGCGCCAAGCTAACTCAACGACACGATGATCAAGCATAGGTACACGCGTCTCTAAGCTATTTGCCATAGCAGCTCGGTCTACTTTTACGAGTATGTCGTCAGTCATATATGTCTGTGCATCCATAGCCATCATGGCGTGTTGAAAACTATCTGTTTGTGGCCAAGACCCCGAGTCACTGATTAAGGTTGCTGGCTCTTGCGATCCAATCACTAGTTCAGCAGGATGCTGCCAATGGCTAGTCAAGCTCTGATAAAAATCCTGCTCACTATTAATACTAAGCACACCTGCTAGCTTATGCGCTTTATCGCCAGGGGTACGTAAATTTAAGCGTTGAGGGATGACTGGACTAAACATATTGAATAGTCTATCCCAATCTTTTGGCGACAAAGCAGTAAGTCCAGATGCTGCTAACTTTCTTATTGATTTTGGTAGTTTACGACTTTTACTCCAGACTTGCTGGGCCATAAGATAGCGATTGTAACCACCAAATAACTCATCACCACCGTCACCGCTTAGGGCAACAGTTACGTGCTGACGCGCCATCTGGCTAACTAAAAAAGTTGGGATTTGCGAGCTGTCTGAAAACGGTTCGCAATATATGGATGATAATTTAGGTATTACGGATAAAGCATCTTCGGGACTAACATAAAGCTCAGTGTGCTCAGTACCTATATGCTTGGCTACAGATTTTGCATGGGTTGCTTCATTATAACCAGCATCATCAAAGCCTATGGTAAAAGTCTGCACCGGACGAGTACTTTGTGCTTGCATTAATGCGACAACGGCACTGCTATCTATACCACCACTTAAAAAAGCACCTAATGGGACATCCGATTGCATCTGACCTCCAATGCTGTCCATCAGCGTAGACTCTAAGACGTCAATGGCTTGCTCTGGACTACCTGTAAACGGATCTGCTAAACCTGCTTCAACGATATCATTAAAACGCCAATATGCTTTTGAACGCGCTTCTTTAGCTTTTTCTAGATCTGCTAACGGTAATTGCAACCAGTGCCCAGCACATAGCTTTTCGATCCCTTGGTAGATACTATAAGGTGCAGGAATACAATTATGTCGTAATAGCAAAGTTATTGCATCTCGATTAATATCCGTCTTAAAAGCAGGGTGCGCTTTGAGGCCTTTTAATTCAGAGCTAAAATAGAAGCTCTGACCTTGCCAACCCCAATACAAAGGCTTTTCACCCATTCGGTCTCTTGCTAAGCTCAATACTCTTTGCTGACGATCCCATAGAGCTATTGCAAACATCCCTACCATAGCTTTCAGTGTTTTTTCTATACCCCAAGCTACAAAGCAAGCAAGCATAGTTTCTGTATCTGAGTGACCACGCCAAGATAATGTAAGACCTTCACCCATCAATTGCTCCCGCAATTGCAAATGATTATAAATTTCACCGTTGAACGCTAGCACATAGCGACCACAAGCCGAATGCATTGGCTGGGCACCTGCAGGTGAGAGATCTTGTATAGCCAAACGCCGATGACCAAGCACTAAGCCTGTAGACTCGTCTAGCCAAGAATCGCCAGCATCTGGACCACGACTTTGAATAGCTAGATTCATTTGATCTATTATAATTTTTGAGTGTATTGTGGTATGTGTATTAAAGAAACCATTTATTCCACACATTATAAGCTCACCTTATCCTTATATTAAATTTTACGATACGAACTGATAAAATGTTCATTAAAATTCAACAAATATATTTTAAATAATATTTATCTGCTATTTATTAAAAAGTCTGGTAGGGTTGCTAACCACTATTGCTCCTAATGGTATATCCCTGGTCACTACTACAATAGTCTCAACAGTAAGGTTACCAGTCATAGCATCTATATCAGCGAAAATAGATGTTGCACCAGCATTACCTAGTGCTATGGCATAGTTACTGTCGGCCCAGTCAGCAACTTCTTGCTCGAACTGACGCCCCTCAGTCCCTGTCCAATAGTTCACTTTATTAAACAATAATACTTGGCTAATTGCACCAGCCTCTTATTGGGTGAAGCTTGACCATGGTGAAAAACATGAATTTGAAATAACAAATCCCTTTCTATAACCCATTTAAAAAACCTTGTATCTCTGCCCAAGATTCAAAACAGTACTCAGGTTGATATTCGTATGGCAGAGTAAAATCTTGTTTATGTATATTTTGGCCTTGATCCTTTAGACATATAGTTATCCAGCCCATACTTTTTGGCGTAATAAAATCTTTTTTTAGGTTATCACCGATATATATATATTCATCCCCTATAGTCTCTAACATCACCTTTTCAAAGTTATCTCTACATGGCTTTTCAGACCCAAGCTCTGCCGATATCACTACGCTGGTTAGCATAGGCTCTAACCTTAAGGCGTTAATTTTATTTCTTTGGGTCTTAGAGCGACCATCGGTAACAATAGCCACTTCCCCGTATTTCGAATAACATTCTAAAACCTCTCTTACACTAGAATATAACTCAATACTCGGTGTATGAAACCTATACCAGTCCAATAAGGTGTGCAGGTCAACACTATGCTCATCAATCAAAAACTTAAAGACATCTTCAGCATTCAGATATTTATTAATCATCAAATCATATAGCTTATGGTTATCTATAGATAAATTTTTGGCAATAAAACGATAGGCTGATTTCAAATATTCTAATTCAGAATATAAAGTATCATCTAGATCTATAACTAAAACCTTACTCATAATAACCTTCTACCAAAACCTCTGCGTCATAACGTAGCATCAAGAGATTATCTTTCCAGTCATTAAATTTTTCAATATTTTTATTCAATAAATATTCTTCAAGCAACCATTTAGTATAATTAGCTCCAGAAAGATAAGTTAACGGATAGCCGCCACCAAATCGAGGGTTTATCTCAATTCCTTTAATCTCATCCTTATTTTTGTGCAAAAACACCTGAATGGTCAGACAACCTTTAGCGCCTTCAAGCTTAGAAAGCTTCTCCTGAAATTCACTCACAATAAAATTATTCTTAGTCACGCCTTTATTGACTTCACCTGCTCTAACAAATATACGCTTACGCGGCACGACGCACTTTAGATCAGAGTATCTATCGTAATAACAATCTACAGTAAATTCGTCATGATCTGCATCAGAGATATACTCCATAAACATCAGTTTTTTATTGTTTAAATGTTCATCTGTTATATCTTGACGCTCAAACGCCGTAAATATCCCTTCACTGCGACTACCATCACAAGGTTTTACAAATACAGGAAACTCTAAATTATCTATGTCTAATTGTTTAGGAATAGTTATTTTGTGCTCTGTAAATAACTTATTGACTTCTCTTTTATCGCGGCATATATCTATAAACGAGGGTGTACTAATTATTATCTCTATACCTTTTTGCTTAAAGTTATCACTATTTAAACTAAGCGTCTTTAATTCCGTATCGATAGTAGGAATAATCATTTTTACTTTATACTCTAAGCAAATTTTCAATAAGCAGTTGATATAGTCATTATCGTTAGCTTTGGGAACTTTAAAAGACTTATCAGATATTTGGCAAGCCGGTGCTAATTCAGGATTTAGATCAGTGGTAAAAACTTTACCTTCATCAAAAATATCAGTTAATTCTTTTTTAAAAGATCTGACTAACGATACTCTTTGCCCAGCAGATGTTATTAAAATATTCATTATTATTCTTCCTTAAAACCCATAAACTTACTCATTGTCGCTTCGCCATTCTCACTAATGCCTTCTTTAATCAGCACTTTTTTAACTGTTTTGAACAATATCTTGATATCTAACCATATCGATTGATTATCCACATACCAAACATCCAGCTTAAACCTCTCTTCCCAACCGATAGCATTGCGACCGTTAACCTGCGCATATCCAGTAATACCAGGGCGTAGCTCATGGCGGCGGTTCTGCTCATTATTATATAACGGCAAATATTCCATTAATAATGGCCTAGGCCCTACTAGACTCATATCGCCTTTGAGTACGTTCCAAAGCCCTGGGAGCTCATCAAGGCTAGTACTACGTAGTGTCTGCCCGAATGGCGTTAAGCGTTCCTTATCAGATAGCAGATTACCTTCTACATCAGTGGCATCTTTCATAGAACGAAACTTAATCATCTCAAAGGGAATACCGTGTTGACCGGGGCGAGTTTGACGAAACAATACTGGCGCGCCCATGTTCTGCTTTACTTTATACGCTGTAAATATATATACCGGAGATAGAAGCGCTAGTGCTGCGCTAGCTGCCATAACATCGAATACTCGTTTTATCATAATTAGTCCTTATATGCCCATTGCTTCTAACATCGTTTGATTGACAGCGTGCACATCAAACTTTTCTTCTGCTAATTTGCGTGATGCTGCCCCCATGCTAATAATCAGTTGTGGATCGAGTATAAATTGCTCCATTGCTGCTACCAGCTTATCCACGGCTTTGACAGGAACCAGATAACCATTATAACCATCAATGACGGTTTCTCGGCATCCAGGCGCGTCAGTAGTAATAATAGGACGACCCATCGCCATGGCCTCTAGTACGGTACGCGGCGTCCCTTCACGGTAAGATGGCAATACATATATAGAGCACGCCTCAATAGCAGGTTGCACATCGCTAAGCTTACCCCAAAAGTGAAATACGCCATCTCTAACCCAGTCATCTAACTCATGCTGTTGTATGGTATCCGGGTTATCATCAATCCAACCGACCAGATCAAACTGAGCTTGCGGATACTTAGCTTTGATAATTTTGGCAGCCTGTGCATACTCGCGAATACCTTTATCGCCTAATAGGCGGGCAATCAATAAAAACTTAGGTGCTGGTTGCGCATTTATAGTAGGGAAAGGTTTGACGGCGTACTCAGATACATCAACACCTGAGCCGTTAACCACAGTAGTTTGAGCAGTAGGTTTCAAAATTCTCATTGTTTTAAATAAAGCTTCATCATCTGGATTTTGAAAAAATACTTTATGAGTTGATGATAAAGCTACTGCATATAGCTTATGCATTAGCTTTTGGAGGTTGGATTTTTTATAATTTTGGCTGTCTACTTCTTGAAAAGCGTAACCCAAACCGGTAATCAAAGCAAATCGATGAGGGATGCGCGCCAGTTTTGCTGCTAGTGCACCATAAATGACTGGCTTAATGGTATAACCTAAAACGTAGCTTGGCTTTATATCTTTCATTAAAAAGTATAGGGCAGATAGAGTTTGCATATCTGCTATGGGGTTGGTACCTGTACGTTGCATAGGAATATCATGAACGAAATAGCCAAGCGCTATAAGCTGATCATAAATCTCAAAATTATTTTTGAATTCAGGAGCAGCAATATGAATCTCAAAACCAGCATTTTGTAGCGCTTCGATTAAGGCACCACGAAATTTTAATAAAGATGCTGGATAGCTTGCAATAATTAAGAATTTCATAATGGACTCATCCAAAAAAATGAAAGAATAATAGTGTAGAGCACATATATAGTTCTAATAATAGTCCCATTTTTTCCTTTTATTTCACTCATAGCTAAAATCAAAAAAGGAAAAGAGGCGGCTAAAAACCTTGAAGCATATCCTATTAGGAAAACATTTAAGAACACCATAGTTAGTATAGACATAGCTATATATATATAATAATAATTTAGGGTTTCTGTTTTTTTATAGAAGTATTTAATCATAAAAAATAGGAATAGGCCTAGCCAATACACCATGTATAAAGCAGGTGAAGACATATCATTATATTCAGCTCTTCTATCACCAACCGAACCTAATAGTATAGACATATAGGGTCCTGCAGCTAAAGAGGCTATGAGTCCTACTAGTAATGATATTGAAAACTTAGCTCGCTGACTCATAAAATCTATTTTTGTAAGGAATATAGCGGAGTAAAATATGAACACGAATAAAAAAGATGAAGTATGGATAAAAAGAGAAGGTACTAGCAGTACTGCTGATAAATACTTATTTTTATCAAAGGTAATTATAGATAGATAGATAAAAGCTATAGAGAAGCTCAATCTAATCTGAGAATAGAAAAAATCAATATATAATGGATTTAATAAAAAAAAGCATAAGTAGAATTTTTTATGTGAACTGATGAGGATAAAAGAAATAGTAAGAACAAAAAATGAAACTAGAAATAGTATTATATTGCTATCAAAACCCAACTGTGATTTCATATAATCAAGAAAATAATGCCAGCCCCATTCCTCAAGAACCTTATTTGAAAGCGTTGAAAAATCAAACCAATGCACTCTATTTAGATACAAATCAATGTAATTTATATAGTTATTTCGATCATAATAGTCCATAGAGTTTAGATATTCCCATGGCACTAAGGATAAAAGTGCAGCTAGGACTACACTAAAAAGCGCCATTAATATCTTATGTTCGTTTGAAGTAATGTTAGGATTTTTCATACATATCCTCGTACTGCAATACAATATTACTAATTGAATATTTAGCAATAGAACATTCTTTAAGACTATTCAGATTCTCTTCATTAAGAAAATAGCCGCTGTCTAAAAATTCTTGTAATTTTTTAGAATAATCAACTTTATCCAAACTTGTAATTTGATCACTAGGAATCAAATTACTGACTTCACCTACATCAGTTGAGACTACAAAGGTTTTTAATATCATTGCTTCAACGAGTACATTAGGAAATCCTTCCGTTTTAGAATGTAGGCATAATATGTTCATGGCCTGCAAACACTTAGGAACATCATCCCTTTGACCTAAAAGTCTAAAATTGTCTGACAAATTATATTCTTTTATCCAAGATATTAATTCTTTATTCTCTGCATCATTGTCTTTACCAACCATCATAAATTTCAAATTTAAATCAGGATTTTTTTTCACTAAAATGGCAGCTACGTCAACGAAAAGTTTCTGATTTTTTTCTGAATGAAATCTTCCTATAGACCCTATAACGATATCGTCATGAGATAAATTAACTTGCTCACGAACCTCCAATCCGTCCTCTTTTGTAGAATAGAGTGCCTCTAGATCATAACCATTATGGATAACTCTCATTTTGGCTTCGTCATATCCAATATTTACGTGATATTGCTTTGAGGCATGAGCAACACTAACTATAGAACTGGGAACGTAATAGGATAATTTAGCGCACAATTTACTTAAATGAACGGTCACCTTTGAAGAGCCTTGTGAAACATCGGTAGTCCGGATACCCCAGATAATACGTTCTATATTTAGACTTTTTGCAGCAAGACCTCCTAAAAAGTCAGCGTGGTACATCCAAGTTTGTACAACACTGGGCTGAATGTCCTTGAGTAAAGCTCTAAGGCGAAGAAAAGTCTTTGGTAACGATGCTGCAGAATTCATTCCAAGGCTGTACACCATTATGCCTTGATCCTGTAAAATAGGGCCAATAGTCCCAATACCCATTAGGGAAATAACTGAATGTTGGAACTTATTGTTTTTTTGACTGTGAAGCACTAGCCGTTTGAGCATTAACTCTGCACCACCTACGTCTAAGCCTACAATGATGTGCACTATTTTATTATTCATTTTTACATCTCACATAATCGAAGAGACCATAAGATAAGGTTTCTTCATGTAATGACTTTCCTTTTATAAACTTCCAAGTACCATTTTCTCTTGAATAGTATCCACTTGACTTTGTGAGTACAAAAGCACCAAAGTTTGTACCTTGAAATTCGATCAAATATGGTTTGTCATCTTTAAGAGCCAGATCCATCGAAATAAAAGGGTTATCTAACTTATTAAACAACTTCTCTGCATAATCTAATAATTCAATAGGTACATCGTCATAATGAAACTTCATACTACCACTTGCCCTAAAATCGCCCTTTCGTACATCTCTACGCATAGAATAAAAACGTTGTCCAATAACTAGCACACGATAGTCACAACTTAGGTTGTCTATAAAAGGCTGTACTACAAATCTTTTAAACGGCCTGTAAAAGTAGGAATATAACAAATAATTCTCAGATGGCAGTTGCTTTGAGCGTATGAAGTTTTTCATAATTCGTGTTAAGGGCAGTCGGCCATGTTTATTTTCATTAGAGATTATATCCTTTACATTTCTCACCAACTCTACACCAGAACTTCCTGAACCACTTACGGTTTTAAGGACAAAAGGGTAAGACTGGTTTATCTGATCCAAATCAAAAACGTATTGACCAGATAACTCATCAATATCAAGCTGCTTTCTCATGACCTCTTGAAAGCCCTTATTTTCGTGCGCTAATAATGTTTCATAGCTTGGTATTATTAAACAATGATCTTTTATGAAATAAAGAATATCTTTTAAGTAAGACCTTATTTCATCGTTATAAAAAGAGGTATAAATCACTACGTCATTTGAATTAAAATTATTTTCAGGTATGTCCGTAATACTTATAAATATAATTTCGTATATATTTGTAGGAAATGAGCTTGCTAATCGCTTTATATTTAAGGTGTCCCAACTATTTTCTGAACTACCAAAGTATCCGTTTGGTAAAGAAGCAAAATAAATTTTTCTCTTCATGTTAGCACTCCTAAAAATTTAATATTTATTAATTTCGATAGCATTCTTAAAATATAACAGCAATAAAAATTCTATATGTTATAGGTTTTTAATACATTTAGATCTAAAGTCTATATCTGGAATATGTTGTAAAGTGGGTAGAGTGTTATTTTTTATAAAGACGTTAAAGGCATGAGCAAAGTTCTCCTCAAGGTCTCCATCGTTTTTCTCGTTAACCCACTCCCCGTCTTTACATAAATACCTGTCAGGGGCTTTTAATAGTGTGCCTGGTGAAAAGTTTGTACCTTGAAACTCTATCAAGTGGCAACCTTCAGGTGATTGAGCAATGTCCAATGATGCGTAAGGATTTTTAATTTCATTAAATATACTTTTCGCATAATCTAAAACTTCATTAGGGGGTCTAATATGCTCAACTGACTTACTACCGCTGGCTCTAAAATCACCCTTTTTAATATTTCTTTTTAAGCTATAGTATCTGTCGCCAAACACTAAAATCTTAAAATCGTTCTTTAAATTAGGTATAAATACCTGCTCAACAAATCTATTAAAGCCTTTATGTCTATAACTATATATTAAAAACTCATTTCTTTTTAGTTTTAATTTTCTCTGTAATTTTATAACTTTTCTTTTATTTGATACGTTGAAATATTTTTTTCTTATATTTAGGTTGTCCTTTTTATTTTTTACCAAAAATACATTGGAGCTTCCTGCTCCATCTGTCTTTTTCATTATCTTTGGTATTGGAAGATTAGAGTAGTCGATATCAAAAAAATAATTTCCACGCAGGTCCCCAAAACCTAACTCAGATCTAAACAACTGTTGAAATCCTTTATTTTCGTGACTCATAAGCATAGCGTAACTAGGTAATATTCTACATTTCTGATTAACAAAGTACATAACATCCTTTAAATAGAGTCGAATATTAATTTCATCACTAGAGGTGTAAATGACTGTGTCTGTTTTATCAAAATCTATATGACTAAGATCATTGATAGTTATAACTTCTGCATCATAATCTAATAGACTTATTACTTTATTCACATCTAAACTTCGCCAACTGGGACCAGTACTACCAAAAAACCCATCAGGTAATGTCGCTATGTATATTTTCATATTGTTTTCCCTTATAATTTATATTCATAACATCTAACTATTATTAATATAATCTTAATTATTGTCATATAATCTTAATTATTGTCATATAACCTTATCATTAAATTATAGCTCATATATTCATTGTTAAAAATATATAATTATTTTAAGATTGACAGACTATTTTTGAAGACTTTTAGAGTAAAATTAAAATAATATTTTGAGTTGATATGCCATGATAGCTCTCAATATAATATAAAAAGAGATAGGACAACAATTAAAATATTTAATTATTAAAGACATCTCATAAAATTAAACCTGTGAACTAGACAATTTATTTATAATTTCATCAGTGAATTCACCAAAGAAAGGTTCACCCGCATTTTGTGGAAATTCTATAGTTTGACCAACTAAGTTCAACTCTATACAACGCCATTTTTCATTAGAGTCTAAAGCCATATCCATACTGACTAAACTTGCACCTATAACACCTTTAGCAACAATTTTACTCGCTTCAATCAAATCTTGGTAAAAGGGAAATTTCTGATTTTCGAAAATAAAACCTGAGTTAGGATGTTTTAGATATTTTTTTGCAAGTATATCGTTTGCATAGTTATTTAATATTCCATCTGACTTGATGTTACAAACGATACCACCATCAGTCATATTATCTAAACTACCGTCTTTCCCCATGCGTAAACTGGCATTAAGCATATGAACTACACCGCTATCGTCTTTATAAAGACAAACACGAACCGTATTTACGCTATCCTTATTGAATACATTGATCCGTTCAGACTGTTCTATCTTTTCTTGGATGACTAAATTAGAGTGCTGGTTTATAATTTTTTTAATATCTTCCTTGTTACTGACAAAATAGACATCTTTGCCGCCATAAGTACCTTTGTTGGGTTTGATAACAATAGGAAAATCATTGTCATTAATTGTGTTATCAATGAAAGCCTCAATATTGTCTATAATATCGAATTCATACGTGTAGTAGCTGCCATCGATTTTATGAAAGAAATCTTTTGGAAAAATACCTCTACCAAACCACTTGTTATAGATACTTTTGTTTGCTAAGAAGTCAACATTCCTTTCGGTGTTTAATGAATATTCAATGTATAGAGGAAAAAACTCCTCAGGAACAATACGCTTATCAAACACCCCCGATAATGATTTTGATATCTCTACTGTCCTAAAACTAATAATTGGTGATACTTGCTTCCAGTAGTCGCGATATGATTTTTTTTCATCTTTCGTTAAACTTATTTTTTTAAAATCAGGAGAATTATATATTCGTTTATGACTGTTATAAAAATCGATATATACTGACACGCAGCTCCAAGATTTAATTGTTTTTTCTTTTACTAGCTTTATTATTTTCATATTTATCTCCTTCGCTTAAGCTCTATGATAAAGGCAAAATTAGTATTTTAAATACTAATTAATTTATAAGTACACTTTTATAGAAGTATATTTATTAAAACTAATGTTACAAATTATTTATAATCTCATCAGTGAACTTACCAAAGAACGGCTCACCTGCATCTTGTGCAAACTTCATGGTTTGACCAAATGGAGTTAATTCTATACAACGCCATTTTTCGTTAGTATCTAAAGCCATATCTATACTGACTAAACGCGCTCCCATAGTACCTTTGGCGACATTTTCACTCATCTCAATTAGTTCTTGCTATAGTGGAAACTCTTGGTTTTTGAAAACAAAACCTGAGTTAGGATGTTTTAGATATTTTTTTGCAAAGTCATCGCTCGCATAATTATTTAATATTCCATCTGACTTGATGCTACAAACGATACCACCATCAGTCATATTATCCAAAAAACCAGCTCTTCTATCGCTATTCAATAAAGGCTCTATATAGAGAGGAAAAAATTCTTCAGGAACAATACGCTTATCAAATACTCCCGATAATGATTTTGATATCTCTACTGTCTTAAAACTAATAATTGGTGATACTTGCTTCCAGTAGTTGCGGTATGATTTTTTTCATCTTTTGTTAGGCTTGTTTCTTTAAAATCAGGAGAATCATATATTTGCTTATGTCTGTTATAAAATGAAGAATATACAGATAAATAGCTCCAAGCTTTAGTAGTCTTATCTTTTATGACTTTTTTAATTTTTATAATCCTCCTGTTTACTAATTTTTTTAGAATAGAAGTAAGAACCGAATCCTAAAATAAACTGAGATATAAATATATTTATAGCACCACCTACCAACCCAAAGTTGTAAATCAGCGGAAAGGACAGCGTAAATCCTATCGCTGATGTTACTAAAGTGATTTTCATCACTACCTTATCATGCCCTCTTGAAATCAAATAGTTAGTAGAATATACCGTATAAAAAACGATAGACAAGAACCCTAGTATAAGAATATAGAAGACTTCTGAGTCGTATTTATAACTTATTCCAATAATATCGAAAATATACTGATGTACTAGCAACAAAGCTACAGAGATAACCGCTATTAACATTAAGTAATATTTACTAAAGATACTAAATTTTTCTTTATGTCTAATTAAGTATGGAAAAGCCACACTGGATACTACAGTGTCGAAAACTGATAGTAATTGCACTACTTGTCTGGTAGCGCCGAAGTAACCTGCATAGGACTTGCCCAATATCATACCAATCAGAAAATTGGTAGTGTTATTAAAAAGATTTGGAGCAAATTGATTTACAAATAATGGAAAGCCAATTCTTAGCGTCTTCTTGACCCTTTTTTTACCTATAAACATTAGCTTTAAATTGAATTTATTTATTATTATATAGTGTGAAATAAACGCTACTATAATATAGCTTACCCCTAACAAAAATGGGTATAACCAGTAATCTTGTGGTGCCTTTATTAATGTAAATACTCCTATAGTAAAAGAAAGCTTAACAATAAGGTTTAAGATGGTTATATAACCCATTCTCTCCACCCCCCGAAAAAACCATTCAGGGAATAGTGTTTCACCTATCAGCATTAAACACATCAAAAAATATACTAATAAATCTTCTTTAAACTGAGGAACCAATAAAATTATCGGTACTAATACAATTAAGCAAAAAAACAGCAAGTACATCTTGCTAATTATTGTTTTACTGTAGATGAAACTTAACTGTTTTTTATTGGTTCGATGCTTTGCTATTTCTCGTGTAGCCGACAGATTAAAACCATAATCTGTTACGGATTGAAAGTAAGCGATCAACGATAACGCTAATACAATCGCTCCATACTGTTTTATTCCTAATACTTTAATGAGGTACGGCAAAGTCACAAAGGGTAAAACGGCGTTAATGAGCTTTAAAACGGCCAGTGAAAAAAAGTTTTTAAGCAATTGGCTAGTATCTTTGTTACCTAGCATGGTGCGCACTTTATTAATCATAGTCTTGACTATGCATTATCTAAAGACTTAGCATACCAGGGCATTGCTTTATCGATACCTTGATCGATATTGTACTGCGGTGCATAGCCTAATAATTGTTTGGCTTTACTGATGTCTGCTTGGGAGTGTCTGACATCGCCTGCTCTAAAGTCTCTATATACAGGGCTTTCATCGTAAATAACTCCATTGTCTGCTAATGCTGACTTGATTGAATTAAACAACTCATTCAGCGTCGTTCTATCCCCTACAGCGACGTTATATACTTGGTTCTTAGCATCACTATTTATCGTTGTCGCTGCTAATATATTCATTTGTACTGTGTTATCGATATAACAAAAATCTCGGCTGGTCTCACCATCTCCGTTAATATAGACCTCATCGTTTGCGATCATAGCGGCCGTCCATTTAGGTACCACGGCAGCATAGGCACCGTTTGGATCTTGACGTCTACCAAACACATTGAAGTAACGCAGACCTATGCAGTTGAAGCCGTAGGTTTTGGCGAATACATCAGCGTATAGCTCATTCACATATTTGGTCACCGCATAAGGCGATAACGGTTTGCCGATATTCTCTTCTACTTTGGGCAGTGCAGGATGGTCACCATAAGTGGAGCTACTGGCGGCATAAGTAAAGCTTGATACCTTGGCATCTCGAGCAGCCGTTAGCATATTTAAGAAGCCTGAAATATTGGTCTCATTAGTCGATATTGGATCAGCGATAGAGCGCGGTACAGAGCCAAGAGCAGCTTGATGCAGTACATAGTCCACGTTTTGACAGGCTGATTGACAGTCTTCAATTTTACGGATATCCCCTTCAATAAAACAGAAACGTTGCCACTGATCAATAGATACTGAGTCCTGTACTTGATCTAAGTTTTTTTGGTGGCCGGTGGCAAAGTTATCTAGTCCTACTACCGTTTGGTCGAGCTTTAATAGAGTCTCAAGCAAATTGGAACCGATAAATCCTGCGACTCCAGTAACTAGCCAAGTTTTTGGCTTATCTCTGAGTGTCTGTTGTATTTCTTCATAAGATGTCATGGTACTTTTCCTTGTCAGCTGGCATTTATAATCGGATATCTGCTTCTTCTTTTGCAAAAACATACTTTAGATCATAAAGTACGTGTTCCTCTTTACCTAGCGCTCTGATATTAGTTAACCCCATTTGGGTAAACTCTTCATGAGCGACTGCTAAAATAATACCATCATAATATTTCAGCTGAGGTTTACTAATAGGTGTGATTCCATATTCATGGTGAGCCGCTTCTACATTTACCCAAGGGTCATAAACATCGACCTCAACGTTATACTCTTGGAGCTCATGGACGATATCTATAACTTTAGTATTGCGTACATCTGGGCAGTTTTCTTTAAAGCTGAGCCCTAGTATCAATACCTTTGCACCCTCTACCTGAATACGCTTTTTTATCATCGTCTTGATAAGCTGGGTGGTGACATACTCACCCATACCATCATTTAGGCGGCGACCAGCAAGGATAATCTCGGGGTTGTGTCCAATAGCCTGAGCTTTGTGAGTCAAATAATATGGATCTACTCCAATACAGTGTCCGCCAACCAACCCTGGACGAAATGGTAAAAAGTTCCATTTGGTACCTGCCGCTATTAATACGGCTTCAGTATCAATATCCATCTTATTAAAAATGACTGCTAACTCATTAATTAAGGCAATGTTGACATCTCTTTGGGTATTTTCGATAACTTTTGCTGCTTCTGCGACTTTGATACTTGGTGCTTTGTGCGTGCCTGCAATGATGATAAGGTTATATACCTCATCAACTAAGTCTGCCACTTCTGGTGTGGAGCCAGCGGTTACCTTTAAGATATTAGTTACCCTATGCTCTTTATCACCAGGATTGATACGCTCAGGACTATAACCTGCATAAAAATCTTGGTTAAACGTTAAACCTGAGATATTTTCAAGGACAGGGACGCAGATCTCTTCGGTTGCTCCAGGATATACAGTAGACTCATAAACCACGATGTCATCTTGCTTTAAAATACTACCGATAGCAGTCGATGCTTTTATAAGTGGCGTTAAATCTGGCTGTTTGTAAGCATCGATGGGCGTAGGTACGGTTACAATAAAAAAGTTGCAGTCTTTAAGCGCTTGCATGTCTGAGCTATAAGTCAAACGAGTGGCTTGAGATAACTCCTCATCACTAACTTCTAAGGTGTGATCGGTACCTGACTGTAGCTCAGCAATACGCGTGAGATTAATATCAAAGCCTATCACTTCAACTTTTTTGCCAAATTCTACTGCTAAAGGCAAACCTACGTAACCGAGGCCAATGACTGCTATTTTTATGTTGTTAATATCTATCATAAAACTTCCTCTTAAATAAACTTATAAAATATGCTTACTAAATGAATATTATTATTTTAGGGAGTGAGAACTACGAAGGTTCAGCAGCTTGTTGATATCCCTCTACAAAATGTGCAAATTCTTCTTTGAGCCATTCGACATCATCTTCTGGAGCTCTATATGTAAGCTCGGACAGCATATTTTCGATATCCCTTAACGGAAAACTATGCTCTATCGCCTGACGTATTAATGGATGATGGGTAACTTGAACGTTGTCTTCACCAATGATAAGCTCTTCATAGAGTTTTTCACCGGGTCTGAGTCCCGTTACGATGATTTCCATATCACCATCAGGATTATTCTTATCCTTTAGTTTACAACCTGTTAAATAAATCATACGCTTGGCAAGATCTATAATCTTAACTGGCTCCCCCATATCTAGCACAAACACCTCTCCTCCCGTTGCCATTGCACCCGCTTGAATCACCAAACTTGCCGCTTCAGGGATAGTCATAAAATAGCGGGTCACCTCCGGATGCGTCACTGTGATAGGACCACCCTTTTCAATTTGCTTAGTGAATAAAGGAATGACTGAGCCCGATGAGCCCAACACATTGCCAAAGCGCACCATACTAAAACAAGTCTGACTGTTGATTTGGCTAAGACCTTGACAGACCAGTTCAGCTAAGCGCTTGGAGGCTCCCATAATGTTAGTAGGCCTTACTGCTTTGTCAGTAGAGATAAGTACAAAGGTTTCAACCTTGGCACGCATGGCGGCGCGGGCGCAGTGATAAGTGCCTTTAGAATTGTTAATGACCCCTTCAAAAGGGTTGTACTCAACGATCGGTACGTGCTTATAGGCTGCTGCATGGTACACCGTCTGTATATGATGACCACTAAACACTCTTAGCAGCTTATCTTCATTGGTTACATTGCCAATCATGCCTATAATCTCTATCTTTTCGTAGTTAGGATCAATAGCTTGCTGAAGTTTTAGCTCCTGATGAATAACGTACAAAGCATATTCGGACAGCTCATAAAGTACTAAGCATTTGGGCTGATTCTTTATAATTTGCCGACATAGCTCACTGCCGATAGAGCCACCAGCGCCAGTAACCAGTACATTTTTACCCATGATATTTTTACTGAGTAGTGTGACATCGGGCTCGACAGTCTGCCGATCTAATACATCTAGGATGTCAACTGAGCGCATATTACTGACCGTAACTTGTCCATCAGCAATCTCATGTAGACTTGGTAACTGCTTGATCTTGACCGCAATAGCCGATATCTCATCAATAATCTGTCTGCGACGAGCTCGACTGATAGAAGGCAGTGCCAAAAATACTTGCTCAACGTTTAGCTTATCCACTAGTCCAATTAATTCATTTGCTGCATAGATTCTTTTGCCTAGTAGGTAGGCGCCTATCAGCTGCGGATTATCATCAACAAAGGCGACGACATGATACTTGTGAGAGCGTTTTAGTGCATCGCAGAGCTCTTTACCTGCTGAACCTGCTCCATAAATGATAATCTTTTCACAATCACTATTATTTATGCGCTCGCGTTTTTTTCCACCATTACTGCGCTCTAAAAATGCTCGTATACTTATGCGACTGTTCCATAACCAAATGAATAACAAAAACAAGTAGAGAATAGGAACCGAACGTGGAATGACTGCAGCCCATTCAATGTAGTTAATAGCTTGATAAAAAATAATAAGCACTACAAATAGCTGTAATACGTTGCGCATCACCGCATCGAAAAACACTCTTGCAACACCTTTATAAAAACCAATAATATATAAGCCAATGATAGGAGGTAGCGCAAATAGACAGAGTACTAAAGGACTAACATGATTGGCGATATAACCATAGCGTAGTGATAGCGCAAAAAACAAGCAGACTACTGACATTGTAAAATCAGCACCAAGTAAAATGATCCGCTTCACGCTGCGCGGTAAAGACAATAGGTGCTGAGCATTTTGGTACCACTCAGCACCTTTATTGCTATTGTCATTGTTAGTGTTAGTGTTATCTGTGTGATAACTGTCATTGAACTCTGATTTTGTAGACATAAGGTTTACCTGCCTGTATGAACGCTATTTATTGTCGCCATAAGCATAGCTATAATAATAGCTATGCTTATTTTTCTTGCTTTGCTTCATGTCGTTAATTACGATACCGTCGACGTTTACGTTTGCCTTATGCATCTGTTTAATGGCATAAGCCAGCTGTCCTTCTAATTGGTCGTCATACTTAGTCACCATCAGTACAGTATCTGCATAATTCGATAGTATTACGGCATCTGATGCAGCCAGTACTGGCGGCGAGTCGATGAAAATATAGTCGTAATGACCAGTCAGATCAGCCATTAACTCACTAAATCTGTCACTAGCCAGTAGCGATGATGGATTGTGCGCATTCTGCCCCCGAGGGATAAAGTCAACGTTATCTATAGCAGTGGTGTGAACGATACTAGATACTGAATCGGCTTCTTGAGAGAAGTATTCTGCTAGGCCAGTATTTTGCTCGACATCAAAAACACTGTGTAAGTTACCCATGCGCATGTCTGCATCTATAATGAGAATTTTTTTGTCCAAATGAGCAAATACTTCTGCTAAATTGGCACAAATAAACGACTTGCCAACGTTAGGGCTTTCACCAGTAATGAGTATCACTCTACCGCGGGTATTGTCTGCACCGACTGCACGAGCCTTGCCCTGTGTAGGCAGACCGAATATCAAATATGTTCTTAGACTTTTGATAGCCTCATAGCTCAAGCTATTACGATCCACATAAGTCAGTAGCCGGTCAGTCGATTTTTTGCCATCGGCGAGTCGCTTTAATGACTTTGAGCGAGGGATAATAGCCAGCACAGGTACGCCCATTCTTGCTTCTAGACCATTAGGATCTTTAACAGCACCTTTAAATAGGTCTCTGATTAGCACTACTATAATGCCCAGTGTTGCTCCTAAGAGGAGTCCTAGTAATATTATTTGTAGCTTCTTAGGTGCGATAGGTACATAGGTACTGACAGGTAAATCGACGACACGGGTATAACTAATTTGACCTGCTTCGACAATTTTTAGTTGCTCATAATTCTTGAGCATAGTGAGATAGATTTCTCTATTAATAGCGACATCTTCTGATAACTGTAGAAACTCTCTTTGTATTTCAGGTAAGCCTGCAACTGTATTGTTTATCACCTGTTTTCTATCGTTTAATACTCTGAGCTGATCATTGATCTGAATAACAAGCGGATGCTCTGCTGTATAATAAGTAGTCAACTCGGCTTTATTGAGCTTGAGCTCATTGAGCTGGCCGTCAATTTGAGCATTCTCTGTCAGTAGCAGCTCAGCTTCTCGGCCAACATCAATAGTGCCGTATTTTTGACGAAATTTATTGAATAGTGCTTCTGAGGCTTCAAGCTTTTGTTTTAATACTGGAATTTGCGTCTCCATAAAGGCCACGGTCTTAGTAGTCTCTTCAGAGTTTCGAGCTTCATTTTGATCCACGTACGATATAACGATCTCTTTTAAGATAGTAGTGGTTTGTTGCTGGTTGGAACCGGTCAGAGACAGCTGAATAATACCGCTCAAATTGCCTTTTTCTACTACCGTCAGTGCCGTGTTTATAGCGTTTGTCGTAAGCTGTATTGACTGTTTGGTGATATCGATAGGCTGTTGATTATTAGGTAGATTTGCCACTGTAATTTGAATATCACCAGCAGCGCCTCTAAATTGCTGCGGCTGATTAAACTGGCCTTTGAATTCATCAGCATTATTAGTTAATGTAAAACCTGTCTCTGATCTTACTAAAGTAAAAGATTGATCAAGATAAGCTGGTGCTACGTTGAACTGACTGACTTGTGCAAGACCATTTTCAGTCTCAAGCGCTGCGCCCTCAGGAGTATTTACTTGGGTGTTGATTTTATTTTTTATTATTTTATCTATGGAGCTAATAGTAGGATCAGTCAATCGAATTTGTAGATGCAGTAAATTCACGACTGGATCTAAGATCATACGTGACTTTATTAGCTCAGTTTCTGCTTGAGATTTACTGTCCTCTGCTTCAATCAGATTAGAGATATTTTCACCGAGGCCTGATACTCCTTGCGATTTTTCATTAACTTGTATTAGTGCCTCGGACTCAAAAGTAGGCGTCACGTAGCGGCTATAGAGTATCGCTAGTGCCAATCCCAACAAAATAAAGAAAAGTATGACTTTCCAGCCACGGCCTAATAATCCAGTCAAGCCTACAAAATCAAGCTCATCATTAGTAGGTTCTGGTAAATTTTTTGAGTCTGTATTCATAAGTATACTCACCACGTAGCTGATTTTATTAGCCTATTAACAAAGGCCATTAATCATATTTTATTTGGTAGTCTAAAATGGTCGAAATCGAATATCGTAACCACTACTCTTTTATCAACGTGCAAGAAGATTAATCGCAGAAGTAGAAGGTAATAAAGCGCTGATAATCCGATTCCAACGAGTCAAGCCAGTGGCATCAACGTAGACGATGTCATTTGCCTGCATCTCAAAACGATTGGCTAGAGCGAAGTTAGTCATCGTTTGCATATCCACATAATAGATATTAGTACGGGTATATCTCGGATCATCCCGGATGACGTAGACTTTAGCGGCATTAGCCGTATTAGCATTAAGACCGCTTGACTCGCCAAGCACGTTAGCCAAGCTAAGCCCTTGCTCAAGAATAGGTACGGGCTCTACTTGACCAAATTCGCCTAAGACATAGACCTTATTTTGACTTTGACTGTTGACATGGATTGAGTCGCCATCTTGCAAGTAGATATTATTGGCTGATGATCCTATTTGCCGTAATGACTGTAGACCGAGCGAATAATTAGTACCTTTGCGATTCAATACAATGTTATTTGAATCACCCGCGGGCGTTGCTCCCCCTGCCATAGAAATCGCGCTATATAGTGACACTGGCGTATCTGCAATAGCGAACTCGCCAGGCCGACTAACCTCACCGTCAATAAAAAACTTATTGCCACGGTAATTAATAATTTTAACTTGTGGATCTGAATATTTAAGATAGCGTTGTAGCTTAGCTTGCAAGTTGGCGGTGAACGTTGGGACACTCAAACCACTGGCTTTGATACGGCCTATCAAGGGATATTGAATAAAGCCTTGTTGATCAACGGGGAAGCCGGAAGCATAAGGGTTAGTACTATCATCTGATCCTGATACTTTAATATCAGGATAGCCAATAAGCACGATACTCAGAATATCACCTTGAGCAATACGATAATCTATCGGGCTTGAAGTCCTAATTAAGTTTATCAAATCAGCACTGGGGACAAGCGCTTGCTTAGGCGGTATCATGGCTAAGCTTAAAGGTTGGACATTGAACTGTATGCCATTTTCGGCAACAAAAGCGCCATCGACTGGTAAGGTGCCAGATTGCAGGCCTGGGCTAATACTGGCACAGCCACTAAGCAAGAAGACAAAGGACAAGCATACTGTAGTCAGTAATTTTGAGGACTGATGCATGGGAGTAAACTGCTTGTTAGCCATAGTATTGACTCTTCTATTAAAAATATAAATATATCGGATGCAACTAGATACAATTTCAAAGGCTAAGTAGATAGATGTACACTTATTAACATATATTCGATAAAGCGGATAGTTACTTACTAAATATACACATAACTTCAACTAAACACAAATATTTGTACTATGTATTTTTAACAGTAGTCAATGTTTACTTGCTATTCTTAAAGGTCTTATAATTAGTCGAGACTCATAAAAAAGCACATACTAATCTCTATCAATAAATTAAGCAAACTATTGTAGCCGACAAAAAAGGGTTGCCAGTATATAAATAATCGATTTGTGTCTAAATATTATTATAATGAATATTATAAGGTATTGAAATTAATAGCAAAAATAAAAATAAAGGTTATTACGTAAATATTTAATACTATCCTTAGATGTACAAATGTTATCTTAACCAACAGATAACATTCACTACTCAACTGTATTAGGAAATAATCTGTAAGGAAATATATTAACTTAACTCATTGATAAGAATAGAAATTCAACATGTTATTGAATTTTTTAGAACTTGATGAAAATTGTCCCTCATAATTAATTATCATCATAAATAGTGGCGATGTAACGATAGGTTTCACTTATAATCAGATTGATAGTTTTTTGCTATTTTGTTACCACACTTTATCGAGACTAGATAATAGTTGTAATAACATAACAAGCACTATTCAATAAAATAAACAGTTACTAGGGCGTGTCATCAATTAGGGGATAAGGATAAAAATCAGATAGATCTTCGTCAATCAAAGCAAATTTTGCAGATAATATGAACCTATTGTCTATAAATTTTCAAAGAGTGGTGGGAATATAGCCATTTTTAGCCCCTTAAATGTCAATTGTTTTAAATGATGACACGCCCTAGATAAAACACCCACTAAAAAGCGGCCAATGATAAATAATCATTGGCCGCTCTTAAAATAATTCTTTATAGCGTGTGTTGTAAATACATAAACAAGGTCTATTAAAGGGCTAAGTAGACTCTATCTTAAAAGTTAGTAAATTCCACACCAATGCCAGCACCCAGATCAGTTGACTCAACATCTGAATCTACTGCCCAAACTCGGCTAGAGATTAGCGTTCTCGGGTTGTATTGATGCTCCCAAGCCACATCAATTGCGGTTAGCTTGTCTGTAGTTGGGAATGCTTGATTGATTTGCTCATCAGCTTGGTTTACTTTGGCATGCTGTAATTTTGCATTAATAAAGTTTTGATTATCCAGCCACAGCTTGCCGCCAAGCGCTACACTCTCAGCATCACCACCTAAGCCATGACCCAATGGATAGCCTTGCTGATAGTAGCCGTCGGTATAAAGAAAATGATCATAGGATATGCCACGTACTTCACCACTGCTGCGAGTATCTGCATACTCAGCATAGAGCTGGTAAGGTTTACCATAAGCAGCTGAAGCATAGTCTACGCCCGCTAAATACATATTTTTAGCGGGTAATCCACCGGCTTCATCTTCACCCACATACTGAGCGTAAATACCTGCAGGTATGTTAACTAATGGCGCTAAACTTAAGCGCGCATCAAAGCCAGCCAGTTGATTAGCAGGATCTTGATCGGTACTGATACTCTTGTCATCATTGTTATCTCTGGTTCCGAAAATAGCATCAGTAAAGGAGCCAAAACTCTCTGGTCGGCCCTCACCGCCCCACATAAAGCTGCGAGAAGCACCAACCTCTAACCAAGGCCAAGGGCTTGCGGTAAGACGGGCACCAAAAAGCTTGGCATCGGGTACAGCGTCATAATCATCCAGCTGACCGGCGAACAGCTGATACTGCCATGGGCCTACCCAAGATAAATATCGAGAGGTAGGCGCGCTTTGTTCATCACGCTGCATAGTAATACCCGTAACTGGAAGGCTGGCATCGCCCCTAATAAGGCTGCCGTCATTCCCAGGCCCCCACCATACTGGAATTTTACCTGCTATCAGCCATTGATTGGCCAGCTTACCCGCTACATAAGAGCCCTCGAAGCTAACCTCATCGTCATCTATTAGATCATCGCCTTTAACATTGGCTTGTAGGTTAAACTCCCAATCCTCCTCACTCAGACCGGCTTGTAGACTGGCTTGCACGGTTGCCATATTATTATCAGCATAAGTCTGGGGTAGCTGCTGTCTATCAGTTTGGGCATATAGGCCAACTTGGGTAGTCACTAGCGAATCAGGCTTTTGTTTAAGGGTCAGCTGGATAGATTGTACTAGCTGCTGTTGTGCTGGGGTGGTCACTCTAGCGCTAACAAGCGCACGATTGATTTCATTTGCCGTTAGCGGCCAAGTGCTGGTGCTAATTTGGATAACCCCTTGCGCTCTTAACCAGTCCAGCTCTGACTTTAAGCTCATATCATTGATATATAAGTTTTGTGCAGTGGCTAGTGTGCTCACCGTACTCAATACGCCACAGCTTAATAAAATGCTAATTATCTTTAAAGCTTTTGGACGACAATGAAGCAGTTGTTTATTCATAAAGACAAACTCTCAATTTATTTAGGCAATGAATAGGTGATTACGTTGCTAATTTACCGCGAACCAAAGCCGGTAAGCGTAGTATGAATGGTTCTAAAGAAAATAAGCAAGTCCAAGGTAAATGAAATATGCTTTATATAATAAAAGTCATATTCTATTTTTAATTGAGTCTCCTCAGCACCAGTGGCGTAGCCTTGATTGACTTGTGCCCAGCCCGATATACCAGGTTTGACGATGTGGCGATAGTTAAAAAAGGGCACTTGTTGTTCAAGCTTGACCGCAAAATCAATAAACTCAGCTCTAGGGCCTATTAAGCTCATCTCACCTTTGATAACGTTTAGAAACTGAGGTAGCTCATCGACTCTGGTCTTACGAATAAACTTGCCAACCTTAGTAATTCGGTCATCATTATCAACGGTTAAAATTTCTTTCGCCGCCTCTTTCATACTACGAAACTTATAGACTTTTATGGTTTTACCACGATAACCCACTCGTGATTGCACATAAAAAACCTTGCCACCATCTTCACGCTTAATCGCTATGGCAGTAAATAAGAAAATGATTAGCACAAAAGGTAGTAAGGCTAGAATAATCAACATATCAAGGCAATATTTGATCATCATATAGTTTTCAGAAGGCAATAGAGAGCCTAATTCATTCTCATACATATGATTGATTCGTACTCTACCCGTCAAGGACTCACGAATATTACGATGATGATAGACTGGAATACCTTGTAAGGTTTTATCAGCGATAAATGCTTGCCAGTCATCAGTCAAGTCATAACTGTGCAGATCCGTTACGATACCATTAACCTTTTGATCTAAATTGGTGGTATCCAACTTTAACCAATCCGCTGAGGGTACTTGCTCTGGCATGTCCTTCGCTCTACCTACCGGAATATAAGCAAGAGTCTGAATAGTATTACGACGATTAATTATATTAAGGATAAAAAGGTAGCTCAATAAGCAAATGCCACTAAAGCAATAATATATCAAAGAAAAGGGATATTTACTCAATTCAGCGGGTGCAAAAACTACCACAAACCAAAAGAGAAATACGGGAAATATATAAGAGCTTGAATTGATACCTGGGAACTGACGGATCAAGTTCAAGGTAAATATAGTCAACACAGTGAGGGTACTACTAGTAAGGAGATTAAAAGTGCTAGTCTTAGTAAAGCCTTGAGTCAGGTAGTTCAAGTCAAAAAAAAGGTAAGGAATCCAAGTGCATAGCAACAGTCCAACGAGTAGCTGAACCGGCAAGAATCGCAAATGCGCTAGTATCTTTTTATTAAACATGATTACAGTCTTAAATTTGTATAGTACAAAGTAGAGTTAAAAATCTAGTGATTATAACTTATTAGAGAGGTATAGAACCATACAATTATAATTAGGTCGTGTTTTCAGGTTTGTATGTAGTTCTTGAAAAAGTCTCTTAATTACGAACTATTACCTTATGAAAAACAAGTACTAAAGGTGTATTAATCACTTCCATATATATCACGAGTATATATTTTCTCAGAAACATCAGATATCTCTTCAGCCAACCTATTAGATAATATTAAATCACTCCTCTCCTTGAAAGTTTTTAGGTCATTAACTACTTCAACTCCATTAAAGCTACTGACTGTTAACTCAGGCTCATAGATGATAATTTCTATTCCCTTTGAACGTAACCTATTCATAATACTTTGAATACTAGATGAGCGAAAATTATCAGATCCAGTCTTCATTACCAAACGATAAACACCGACACAGTTTGGCTGTAAAGCCCAGATTTGTTCGGCTATAACGTCTTTACGAGTACGATTAGCGTCTACTATGGCTTGAATTAAATTGTTTGGTACATCTTTATAATTAGCAAGCAATTGTTTGCTATCTTTTGGTAAACAATAACCACCATAACCAAATGAAGGATTGTTATAAAAATCGCCTATTCTTGGATCCATACAAACGCCATCAATTACATCTTTGGTATTTAAGTCATGATAGATTGCGTAAGTGTCTAACTCATTAAAGAAAGAGACTCTCATTGCCAAATAAGTGTTAGCAAAAAGCTTGATAGCTTCAGCTTCTCTAGTTGAGGTTAATAAAATAGGTACGTCAGGAGTTTTAGAAGCTTTTACCAGCATATCAGCAAAAATTCTACCCACTTCAGTTTTACTACCCATAATAATGCGTGATGGATATAAGTTGTCATACAAAGCCTTACCTTCACGCAAAAACTCTGGCGAGAAATATATATCCTCGTAAGAATAAATTTCTCGCATCTTGTCTACAAAACCAACTGGTATAGTAGATTTGATAATAATTTTAGATGACGAGTTATACTTTATAGCTTGTTCTATTACCGACTCTACTGATTGAGTATCAAAATAATTCGTTTCTGAATCGTAATTGGTAGGCGTAGCTATAATTACCCATTCAGCAGATGAAAGTGCTTCTTCGCCACAAGTTGTAGCATGTAAGTTTAAGTCTTCTTCAGATGAAAGAATCTCTTCTGCTAAACTATCCTGTATAGTCGGCTTTCTTGCATTTAGTAGTGCGACCCTTTCATCAGATATATCAAGAACAGTAACTTTGTGAAGTCTAGATAAGAGAATACTAACAGATAATCCGACGTACCCAGATCCAACTACAGTTATGTTATTCATTTTAAAACTCCTAAAGCTCTAGCTAGTTTGGGAAACTTTGTGCGTAAAATACCATTGATTGCATAATGTGAAAAATAATAACTAGCTGTAACTAAAGAAAGCTTTTCTACCTCTCTATATAGCATCCATGTATGTGAAGCTGCTTTACGCTTGTTAGATGAAATTGAATCACTTCTAACAGTATAGGATGCTAAAGATTCATTCATACCATAAGCATAATCAGTCTTTTTTAGTAGTCTAAGCCATAAACCCAAGTCTTGTCGTTTACGAATTAAAGGCATATATACTTTTCCAAAAAACTCAGTATCATATATTGCTGTTAAACAGCCAATAGAGCAAACTTTAAGCAGGTCTGAATAAGAGACCTTACTTGGAACGCCCACATGGCCAGAGGTTTTACCATTCTCATCGACTTTTTCATAAGCTGTATAGGTGAATGAATATTTATTGTCCAACATAAAGGCAACTTGCTTTTCAAGTTTATGCGGATGCCATGAGTCGTCGCTATCTAAAAAAGCTATAAAGCGCTCAGACGCAAATTCTATACCTTTATTACGAGCTACAGCTGCACCTGAGTTCTGTGTAAGTTGAATTAGTTTAATACGAGTATCTAGATCAACGAAAGACTGAATTAATTGAACTGAATCATCAGTAGAGCAGTCATCAATAATAATCATTTCCCAATCAATAAATGTTTGAGAAATAACCGATTGAATAGTGGAAGAAATATAACTAGAACAGTTATACGAAGGTGTAATAATTGAGATCATGTTCTATCCTTTAAATCCAAATGAAATTGTTTTTACAAGTAGCACAAGATACCCTGATTTAAATATGTGTAATGATTTTTAATCAAAATATGAAAGAAAGATGCTTTGCTAGACACATTCAAAACCCTCCTACCTAATTAAGGCTTATTGAAGCATAACTCTCTCGATCTAAATTAGTATATAAGTTGCCATACAATAATAAACCATCAAAATATATCTTTCTTTGACCGTAATAGCTCACGCCTTTTCTAAAATATCAACAATATTTTTTGACGCTATTCCACCGCCATATAAGTTAAACGGGTCTTCGATATTTTTACCTAACATATATTCAGTGCACTGAATTATTTTTTGGGTATCAGCTCCAGCTAAAACATTGACACCTTGCTCTATCAACTCTACCCACTCAGTTTGATCACGCATAGTGACACAAGGTTTTTTAAAGAAAAAAGCTTCTTTTTGTACGCCGCCACTATCTGATACAACAGCATCACAATGCTTTAATAGCCAAATCATTTCTAAATAGCCTACAGGATTAAGTACCAACATATCTAACTGCAAACCTAAAGAGGAAACGGCTTTTTGGGTACGGGGATGTAGTGGTAAAACTACGGGTTTAATATGTTTATGTATATAATTCAAGGCTGTGATAATGGAGGTAAGACGAGTAGGGTCATCTGTGTTTTCTGCGCGGTGCAAGGTTGCTACTATAAAGTTACTATCAGGCACATTGGTTAGTGAGTCACCTTTAATAGCTTGCTTAGAGAAGAGCATAGAAGAGTCTTGCATCACATCACCCACATTCAATACCTGAGCAGGTTTGGAGTCGAAACCTTCGTTCATTAAATTTTTGACAGCGGTTTCAGTAGGACAAAACAGTATGTTACTAATTTGATCTGTTAATATGCGATTAATTTCTTCTGGCATTTGCATATTAAAGCTACGCAAACCTGCTTCAATATGAGCGACAGGAATATGTAGCTTTGCAGCCGCTAAGGCACCAGCTAATGTAGAATTAGTATCACCATAGACCAGTACCCAATCAGGCTTTTCTTGTAACATCACCTTCTCAATTTCAATCAACATACGACCAGTCATATCACCGTGACTACCACTATGAATGTCCATCTGATAATGAGGGCGAGGAATAGCTAACTGATCAAAGAAAATATCAGACATATTTGCATCAAAGTGCTGGCCAGTATGTAAAACAACTTCAGTTAAGCCCTTAGATTCTTGAATTGCTTTAGAAACCACACTAGCTTTAATAAACTGAGGGCGAGCACCAATAATAGTTAAAATCTTTTTCATTTTTTACCCTGTTTAAAGTCGTTAATTGTTTTTTCATAAACTTCTACCATGGTACCAACGCAGGTATCCCAACTATAATTGTCTTGCACATAATGCTGTCCAGCTTTAGCCATTTTTATTCTTAATTCCGGATTAAGCACTAACTTTTCAAGCGCATCTGCAGCGGCTTGTGGATTTTCTTTGGGCACCACAATTCCTGTTTCACCGTCGATTACTACTTCTGGTAAACCACCGGCATCTGATACTATGACGGGTCGCCCTGCAGCACCCGCTTCGATAATCGCAACACCAAAACTTTCACTATCTAATCGACTTAATGCCACGTAAATATCCAATTTGGCTAATTCTTCAGGTACTTCTAAATGATTAACTCGCCCAATGAACTGCACATCATTTGTTATGCCTAATTCAGAAGCCACTAGTTTTAACTCATCTGTTTGTGGACCATCACCTACAAGACGCAAACATAATTTTGAAGCAACATCTTGATGACTAACGCTTAGCTTGTTTTTTAGTAGTGCAAAGCTTTGTAATAAAGTGTCAATACCGTATTTATTAGCCATAGACTTAACAGTGCCAATAACAAAGGGTTCATCAATTTGTTTGTTTGTGTTAATTGGATAGCTATGCTTGGCATAGTAGTCTATATCTACACCAAAAGGTGTGATGGCTATTTCACCTAAGTTATCAGCTAAGCTATTTGTCTGTGCAGCCATACAATGACTTGTGGAAGCAATGGCATCAGCAGCTAATAAGTTACTTTTTACCCAATACTTATGAATAGGCGAGATATAAGGAAAGTCATATACATCGCTGCCCCACACCGACAATAACCATGGTCTATAAGCTGCAAGTTTAGCTGTCGTTGCATATCCACTGGCATAGTGAGCATTCACTAAGTCAGGCTTGATTTGGGCAAGCAGTTTTTTCACTGCTGGTACCATAGTGAAATAACCTAAAGCACCACGAAAAGGCAGAAGATGAACAGTCACATTTTTGTGCATTGGCTCTAAGACAGGGTGCTGGCTAATAACATATACTTCAATGCCCACAGCATTTAAGCCGTTAGCCCAGCGGATAGTGTGAATTGAAGATACACCGGAGAGTAAAACAATTTTCATTAGGTTAAATCCTTGATGACTTGCCGAGCTCTTGCTTGCCAAGTATGATGCAAAGCGATGACATTCATTTGCTGCTGAACGGATACTAATAGCTTAGGTGACTCAACCAGTTTATCAAACAAATTATTCAAATCGCTTTCACTATAAGTTAAGCTCCAGCCAATACCATTTTTAGCAACGAAATTTCCGGCTAATGTTTCTTTAGAGGCAATGATAGGTTTACGATGACCTAAGTATTCATAAAGTTTCACAGGTGCCGCAAACTCCCTATATTCTTGCGGTTTTACAAAAATAGAAACCACATCTGAAGCAGCCATTAAATCATGCATTTCTACGCCACTTTTATGCACAATTTTTATATTATCAGATAAGTCAGGATATTCAGATTTCACAGCGTTCCATTCACTTTCTCTGGTACAAAGTGTAAACTCAATATCATCACGTTGATTTACAACTGAAAATAAGGTGTGCATTTGATAATGATCTGACATACCACCAACATAAAAGACTTTCAGCTTATGAGTACTATCATTTTGGTATTCGTTTTCGCTCAATTGGCTCTTAACATCATGACCAGGTGGTAACGCTGAAAATATCGTGCTTGGCACAATAGGTACATATTTCCCCATCTCAAGCGAAGGTAGATATAGGCGAGCTAAATAACGTTTATAAAAATATAATTCATAGTTATAAGATAACTTTGCGACTCTACCCTTTAAAAAACTAACACTCTTATCATAACTCTCAAATAACCAATAAATATCACGGTAAAACAAACCTACATTGATATTTTTATTTTTACAGAATCGAAAAAAACTAAAGTCTAACAGCGGATTTAGAGGCAAATGATGTTTTTCAGTGAGAATAGTCGGCATTGTAGAATTTTCAGAATATAGAAAGTCATATTCTGCACCTAACTTTATTTTCTTTTTAACTTCCTTGATAGCTTTTTTACGTTCTTTACTATAGCCAGCTATAATGTCAACTTCATAGCCTAAAGACTTAAATGCCTCTAGCATTCTTAAAGGACGAATACCACTAGCTGAAGTGGCATTTGGATTAAGCGGAAGTGGGTGATGGAATATTATTTTCTTCATTTTTCACCAAAAAATAAGTTAAGAATATTAAAAACATTATTATAGATACTGTTTGAGCACCAAAGAATACAACATTAGTTAACATGTTAAAAAGCAAAGAGGAAGTCATCAAAAAAACAAAAACACCTAACTTTTTGCTTCTATATCTTAAGCCAGTTCTTAATAAATTATAGATTATAGAGAGTACAATTATAACTCCCAATAAACCATATCGCTGTATAATCAAAAAAAACTCAGAGTCTATATTTCTTACTGATCCGTATTGTTCTAGAGCAGAACCCCACCCAAATACTGGCGAAGCTTTAAAGTTATTGAATGCATACGCTGCATGTTCTAATCGAACATTCACACTATTATTCTCACCTGACTGTAAATTTGAAACACCTTCAAATAAATAGAAAAGATCAAAAAATCTTGAGAAATAAATTACCACGATAGAACCCAAAAAAACTAACAATATCCTATATAACTTTTTAATTTTTGCGAAAAACAATAAGTATACAAATATAACAGAGCCAGTTCCTATTATAGTTGTTCTTCCTTGAGTCTTAAACATTAAGGCTACAGAAGCCAATATTAAAATAAAATAAAATAAAGACTTCTTATCTAAAAATGAGGATAAAAAGTACATTATAAAAAAGGCTGCTATTATTGAACCTATATTTGGATCACTGCCAGTTAAGACTAATCTTGTCCCAGACACAGCGGCATCAATATGGCTATCAAATGCGTACAATTTTATAGCAGCTGTATAACCTAACCATTGTAACGTACCTACTATAAAAAATATTATGAATGAAAAAAATATAGTTTTGTCAATCTGCTTTTCTGTAACAGAAACGTGATTAAACAATAAAAAAAATGGTATAAATATTAAGTAGCTTAGAATATCGTATAAAAAGTAGTCAAGATATATTTTTGTATTAAAAAATACTGCAGGTAGTATAAAAGATATAAACATTATTAGAATAATTGCTAATGGAAAACATATTTTTTTACTTACTTTTACTTTCAAGCCTGAATCTAAAACAATATAGGCCCAAATAGTAAAAATAAATATAGACAAAAAATAGACTGGAAAGAGATTTATACCTTGCAATTTTAATCGAGGAAGTACTAAGTTGATAATCAGTCCAAAAACAAATAAGTAGTTTATGAATTTACTTTTGATCATTAAATATACTCAATAATTATAAAAATATAATTTTAATAAAACACTATGATTTATGTATATATAATCAGTTCAAAACAAAAGTGTTATGGCTAGGATATATATCATAAAACAATTTAGATAAGTCGTTTTCCATCCACCCTTGGCGTAGAAACTTCACTTGCGCTCATTCTTCTCGATAGAGTTTAGTTCAAGGCTATAAGGTGGTAACCAAAGAATGCGGTGCTCGTACCTGTTTAGTAGCTTCTGAATTCGTTTGCTCTTATGAAATCTGACGTTATCCATCACAATCATATACTTTCATACAACTTAACAGTTAGCATTTTTTATCACTTATGCCTGAAGGTCAACTGAATAGTTTGTTTCTCACATAGTTTCAAGTGATTGTAATACCTCTACTAACAATTGACTATATACTAAGGCATTTGCATTCCTAAAAAGCAAGGAAACCTATTGCATAACCTAGTATTTTATTACGAGTCATGTATAGACTTATCCAGCACATTTGAATATATATGAGTAAGCTTGTCCACTACAGCTGCCTCACTAAAATTATAGCGGCAATACTCTCGTATAGCATCAGCAGAGTATCTATCCCTGTGGTTGTAAAGATCAATCATACCTTGTGCTAAAGACTCAACTGAGTTTTTATCTACTAGATAACCTACCTCTGGTATTATAATAGACTCAGGTCCACCACATTTTGTTGCTATGACAGGTTTACCCAAGGCTAGCGCTTCAATAATGACTACTCCAAAGGTTTCATATTCACTTGATAGTACAAAAGCATCTGATTTTGCAACCTCTTCTTTTACTTGCCCGCGCTCTAATGCACCTAAAAAGGCAACCTGTTCTGAAATACCTTCACACTTAGCAAGCTCCTCAAGACTACTTTTTATGGGTCCATCACCACCTAGCTTTAGCTTGATGTTCAGATTGCCCTTAAAAGCTTTAGCAAAGGCAAGAATAATTAAATCAACTCTTTTATTAGATGACATTAAGCAGATATTGGAAAAGGTAAAAGCTTCAGAATTATTATCAACCTGTAATTTATATTGCAGAAACTCATCACTTACAATATTAGGAATATACTTCCATTTGCTATTCCTGAAAGTGTCTTCAAGAAGGTTTTTGAATTCATTACTCACTGCAATATTTTTTGTAGAGCTTTTCACTACTGGTATTAATTGTTTAATTGTTTTTTTATCTACTCGCCTGCGAGCAAATGCCGAGCTGTGTTCAGTCACAACATAGGGAATTCCATACTTTTGCTTTACTTCATATGCTATAAATCCTGCGTTTATGAGAGAATGCACATGAATAATATCTGGAATACCATTGTCTACTATATACTTATCAACTAATTTTATTCCCATAGCGACTTGTCGCGTTCTAGCAATACCTTTTATCCGTGGCGTATAGTTAACACGTTGCTGCCTATAGGTTAATACGCCTTTATCATTTTCAAACTGCACATTGTGAGGCTTAAAAATTATACTTTTCCAGTCTTTTAAAGAGTACATGGACGGTGCAATTACACCTACTTTATGTCCTTTCTTGCTAAGTGCCAAAGCTTGCTCTCGAAAAAAGCTTCCGCCAATATCACCTGCCTGTGCTGGATACCATGATGGAATAATTAGAATATGTATTGGTTGCTGCATTGTGGAGTCTCTATATTCAACTAGTTTTAAAACACACTAGATTAGTTTTATGCTTTGGTTCTTCTTGATAAAAAAGATTTAAGAACTTTAAAATCACTCAGTGTTAGAATAAAGTTTTTATAAAAAGGAATTTTAGTAAAATAATTGTGCATGACTAAACGCATAACAAAATTAATAAGATAGGCAAAACTAGTTGCTGCTGCAGCTCCTTGTATACCATACTTTGGTATCAAGATAATATTTCCTATAATATTGATTATAACTGCAACCCAAGATGTTGCTAAGTTTAATTCTGGTCTTCCGCGAGCTGCTATATCATTAGCTAACACTTTAGAGCATGCACCAACAACAATACCGGGAATTAGCAAAATCATAGCTGAATAGGCTTCTATAAAATCACTACCAAATATTAATTGTACTACATAGGAGCCTATAGCGACTAAAATTAATGAAGCAAATAATGTTAGCCAAAATACCCATCTAGCAATAAGCGGGGTAAGAAGTTTGCGTTTATCTTCATCATTGGATAATTGGGATAACCTCGGTAATAGCACAGTACTAATTGCAGAAGATAACAACCACAGCTTCTCAGTTATACTGACTGCAACGGTGTATACTCCAACTGCAGCAGGGCCAACGAAGAAACTCAGCAAAAGCATATCTGCTCGATAATTTACAAATGCTAGAATATTACTTAAATGAGCCTTATATCCGTAGTTTATTAACTTTTTTGCATAATTATCAAATTTTGGCCCAGTGCGTTCTATCAACAGTCCTCTTAATAGTATATATGCTATTAATTGAGTAACTACTAAACTAAAAAAGTAACTAGATAAAATATAAAATAAGTTCTTATATCCAAAAATAACTAACAAGCTAACAACTGCTAGATTTAGTATAGGCTGAAGTAACAAAACAATATTAAACTGTTTGAACTCTTGAAGACCTTGAAAGAAACTGCTTATATTAGCAGTAACAAATATAAGTGGGAAGAAAGCAAGTGCCAGCCATAACATGCTCACTGGAACTTCTGGAAAAAATGATGCTGATTTGTATATGATAACAAGAGCACCAATTAACCAACCAGCTATTATTATCCAAAAGCTTATTTTGGATGTAACTCTCCAAGCATGTTTTGGATCTACTTTATTAGCACCTAAAAAATAAACATTGGCTGGCGCAATCCCTAAGTTAAGCAAAGTTGCTAGCATACCTGGTAGCAGCAAAGCTAAAGCATAAGCACCATTACCACTAGGACCAAAAACTCGAGCAATAATAGCCAAAGTAACCAGTTGTATGACCCCTGATCCTATTTGTCTACCTAGAGTTGCTAACATATTAGCAAAAAGCTTTTTTAAACCCAATCCACTCATATTTTCTTCTTGTTAAAACTATTAGGCTTAAAACCAAATACTTGCTGTGCAATGCGATAACAAGCTTGGTCGTCTTCATACTTAAAAAATATATTTTTAACTATCTTTCTTTTATCCGCCCATTCAGGGGCACCATTCAATGCAGCTTCTATACTATGTGTCAACTCTGAAAAAGTACTTACGATAGGGCCAGGAGTTATAGACTCATAATTGTAAGCCAAACCTCTAGTTTCTATGTAATAATCGTAATCGAAAGGTATGAAGATACAGGGAACATCAGCTAAAAGCGGCTCCATATATATTGATGAATAGTCAGTAATGACTATATCAAATTGAAACATATATTCATCTATATCATCGCAAACTTGCGATGAAAAGTTTAGTACATTTTCAGGAAAATTTTCTTGCAATTGGGTAGCTTGTTTTATAGATTTAAAATCACTAGGATGAGGTCTTAGATATATTTTTATATCAGGATATTCATTAAAAAAATCTTTCAGATTATCTAATGTAAAATCAGTAAAAGGGAAAAAAAGTTCTGTCTTTAGTTCGTAATCTCTAAATGTAGGTGCATAAAGAACTTTGGTACCTTTAGATGTACCTTTAGCATTCAAACTTTGAAGATAATAGTCTGTTTTTGGATTTCCTGTTACAATAACTTTTCTAATATCTATTCCATGAGATGAGCTAGTAGTATAACGATCTATATCTGAAGAAACAGTCATAAAAGAATAATTGGAGGTCTCACTATTAAGATAATTATTACTTATCTGATTACTGAACTTCTCATCGATGAGAGCCACATTTTTAATACCTATTGCATGCCATAAACTTATGACTGTATTATTTTTTGCAATATACCAAATATACCCTAAATCAGATCCACTATAAGATATGACAAAGTATTTCGCATTAAGTGCTACCTTAAATCCTTTGACCGTATTTCTACGAATTAAATGACCTTCACATATTTCAGGTATTTTATTTTTTTGCACTTCATCAGTGTAGAGCCAATATGTATTAAAACCATTTTTCACTAGGTATTCAAAAAAATATCTAGAATTTCCACTATAACGCGACTTTGACTGTGAAAAAATAATCAAGTCTTTTTTATTAAGAAAAGTTGAACTTAAAGATTTGCAACCGAAATTAATAGACTTTTTAGCTATATTTTTAAACATATGTCTGCCAGATAAGTAAAATGAAATAAAGTTATAGATCTTTTTTATTTATATCGCTTTTAATCTTGGTAGTTGAGATTTCCGGAGTGCGTGGAAGATAGACAACTTCACAACTTGTTCTTAAAAAATCGAACTTACCAAACCAGTCATCACCTATTACAAACTCATCAATATGATAAAACTCTATATCAGTTCTTTTCTGCTCCCAATTGTTTTCTGGTATCACCAAATCTACATATCTGATTGCCTCTAGTAGAGTTTTTCGTTTCTCAAAGCTGAAATAGCATTTTTTATTTTTATCATGTAAGTTAAATTCGTCAGTGCTTAGAGCAACAATTAAATAATCTCCTTGTAACCTAGCACGCTTCAACAAGTTAATATGACCATAGTGTAATAAGTCAAATGTACCATAAGTTATAACTCTTTTCACAGAACACCTCTAGGATAAAAATGAATTTATACAAATAGCAATAGATTTAGATTTACTATCATTTTATTTAACTATATTTGAGACTATACTACAGATATCTTCTTGTGTGATATAAGGATGCATCGGCAAACTCATTACCCGTTTAGCAACTGCATCACCTACCGGTAGTATTGCATTAATATCTGCAACAGCAGGTTGCTTGTTCAATGGAATAGGATAGTGTACTGCAGTAGGAATACCTGCCTTTTGAAGCTTGGCTTGTACCTCATCGCGGTTCTCGACCTGAATGGTATATTGTGCCCACGCACTCTGATTATGTGCTTCGACAAATGGAGTGGCAGAAATACCGGCTTCATTAAACAATTGGGTATAAATATCTGCAGCGTGTTGTCGAGCTTGTATTTCATCATCCAAGATCTCTAACTTTGGTAATAAAATAGCCGCTTGTAAAGTGTCTAGACGACTATTGACACCAACACGAATATGGTGATAACGACGATCTTGACCATGACGCGCTATTTGACGGAGTACCTTAGCCAATTCATCGTCATTAGTAAACATAGCACCACCGTCACCATAGCAACCTAATGGCTTACTTGGAAAAAAGCTGGTAGTGGCAACCGTACTTAAGTTACAAGACTTCTTACCTTTATAAGTAGCGCCAAAGCTTTGTGCCGCATCTTCGATAACAGGTATGCCGTATTTATTGGCAATCGCATTAATAGTATCAAAATCAGCACATTGTCCATATAGTGATACTGGGATAATGGCTTTGGTTTTTGAAGTGATCGCCGCTTCAAGCTTTTGTGGGTCGAGGTTATAAGTCTTTGGGCACACATCAACGTATACAGGTTTGGCACCTAGTACTGCTACGGTTTCTGCAGTGGCAATATAAGTAAATCCTGGGGTAATCACTTCATCACCAGGACCAATACCAAAGGCCATCTGTGCAATTTGTAGGGCATCCGTACCATTAGCACAAGTGATACAATGTTTTGCACCGACATAAGCAGCTAGTTTTTCTTCAAGCTCTTGTACCTCCGGTCCTAATATGTATTTGCCATGTGATAGAACACCTCGAATACCAGCATCAATCTTATCTTTAATACGTGCCTGCTGAGCGGCTAAATCTATAAACTGCATACGCGACCTCGGGTATAACCCGCTCCTATAATCAAATATATAAAATCAACTACGCTTGTTTAGTGACTAAGCTACCGTTAAGAAGGTATACAGCATTAGTATGTTGACAATTGGTTTGTGCCTGACCTGTTAAGGGTAAATCCAGTTGCTCACCAAACTCACTCATCCAACCGATTTGTCTGGCAGGTACACCTACTACTAAAGCATAGGCTGGCACATCTTTGTTAATAACTGCACCAGCACCTACAAATGCATACTCACCAATAGTGATACCGCAGACGATCGTACAATTGGCACCAAGCGTAGCGCCTTTTTTCACAATAGTATCTAAAAACTGATCTTTACGTTCAATCAGCGAGCGTGGATTGTAGACGTTAGTGAATACCATACTCGGTCCACAAAACACGCCCTCTTCTAGGTGGACGTTATCATACACAGATACGTTATTTTGGACTTTGCAGTGATCGCCAATAGTGACTTTATTTCCTATAAATACATTTTGGCCAAGCGATACACCTTTACCAATTTTTGCACCACCGCAGACATGTACAAAATGCCATACGCGGGAGTCTTCGCCTATCTGTGCACCGTCATCGACAATCGCACTAGGATGCTGATAATAATTAGTCATTATTGTATACCTTTATCTGCTTAAAAATGGATGGTAATCGCCCTGTAAGCCGATAGGACGAGTATCACGGATATGAGTCACTGTGGTAATTGCCACTAGGTTCTCTTCTAAGCCAAAACCTTGACCATCAAGAATTTTTTCATAGCTGCGATTATGCAAATCAGTAAACCCACTCGAAAACTCTATTTCTTCACCGTCTACAGTAATAGAACGAAAAGTCCGCTGACCAGTAGCTAATATCTCAGTCGGTACATCTTCTACATCAATAGATAAAAACCAGCGTACGCGAGCATTTTCATATTCTAAATAGCCAGAAGACATCGTCTCTGAAACAGAGTGCACAATATTTTCTTGTAAATCGCCAAAAATAAAATGTAGCATATCAAAGAAATGCACGCCGATATTAGTTGCGATACCACCTGATTTGTTTGTATCGCCTTTCCATGACTGTAAATACCATTTACCACGTGAGGTAATGTATGTTAAATCGACCTCATACTTATGGTCACTTGGTCCATTTTTTACTTTTTCTTTCAGGGCAATGATCGAAGGGTGTAGACGCAATTGTAGAATAGTATGTACCTTATTCCCTGTGTCTTTTTCTATTTCTAACAAACCTTCTATATTCCAAGGATTTAAGACTAAAGGCTTTTCACAAATAGCGTCTGCACCACTACGTAAAGCAAAACGCATATGAGAATCATGCAAATAATTAGGAGAGCAAATCGACATAAAGTCAATTTTCTTATCGCTTGATTGACGACTCAACTTATCTATGTGTCGATCAAACCGTTCAAATTCAGTAAAAAAATGTGCTTGAGGAAAATGACTATCGATAACTCCTACCGAATCGTTAGGGTCATAAGCGGCTACTAGTTCATTTCCTGTCGCTTTAATTGCTTGCATGTGACGCGGTGCGATATAACCTGCCGCTCCTATTAATGCAAATTTTTTCATTTTTTTCTCCTATTAAATAAAATTAAAATCTATTATCTGTACAATTATAAGCGAATATCAGTCTCATCTTTGGCGAAGACATATTTGAGATCATAGAGCACATGATCATCTTTACCTAAGGCACGAACATTATCTATACCCATTTCAATAAACTGTTGATGGGCAACAGCTAAGATGATGCCATCATATCGACTATCTATAGGCTCGTTGACCAGACTAATATTATACTCACGCTGGGCAGCAGCATTATTTACCCATGGGTCATAAACATCGACCTCGATATTGTACTCTTGTAGCTCATGGATGATATCGATGATCTTAGTATTGCGTACGTCAGGGCAGTTTTCTTTAAAGCTAAGCCCAAGTATTAGTACTTTGGCACCTTTAACTTGGATGCGTTTTTTGATCATATTTTTGATCAATTGGGTCACTACGTACTCACCCATACTGTCATTAAGGCGACGACCAGCCAAGATAATCTCTGGGTTATAGCCAATAGCCTGCGCTTTATGAGTCAAGTAATAAGGATCCACACCGATACAATGACCACCGACTAGACCGGGTCGGAACGGTAAAAAGTTCCACTTAGTACCAGCAGCGGTTAATACTGCCTCAGTATCAATGTTCATCTTATTAAAAATAACAGTTAGCTCATTGATTAAAGCAATATTGACATCTCTTTGGGTATTTTCAATAACCTTTGCCGCTTCTGCTACCTTGATACTTGGCGCTTTGTGAGTGCCCGCAGTGATAATTAAGTTATATACCTCATCGACTAAATCAGCTACCTCTGGAGTAGAGCCTGCAGTCACTTTTAGGATGTTAGTGACTCGATGGGTTTTATCACCGGGATTAATACGCTCTGGGCTATAACCTGCATAGAAGTCTTTATTAAATATCAGCCCTGAGACTTCTTCTAGTACCGGAATACAGACCTCTTCAGTAGCACCAGGATATACCGTAGACTCATAGACCACTATATCGTCTGCTTTAAGTAAGCTACCGATAGCTGTGGATGCTTTTATCAATGGCGTAAGATCTGGCTGCTTATAGGCATCGATAGGTGTAGGTACCGTTACGATAAAGAAATTACAGTCTTTCAACTTCGCCATATCTGAGCTATAACTCAGGTGCGTTGCTTGAGTTAACTCTTCTTTACTGACCTCTAAAGTATGATCTGTACCTGCTCTTAGCTCATCGATACGGTTAGCGTTAATATCAAAGCC
>RCMY010000352.1_pt1 | contig 43188 bp, 35 predicted proteins | sample 2041341 | NCBI WGS metagenome assembly RCMY01 (sample SAMN09708234, study PRJNA481090) | Marine sediment metagenome, whole genome shotgun sequencing project. | reverse complement strand
CGGCTTCTTTTTCCGTCGACAAGATATATACTATCAAATACTTCCTTTTTTGTCAATGCTTTTTTTTCCCTTTTTTCTTTTTTTTTATTATAAATACGCTTTTTCAAGTCCTTCTATCTTCTGAATCCTTTTATTTTAAGCACTTTCAGAGAATTCATTTTTTTTGAATTTTAGCTGTATTTTTATAGTTTTTTTTCTGTTTTTCATTGTCAGACCTCATTTTTTTAATCGTATAATTAATTTAAATTATCATATATTTATAAAAAAAAAATCTGTTATCTGTAAATTAGTACAGTGACTCATTTGTTTTTTATTAAACGAGTCACTGCTTTAAATCAGATTTCTATATATCGGACCTATACAAGTCTGTCTTATTTTTATACTATATACTTTTTTTCCATTTTTTCAGAATCATTCCTTGCTTGGCTCTTATACTAAGTATGATTTTTCCGTCTTTTCTGCTATATATATTTTTTCCGGTAAGAAGGTCTATGTATCTTTCTTCTGGTTCATCTGTAACTATTTCCAAATCTTCATAGTCATTAAATGAATTATTCAATACTGTTATTATTACACTGTTCAGATTTGACCTTACATAGGCCACTATATCCCTTCCGTCATCCCAGTACAGCTCTTTGAATTTTCCATATACCAGTACAGGATTCTCTTTTCTTATTTTTATTACTTTTTTATACCAGAACAGCAGATCCTGATCTGGCTCCTGCGAATATACCTCATTTTCATTTGTCAGCGACGGGTTTTTTTCATTGTCATATGTAAACTCATCCCAGAGCATAGGCTTTCTGCAGTAAGGATCCGTAGCTCCCCACATTCCTATTTCATCTCCGTAAAAAAGCATCGGAGCTCCTACATACGTCATCTGAAATACAGATATCAGCTTCAAAACATCCTTTGGTTTTATAAAAGAGCTTTTCCAGTCGATTGTAGTATTAGGATGGTAATTTGAGGCAAGATCCGGGCGTATTCCATTATACCCCTGTTCCAGCTGTTTGCCCTCTTCCAGATCTCTTCCCACCCTGTCGTTTACTATTCTTGACAGCAGTCTGTCTGTATCATGCGAACCGTTCAGATTCTGCGAGGCCTGTATTGCCTGTTTAGGATACCATGTTCTTTTTTCTCTCAGCTCATTTAAAAATTCTCCGGCTTTCAGCTTATAGCTTTTGTTTTTCTCATAACCCTGATTTATAAAATAACCTATTACTGTTTTCAGCCATTCATAATTCATAACTGCATCGAATTTATTCCCCTGATTTATATCATAGCTTGCATTTCCCCACAGTTCTGCAGTTATATATGTATCTTTTTTAGTGCTTTTTACTACCTCACGCCACTCTATCCAAAAATCCTGATTCTCAAGGCAATTAGGAACATCCAGTCTGAAACCGTCTATTCCGTCATCTTCGTACCAATTTTTGGAAACTTTTGCATCAGGACCAAGAAGCCATTTTTTGGTTATATTGAAAATATAATTTTTGAATTCCAGATTATAGCTGTTAAACTCCGGCAATGAATCAAATCCTGCCCAGCCTGAATATTTTATATTTTCCCTGTTTTTATTTAATATTTTGTAAGCTTCTTCCTCGCTCATTCCATCTTCTATCTTTATATGCTTTGAAAAATCACTGAATTTATACCAGTTTTTATATTTGGAATTTTCTCCCTCCATAAGAACCTGGTTAAAACTCCAGTGTCTGTTGCTGCTGTGGTTAAATACACCGTCAAATATAACTCTTATGCCGTTTCTGTGCAGTTCTTTTATTAAATCCACCATTATAAGATCTGACTCTGTCCATATCCATGTCGAAGGATCCTCTGTTTCGCCGTAACCGTTTTTTCCTTTATTTTCTCCGGTCAGCTTTAGCTCCAGAAGCTTTAGTTCACTGTTATCTTTGGCATTCTTTTTTAGTATATCAACATAGCTTTTGTCTCCATAAGGATTATTTTCATCTATCTCTGCATTATATCTGCTGCCGCTTGTACGTATCGTTCCCAGATCCGGCGATATATGTCTGAAATCATTCGTACCGTATTTATGGTTCTGGTATGAATAAAATACCGGATTCAGCCATACGGCATTGATGCCCAGCTCTTTCATATAAGGTATTTTTTCTCTTATGCCCTGCAGATCTCCACCGTACATTCTTGCATATTTCAGTGAAGTATTTTTTCCGCTCTCACCTTTTATCTCCCAGTCTGTCTTTTCGGAAAAATCACTTGTCCACCTGTTGGTATCGAATTTTCCTAAAGTTTCTTCTTCTGTATTCCACTTATACATCTCTTCAAAATTGCTCTCATGAAGCTTGTTTATTTCAAAATTTTCCGGTCCGAATTCATTAAATATAGGATTATTATAGCAGCTGTGGTTATAAAATCTGTCTGGAAATATATTATACCAGACTGCTTCCTTTGCCCAGTTCGGTATATAAAATATTTCGATTTTATCTTTTTCAAAATTTATTTTTATTTTTCTTCCCTTTTTATTGGACAGCTTTCCGTCAAAATAATATTTTGTATTTCCATCCTCCAATATAAATACATATGAAAACTCTTTTACATCTTCTTCAAACAAAATACTTCTTTTAAAGTAATCAAAACTGTGTGTAAAATCACTGTGTCTTTCCAGTTCGTATATCTTTTCATAAATATCCTTTTCATTCAGATCTACACTTATATAAGCCCTCTCTACATCATGGAGCTGGGTTCTTATTGTAAATTCCACTTCATTCTCGGATATTTTATTCAGATAATTTAATTTTCTGAAATCATGTTTTATGGCTTTTTCAGTCTGATTCTTATCCAGCGCGTCATATGAAAGCTTCCCGGTTCCCAGCTCTCCTTTTGGAAACAAAGCTCCGCTTTCTCCTACTATCAGTATAAGATTATCTTTTTCGGGAACCCATTTTTCATCAAAAATCAGCTTATATTCATAATTTCCTTCTTTTACTGCGAGTACTATCTCATACTTATTTTCCCCTGCACTTTTTAACGGAACCTCTTCTATTTCCCAGTTATTAAATGTCCCTGTTATCTGCAGCCTGTTTATTTTCTCATATCCATAATCTGTTATATCTACTATAAGCCTTTTAAACCGGGTTTTCACAAGGGAAAAAGTATTTTCCCTTGAATTATATTTTATCAGTATATCTATATTACTCTGAAAACCTGTTATGGGCTTTGGTTTTGCATCTTTATCCAGATATGTATCGAATGTATGGGCAAAGGGAGTAGTGTGATTATATGTTACTGCATAAGTAATGTTATTTTCATCCACTACTTCAAATGAATAGCTTCCGCTCTCTACTTTTTCCCATTTATAAGTATATGTAGTATCTTTCAGCTGTGTAAGTTCTTCTTCTCTGTATAAACTGTCATTTCTATATATTATTAATTTATAAATCATACAATCACTTCTTTATTTTATAGAATAAAAAGCTTTATAAGCTTTATAAGCCTCATAAATATCTGCTTTGGAAGAAACCTCAAACAAAGAGTGCATCGACAGCAATGCCGGTCCTATATCAACGGTTCTTATTCCGAAATATGCCAGAAATTTTGCTACTGTTCCACCCCCGCCTTCGTCTACCTTGCCAAATCCGCCTACCTGATAGGCTACATTATTTTTATCAAAAATATTTCTTATTTCATACATATATTCTGCATCTGCATCATTCGAGCTGTATTTTCCTCCGTGTCCTGTATACTTGGCAACAGGAACCCCGTGTGACAGCTTTGCCGAATTATTCATATCATGCACGGATTTGAAAATAGGATCTACTCCTGCAGTAACGTCGGCAGATATAGCTTTGGAATTCCAGAGAGTTTCTCTAAGCAGCTGATCATCATAATCTTTTCCTGTTAATTTCAGAAGTTTTCCCGTAAAGTATTCTATTAAACTGGAATTCAGCCCTGTACTGCCGTCACTCCCCACTTCTTCTTTATCTGCAAAATAGCATAATACTGTTTTTTCAGGCTTTTTTATATCCAAAAGAGCTTTTAACGATGTGTAGGCACAAATTCTGTCATCCTGACCATAGGCACCTATCATTCCCCTGTCCAGACCTATATCCCTTGCCTTTAATGCCGGAACTATTTCTATCTCCGCAGAGAAAAAATCTTCTTCTTCTATTCCGTAATCTTTTTTCAGATGTTCCAGTATATTGGCTTTTATCTTTTCTTTTGCATCTTTGTCTTTTACAGGTATGGAACCAAATAATACCTTCAGCTCTTCACCTTTTATTACTTCTCTTGTTTTTCTGTCATCCTGAACATTTCTTGATAAATGCGGAAGTATATCAGGTATGCAGAAAACTGGATCCTCTTCCTTTTCTCCTATTGCGAAGCTTACTTTTTTACCGTTTTTCAAAAATACTACTCCATGAACTGCCAGCGGTGTGGCCACCCATTGATATTTTTTTATTCCGCCGTAATAATGAGTATTCAGCATCAAAAACTCTTCGTCCTCCAAAAGAGGATTCATTTTGAGATCCAGTCTGGGTGAGTCCACATGTGAAACTACCATGTTTATCCCTTTTTTCATATCTTCTTTTCCGATTATGCTCATAAGTATATTTTTATTTCTGTTATTAAAAAATATCTTATCCCCAGCTTTCAGAGACTTTACTTTTTCTATATTTTTAAATCCGTTTTTTTCCAGAATCTCCATAGTTATTTCTACTACTTCTCTTTCTGTTTTCCCGTTATTCAAGAATTCTTTATATTCTGAACCCAGCTGCTCTATCTCTTTTTTTTCTTTGTCTGTATAGCCTGTCCATAAATTCTTTTTGTTCATATATTCTACCTCCGTTTGTACTTATTTTTGCTATTTTAAAAAGCGGCTTAATATTTTTCTGATTCTTTTACTCTCATAAAAAATAACAGATTCTAAATATTATGCCACCTTTTCTATTAAATTATTTCTTTAATCTCTCAGCTAATTTTTTTCCTTCTTCTTCATATCCCGGTTTTCCCAGAAGAGCAAACATATTTCTCTTATAATCTTCTACTCCGGGCTGATTAAACGGATTAATACCAAGAATATACCCGCTTACTCCGCATGCTTTTTCAAAAAAGTAAAACATATATCCCAGATGATATGGCGTAGCTTCCGGAAGCTTTAACAGAAGATTCGGCACTCCGCCGTCTATATGTGCAAGAACTGTCCCGTCACAGGCTTTTTTATTAACATAATCCATTGTTTTTCCTGCTACAAAATTTAATCCGTCAAGATTATCCTTATCCTCTTCAATAAGAAATTCTACTTCGGGCTTTTCTATGCTTATTACTGTTTCAAACATTGTTCTTTTTCCATCCTGTATATACTGCCCCAAAGAGTGTAAATCAGTAGAAAAATCAACAGATGCAGGGAATATTCCTTTTTGGTCTTTTCCTTCTGATTCTCCAAAAAGCTGCTTCCACCATTCAGATACAAAGTGCAGTCTTGGCTCATAATTCACAAGGATTTCTATATCTTTCCCTTTTCTGTGAAGAATATTTCTTATAGCAGCATACTGATAACAGATATTATTTTCAAATGGTGCTCTGAAATCTACCATTGCATCTGCTGCACCTCTCATTAATTCATCTATATCTATTCCTGCCGCCGCTATTGGGAGAAGTCCTACTGCTGTAAGTACTGTAAATCTTCCGCCTACATCATCGGGTACTACGAATGTTTCGTATTTTTCCTCATCAGAAAGTTTTTTTAATGCTCCTCTTGCTTTATCAGTAGTAGAGTATATTCTCTCTCTTGCACCTTCTTTGCCGTATTTTTTCTCAAGAAGATTCTTAAATACTCTGAAAGCGAGTGCAGGTTCTGTAGTTGTTCCTGATTTTGAAATAACATTGATGGAAAAATCTCTGTCTCCTATTACTTCGATCAAATGCTGGAGATAAACACCGCTTATATTAGTTCCTGCAAAATATATCTCAGGAGATTTTCTTTTTTCTTTGGATAATTTATTTGCAAAAGTGTGAGATAAAAACTCAATTGCTGCTTTAGAACCCAGGTAAGAACCGCCTATTCCTATCACCACGAAAACCTCAGAATCGCTTTTTATTTTCTCAGCGGATTTTTTTATTCTTGCGAATTCTTCTTTGTCATAATTTTCAGGCAGGTCTATCCATCCTAAATAGTCATTTCCTGCACCTTTTTTTTCTTCAAGGTACTTTACTGCTGTCTCTACTTGCGGTAAAAATTCACTTAATTCGTGATCATTTATAAATTTTTTTGCAAAGTCGTAACTAAATTCCAGTTTCATTTTCTCCCTCCGATATGCTTTTTGATTTTAGTATAACAGAATATATGAGGTTTTTCAATTATTTTATATCATAATTTTTTCTTATTGTGATATAATGTAAACAGTATTTCAGCACTCTGGAATTAAACGAGCAAGTCATTTTTTATTATAGATTTTCCTGTATAATATTTCTTTCAAATTTCTTTTTTCATTTAGCTTTTTATAAAATAATTATTTTTGGAGAGGTGATAAAAATGCCTAAAGTTTCAAATATTGAGCTTATAAAAATAGGAAAGCAGCCTGTTTTATCAATAAGAACAATTACGAATGCCGCCAATCTTCCTTCTGTTATCGGGGAAAGTTTTAGAAAAATAGCAGATTATCTGGAAGAAATCAATGAATTGATGTCTGATGTACCTTTTGTAGCTTATCACAGTCTTGATCCCGAAGATATGGATATAGAAGTAGGTTTTCCAGTTCCAAGTCCGCTTTCAGGAAAAGGCGATATAAAAGCTTCCTTTTTTCAGGAGGGTTTTGCTGTTTTTTGCATGTTCAGAGGTTCTTACGGAGATATGGAACCTTTATACAGTGAGATGTCAGAATGGATAGAGGAAAACGGCTACAGGTTTTCCGGAGCATATTATGAATTTTATTATAACGGAATAGAATTTCCCGAAAGTGAACTGCTTACCAAAGTTCTTATTCCTGTTTCAAAGTAAATAATTTATTTACAGATAATAAAAAAGCTGCTTCATATGAAACAGCTTTTTTTATATATAATCTAATATTTTTTCAAATGGCTGGGCTGAATGGATTCGAACCATTGCATGCTGGAGTCAAAGTCCAGTGCCTTACCGCTTGGCGACAGCCCAATAATGATACAAAAAAGATTATATCTAATTTTTCCTTATCTGTCAAGGGATTTTTTCATTTTTTTTGAATTCCTTTAATAATCTTCTTGTTTTTCAGGACTTTTATCTCTGTTGACCTGTATTTTTTTTAGTGCTATACTAAAAATATAGAGAGAAATTATAAATAAATTTTTTTAAGAGGTGATAGTCTATGAATAAAAAATTTTTACCTATTAAATCAACTTTTTTTGATGATTTGATTAAAAGAGATAATTTTTTCAAAGATAATCTCTTTGACGATTTTTTAAATTTCAAATCTTCACTTCCGGCACTTAATGTTTCAGAAGATGATTATAATTATCAGATTGATGTTGCTTATCCCGGAGCAAAAAAAGAAAATTTTACCGTTCATATAAAAGATAATAATCTGGTTATCAAATATGAAAATAAAGCTGAAAATAAAGTAGAAGAAAAAAATTATCATAAAAAAGAGTTTTCTTCTGAGTCATTTATAAGAACTCTTGAAATACCCCAAAACTGTGATATTGAAAATATCAAAAGCAAATATGAGGATGGTGTACTCAATATAAATATTCCTAAACTGGAAAAACCAGAAGAAAATATAAAAATTGTGGATATCGAGTAACAGATCTTCAATATGTAAAAAGAAGCTGACTGAAATTAATCTGTCAGCTTCTTTTATTAAAGGGGTATATGAAAAAATTAATTGCTCTCGTTAACTATGGTATAATTATAAAACTATTTTCTTTATTTTTCCTTTTTATAATCTTTTTTTATTTATATATATAAATAAATATTTTCTCTTATCCAAAAAAATAATCCTAATAACAAAAAATCTGCTGTATCGGTTACACAATACAGCAGATTCTCTATATAATCATTTTATTTACCTACACAAAAATTACTGAATACATGATCTAATATATCCTCAGAACTTATTTCCCCTGTAATTTCCGATAAAGAATCAAGCGCTTCCTTAAGATCCACTGATATCAAATCCATAGGCATTTCAGAATCAATTGTTTCAAATATATTTTCTACTGCCTCTTTTGTTTTTTCCAACGCTGATTTATGTCTTATATTGGTAATTACAAGCTTTTCAGATGAATCCTCCACGTCTTCTTCGAGAATATAATTATATATCCGTTCTTCCATTTCTTCTATTCCAGTTTCTTCCTTTGCAGAAATTTCCAGTATCTCACCATCGAAAAAATCAATATTTTCTCTTGTTATTTTTCTTGAAAGATCGATTTTATTCAGGAGTATTATTGCTTTTTTATTATTTTCTCTTATAAGTTCTATTATCTGATGATCATCCTTTTCGAGCTCTCTTGAAGCATCAAGAACAAAGAGAATGAGATCACTTTTTTCAATAATTTCCTTGGATTTTTCTACACCTATATTTTCTACCAGATCCTCTGTTTCTCTTATCCCTGCTGTATCCACCAGTACAAGAGGTATTCCTCTTACATTTATCACTTCTTCTATTATATCTCTTGTCGTCCCCGGAATATGGGTTACTATTGCTCTTTCTTCTTTTAAAAGAGAATTCAGAAGAGTTGATTTTCCTACATTTGGTTTTCCGATAATAGCTGTCTTTATGCCTTCTTTTATCTTTTTCCCCTTATCATAGGAATTTATTAATTTATTTATTTCTGTATGGACATTTTCAAGATTATCCCTTAAATGTGCAGGAAGCGGTTCATCAATTCCCTCCTCCGGATAATCAAGCACAACATTTACATGAGCTGTTACATCCAGAAGAAGTTTTTTCAGATTTTGTATTTTGTCTCTAAGATCGCCTCTCAGCTGTTCGAGCGACAGGGATATGCTTTTCTCTGTTTTTCCCTGTATAATATCCATTACTGCCTCTGCCTGAGAAAGATCTATTCTTCCGTTCATAAATGCTCTTTTGGTAAACTCTCCCTTTTCAGCATGCCTTGCACCTTTTTTCAGAACAAGTTCCAGTATTTTTTGTGTTACAAGATAACCGCCGTGGCAGTTTATCTCCACTACATCTTCACATGTATAGGTTTTCGGCCCTTTCATTCTGACCGTCATTGCTTCATCAAGCATGTAATCTCCGTCATATATAAATCCATAATTAAATTTATAAAAACCCAAATCTTTATTTGGGTTTTTTGCTTTAAATATTTTATTTAATATTTCAAAAGAGTCGTCACCTGAAATTCTTATAATTCCTATACCGCCCTCACCTCTCGGAGTCGATATAGCAGCTATTGTTTCAAACATATTCTACCTCTTCTTTTTTATAACTAAACATCTCTTTGGCTCTTCACCCACGCTTTGAGTTTCCAGTTCTTTCATGAAAGAAATTTCCTCATGAATTATCTTTCTTTCTCTTGCCGACATAGGGTTAAGCTTAATTGAATTTCCTGTTTCCAGTACTTTTTCTCCTTTTTTACGTGCCAAAGCTCTTAATGATTCTTCTCTTTTATTCTTATAACCATTTGAATCTATTACTACTTTTACATTCTTTACCATTGTTCCTATCAGATACTCAAGACTGTTTAATGTAGTTCCTTTTTCACCTATAAGATATCTTATGTCTTTTCCTTCAAGATTTACTATGTATCTTCCGTTTCTGTTCTGTATATTTTTTATGTTTACATTTAATTTGGAAGCTACTATAAATTCCTTGATTATCGCTCTAAGCTGATTTTCAACACTGCCTTCATTTTCTTTTCTTTCAAAGCTTTCCGGCTTTTCTGTTTTTTCTCTTGTTTCTCTAGGTTTTTTTATTTCTTTTGGAACTCTTTCCTGTGTTCTTTTTTCTTTTTCTCTTGGTTTTTCCTGTACCTTTTCTTTCACAGATTCTTTTTTTTCTGTCTGAGCTTTTACTGTTTTTTCTGCTTTTTTTATTTCATTAATTTCTTGTTTTTTCTTTTTATCTACTACTCGTATTTCATATTCACCTTCGATATTAAGGAATAAAAATTTTTTAGGTTTTTTCAGTACCATAATTTCAAAAGTTTCATTTTCCTTTAAATGAAGGATGTTTTTAGCCATTTGTTCTACTTCTTTTTCACTTTTGGCTCGTAATTTTATTACCTCATCCATTAATTTCTTCCTTTCATAATGAAAAACTGTTGGATAACTGCTAATAAACTCGAAGTAAACCAGTATAATGAAACCCCTGACGGCATATTATATGTCATTACCAGAATTACAAGCGGTAATGTATAAAGCATTGTCTTCATTTGAGGATTACTGTCCTGTGTTCCTGTACTCATCATTTTTTGTTGGAAAAAAGTAACAACTGTATTTAGTAACGGAAATATATTAATAGCTGAAAACATACCTGTAAATGGTAACTTTACCAAAGCATCAGGCTGTTTTAGGTTAAACCACAAAAAAGTGGCATCATTGGGTATTGAATTTGCGTCATTTAGTACACGAAATAATGTAATAAAAATACACATTTGTACAAATAAAGGCAAACACCCTGCCATAGGATTTACCTGATTTTTCTTATATATTTCCTGCATTTTTATCTGCATTTCCTGAGGATTATCTTTATATTTTTCTCTTAATTTATCTACTTCCGGCTGGATATCCCGCATTTTTTTCATTGATTTTTCTTGTTTTATAGTCAATGGCAGAATTATAACTCTTATTAAAACTGTTAGTAGAATTATTCCTATCCCATAATTTCCGGTAAATTCTGATAATTTCTTTAATGTTGTTAAAAATACTCCCTCTAATGGACCTATTCTCATATTTTCCTCCAAAAACTTATTTTAATGGATCATATCCTCCTTTATGAAAAGGATGGCATTTTAGAATTCTTATCAGTCCTAAATATAGTCCTTTTAATGCTCCATATTTTTCTACTGCCTGTTTAGTGTATTCCGAACATGTAGGATAAAACCTGCATCTTCTTCCCAAAAAAGGGGAAATTGCTTTCTGATAAAATTTTATGAGGAAAATAAATATTTTTCTCATTTTATAATTCCTTTCAAAATATCTTTCTCCATAGTATCATATTTTAGGGAATCTATATTATCTTTTAAAACAGCTTTTCCTATAATAATATAATCATAATTTTCTTTAAATTTATTATAGTTTAATCTGACAACTTCGCGGAACAGTCTTTTTATTCTGTTACGCTTAACTGCATTTCCAGTTTTTTTACTAGCTACGAACCCAAACCTTTTTTCATTTAAATTATTGTTTAGGAAAATTATTATTACATATTTAGTATGTTTTTTTTGTCCTTTTTGGTAGACTTTTGAGAATTCTTTTTCTTTTTTTAAAGTTATCATAAGTTTATATCCTTATATTCCTTCTTTAAAGAGTTTTAAAAACCCGGTGCTTATTTATGAATCACCGGGTTAAGCACATAATTGTTTTCTACCTTTTGTTCTTCTTCTTTTAAGGACTGATCTTCCGCTTTTTGTTTTCATTCTTGCTTTAAACCCATGATCCTTTTTTCTTTTTCTCTTGTTTGGCTGAAATGTTTTTTTGCTCATTTTACAGACTCCTTCCTAAAGTTATAATAAATTATACTATATAAAAATTTATTTCACAAATTGTTATAGTTAATTACGATATATCATAATAAAAAAAAAGAAAAAAGTCAAGTTTTTTAATTGGAATTTAGCATAAAAGACTTGTTTTCATTGAAATTAAATTTTTATTTTTAAATTTTAAATAATTGTATTTCTGCTTTTGTAATTCTTTTTATATATTATCGGATATTCATAAATCGTTTTTAGAATACTTTTTTTCTTTGAGAATTGATAGAGTTTTTTCGTATAACATGTTTTTGTTTTTACAGTGTTCTGGATGATTAACACAATTTTTTATCACAAAGTTATTTTTGTATTTCTATATTCAGATTTATTTTTATTGTGTGAAAAATTTTCAACTGAATTTTCCGGATTTTTTGACATGCTTTTTTCTGTCGGATTTTTTTTCCACAGAGCATATTATTAATAAAATAAAAAACATTTCTATTATTATTATTATTATGTCGTGTGGATTTGTTGAAATGAAGATTTTTTAAGGGGTTCGAAGTATTTTTTTAGCGTGGTGGAAATGTGGAATTTTTTGGAAAGCGAAATTATCAAATTTTTTTCAACATCAAAATAAGAAAAAAATTTCGTATGTGGGAAAAGTTTTTTTTATCAGTAATTTGAACTATCTTATGTATTGTGGAAAACTACGTGAAAATGTGGAAAATTCATTTTTGATTATGAATATTATATGCTTTTTGTGGAAAACTCTGTTGAAAAGTGAATATCTACCGCCCTTGCGGAATTTTTTTATTTATGATATAGTTCAAATACTTAAAAATTATTTGTATTTAGAAGGAGTGCATTACAAATGGTTGATCCGATAGTTTTATGGGAGAAAATTATAAAAATTTTGAAATACCAGATTGATGAAGTGGAGTTTAATACATATATAAAACCTCTAAATGTACATGAGTATAAGGATAATACCCTTTATGTATGGGTGGAATCCACGTTTATGAAAGAGAAAGTAGAGCAAAGATACAAGCTGAATATGATGGAGATAATCAATGATATACTTATGATGGAAGCATCGCAGAGAATCAATATTATATTTGAACTGAAACAGGCAGCAGAGGAAAAATTTGAAAATTATATATCTGTAATGGATACTCAGAAAAAATTGATAAATAATCTGAATCAGAGATACAGATTTGAAAACTTCGTGGTAGGAAAAGGAAATGAACTGGCCAATGCAGCATGTATAGCAATATCGCAAAATCCGGGAATAGTGTATAATCCTTTATTAATATACGGAGGTTCGGGACTGGGAAAGACGCATCTGATGCATGCGGTGGGAAATGCCATTTTGGATAAGGATCCTAATAAAAAAGTACTTTACTGTACTTCTGAAAATTTTAATAATGAATTTATAAACTCGCTGAGAGCAGGTCAGTTTGCAAATGTACAGAATTTCAGGGATAAATTCAGAACACTGGATGTATTACTAATTGATGATATACAATTTTTTGAAAAAGTATTCGGACAGGGGACAGGGAGCGTAGAGGAAGAATTCTTCCACACATTTAATACTCTTCAGGAACTGGGAAAACAAATAATCATGTCAAGTGACAGACTTCCGAGGGAAATAAGAAATCTTTCCAAAAGAATAGAATCGAGATTTGACAGCGGGCTGTCTGTAGATGTACAAAAGCCGGATTATGAAACAAGACTTGCAATACTGAAAAATATAGCAGATTCTAAAAGTGTAATAATATCAGATGAAGTTCTGGAATTCATATCAAGCTCTATAAGCTCCAATATAAGAGAGTTGGAAGGAGCACTTACAAGAGTAATTGCCAGATCTACACTTTTACGAAAGGCTATAACGCTGCAGCTGGTACAGGAGGATCTTGCAGATCTCCTGAAAAAACAGCAGTCCAAAATAACTGCAAATAAGATAATTACCACAGTATCAGGATATTATTCAATTCCCCTTGATGAAATGAAAGGGAAGAAAAGACAGCAGGAAATAACGAATGCCAGACAAATAGCAATGTTTTTGCTCAAGGATCAGCTGGATCTGAATCTGACTACCATAGGGGGTCTGTTCGGGGGAAGAGATCACAGTACGGTAATAAGCAGCATAAGAAAAATAGAAACAAGAATGAAGGAAGAAATAGTATTTAAAAAAGAGATAGATAATATAAAGCAGAAAATAGTGGAGTAAAATAAGCAATTCTGACCTTTAAGTAAGAAAGTATAGGTTTAAAAAATATAAAACAATCTCATTAAGATGAAAAGTGGGGATAACAATGAAAGAAGTAGAAATAAAAACAGAATTTATAAAACTGGATCAGCTTTTGAAATGGGCAGGAATGGTCGGTGACGGCGGAGAAGCCAGATACCACATTCTGGAAGGAAATGTTCGTGTAAACGGTGAAACAGAAAAAAGACGCGGGAAAAAAATCTATGAAAATGATATAATAGAACTTGACGGAGAAAAAATAAAAATAGTAAGAGGTTAGTATGAAACTTAAACAGTTAAGTTTGAATAACTTTAGGTGTCTGGAAAATAAAAAAATAGAATTTGATCCGGATTTTAATCTCATATACGGTAAAAATGGACAGGGGAAAACATCACTGATTGAAGCTGTCTATTTTTTGGCCACCGGAAAAAGTTTCAGAACCAAAAAGGTAAAAGAGCTGACTTCATATGATAAAATCAGGACTATTGTTTATGGAAGCTTTGAATCAAAGCTGTCCGGAAAAACAATAGCAATTGATTTTAATAATGATAAAAAAGAATATTATGTAGATAAAAATAAGACAAAATACATAGATTACGTAGGAATACTAAATGTGATTTCCTTTATACCGGAAGATATAGAAATAATAATAGGAAATCCGTCAGTACGCCGGGGTTTTTTTAATTATGAGATTTCCCAGACTAAAAATATATATTTAAAAACACTGGTTGATTTTGAAAAAATACTGAAAACGAGAAATAAGCTTATAAAAGAAAGAAAAACGAACAAGGAACTCTATCATATATATAATGAAAAATTCATAGAGGAAGGGTCAAAAATAATTCTGATGAGAAAAGAGTATGTAAAAAATATATCCAGACTTTTGAATCTTAATTACAGAAAGCTTTTTGACGCTAATTCCGAACTAAGGTTAAAGTATGATTCTTTTATAGATAATATTGATAAAATGACACTGGAAGAGATAAAGGAAAAATTCAGGGAAGAGACGGTAAAAAAGCATGACAGGGAAAAAAGATACGGCTATACTCTTGTAGGGCCGCAGAAGGAAGATTTTATCTTTGAACTGAATGGTAAAAATGCCAAGGCTTTTTCATCTCAGGGTGAGAAAAAATCGATTATCTTTTCACTGAAAATAGCGGAAATAGATATGCTGATAAAGGAAAAAAATGAAATTCCGGTATTTTTGATAGATGATATTTCTTCATATTTTGATGAAATCAGAAAAAACAGTATTTTAAACTATTTTAAAAATAAAAATATACAGTGTTTTATTACTTCAACAGAAAAACTGGATATAGAAGGAAAAAAAATATATATAGATAAAGGGAGAATACTGTCAGATGAATAAAAAGAAACTGAACAGAATAGGTGAGGTAAGCATAAGCAGAATTACCGAAAATGACAGATATATGATACACATTATAAGAAAAAACTGGAAAAAAATAGTCGGGGATGTTATAGCGGAATATTCTTTCCCATCTTTTTTTAGTAATGGAAAGTTAACTGTAATTGTGGAAAATAACCTTATTATGAGTGAAATGAAGATGTACAGGGAAACTATACTGGAAAATGTAAACGAAGAGTTTCACGGTACTGCGGTAAGTGAAATTTATATAAAAGGCGGGAAGATATATAATAACAGGGATATTTATAATGATCATAAAGAGACAGAGGAAACAGCAGAGATAACTGCCGAGGAAAAAGAGAAAATAGAGAGACTTTTTCCTGATGTTGAAAATAATGAACTTGCAGAAAGAATAAAAAATATTGCATTAAATTCCAAAATTAATGAAAAAATACTTTTGAAAAAAGGATACATAGAATGTGAAAGATGCGGTGATTTATTCTTAGGTGAAGAAGAAATCTGCATAAAGTGCAGAAATGAACTGGAAAATGAAAAAATGGGGAGAATAAAAAAGCTTATAGAAAAAAATCCTGTAATAAGCTACAGAGAGACAGAAAGAGAAATAGAAGAACTGACAGAGGGGGAATTCTATAAAGCCAGAGATCAGCTGGCGGAAGATCTTACTTTGTTTGTATCGGAGCTTATAGAGCAGAATAACCTGAAAGAAGCAGGAGAAACTGCCGAAAAATATGCCTTATACAGAACAGGATCAAGTGAAGTATATATAATAAATAAAGTAAAAGAAGAGCTTTTGAACAGGCTTACCAAATTTTTGAAACTGAGGGGAAGGATATAATGTGTATATTTATATCGAAAATAATAATTTTATACCTCTGAAAGATATAATACTTATAATAGAACATTCTGATTTTGTGAAAGATAAAAAAAACAGAGAGTATCTGAATAAATACAGAAAAAAAATAATCGATCTGAGCAGGAAAGAGCCTAGAACAATAATAATGACCAATGAATTCATATATATAAGCTCTTATACTAACAGAGCACTGAAGATGAGAGCAGAGGAAATGGAAAATCTGAAGAATCTGTAAGTGAATATACAGCTGGAGGAAAAATGAGTGAAATTTTTGATGCCAAGAGTATTGCTGTTCTTGGAATTATGGAAGGAATAAGAAAAAACCCCGAAATGTTTATCGGTTCTGTGTCAGCTGAAGGACTCTGCAATCTGGTATGGGAAATAATTGATAACTGTGTAAACGAAGCTTTAGAGGGATTTTGCAATACTATAAAGGTAAGACTGCTTAAAAATAATATAATAGAAGTATCTGATAACGGAAGAGGACTGCCTGTGGATTTTTACGAAAAAGCCGGTAAATCAAAGCTGGAGATTATCTTAACAGGAAAATATATAAGAGGAGAATTAACAGGCGGTATTTACAAGCTTTCACAGAAAAAGTATAAGGGAGGTCTTGTTTCAGTTAACGGATTATCTGAAACTCTGGAGGCTTCAGTAATAAAAGACGGCAAAGTATGGTATCAGAAATATCACAAAGGAGTGCCGTCAGGAGATATAAAAAAGACAGGGGAGAAATCTGAACATATTCACGGGACTGTGATAAGATTCAGAGCTGACAGGGAAATTTTCGGGGAATTGGAATATGACTATGAAATTTTGCTTGCAAAATTAAAGGAAATCCAGGGAATAAAAGTAATTTTATGTGATGAAAGAAATGAAGCTGCCGGAAAAACAGAAAGTTTTTATTTTAACGGGGAAATTAGAGAGTTTCTTAAATGAAAATCTGAAAAAATAAAGAGTTTAAATATATTTAAGTTTTTACATATAAATATATCTAAAGACTTTAAAATCAATGGATTGATAAAAAGTCGTAAACATGATAAAATATAGAGTATGGAAATATAGAACGGAGGAAAAAATGAGCGATAATTATAACGCGGAGAGTATAACGGTCCTTGAGGGACTTGAGGCCGTTAGAAAAAGACCAGGAATGTACATTGGTTCCACATCGGCCAAGGGACTTCACCATTTAGTCTGGGAAGTAGTTGATAATAGTGTCGATGAGGCTTTGGCAGGATTTTGCGACACTATAAAAGTAAGAGTACTGGAAGATAATATAATAGAGGTAATCGATAACGGGAGAGGTATCCCGGTAGAAATGCACGAAAAAATGGGGAAATCAACTCTTGAAGTAGTTTTAACAGTGCTGCATGCCGGAGGAAAATTTAATAATGATAACTATAAGGTTTCCGGAGGACTTCACGGGGTAGGAGTTTCAGTAGTTAATGCCCTTTCTGAAACCCTTGAGGCCATCATAACAAAAGACGGGAAAGTATGGTATCAAAAATATCACAGAGGAGTACCCGAAGAAGATATAAAGCAGATAGGCGAAGCACCGGAAGATGCTCACGGAACTACAATAAGATTCAAAGCTGACGGTGAAATATTTGAAACGTTGGAATATGATTATGAAATTTTGCTTACAAGACTAAAGGAAATGGCTTATTTAAACAAAGGCTTAAGAATAATTCTAAGTGATGAGAGACAGAAAGATAAACCGAAAACAGACGATCTGCATTTCGAAGGGGGAATAAGAGACTTCCTTTCAGAGATAGCAGATGATGAAAGAGTGCTGGATGATATAATATACATGGATGATTCAGTGGAGCTGGATAACAAAAAAAGAGTAGAAGTGGAAATAGCCATGACATACACAATTTCACAAAGAGAAATGGTTTATTCATTCGTAAATAATATAAATACTCATGAGGGAGGAACACATGTAAGCGGCTACAGAACAGCACTTACAAGAGTTCTTAACGAGATTTCCAAGCAGATGGGACTGGTAAAGGATAAGGACGGCTCTTTTCAGGGATCTGATGTAAGAGAAGGTCTGGTGGCTATCTTAAGCATAAAAATTCCAGAACCGCAGTTCGAAGGACAGACAAAGACAAAGCTTGGAAACAGTGAAATAACAGGTGTAGTATCCGGAATAGTAGGAAGCTCGCTTAAGATGTATCTGGAGGATCATCCTAAAGAAGCTTCAAACATAATAGAAAAGATACTAATGTCGAAAAAGGCAAGAGAAGCTGCAAAAAAAGCAAGAGAGCTGGTACTAAGAAAGAGCTCGCTGGAAGTAGGCTCGCTTCCCGGAAAGCTGGCAGACTGTTCATCAAAAGATGCTTCAGAATGTGAAATATATATAGTCGAAGGAGATTCGGCAGGAGGTTCGGCAAAACAGGGAAGAGACAGAAGATTTCAGGCTATACTTCCTTTGAGAGGTAAAATATTAAACGTAGAAAAAGCAGGAATAGGAAGAGCTTTGGAAAATGCTGAAATAAGAGCAATGATTACTGCATTCGGAGCCGGATTCGGCGATGAAATGGATCTGGAAAAATTAAGATATCATAAGATAATAATCATGACTGATGCCGATGTGGACGGAGCACATATAAGAACACTGATGCTTACTTTCTTCTACAGACATCTGAGAGAGCTGATAAATGAGGGACACATATATATTGCACAGCCGCCGTTATATAAGGTACAGGCCGGAAAGCAGATACAGTATGTATATTCGGATGAGCAGCTGCAGAGTGTTACTAAAGTAATGGATCAGGAAAACAAAAGATACGGTATACAGAGATATAAGGGTCTTGGAGAGATGAATCCCGAACAGCTGTGGGAAACAACAATGGATCCTGAAGTAAGAACTCTGCTGAAAGTATCACTGGAAGATGCCACATACGCAGATAAAATGTTTAATGTACTGATGGGAGATAAAGTAGAGCCTAGAAGACAATTTATAGAAGAACATGCACAGTATGTAAGAAACTTAGATATCTAAAGAAGAGGTGGACAATGTCAATAAAAGAAACAGAAATTCTAGCGGAAAAGCCGATATATATAGAAGATGAGATAAAAGCGTCTTATCTGGATTATTCCATGAGTGTAATTGTAAGCCGGGCTCTTCCTGATGTAAGGGACGGTCTAAAGCCGGTCCACAGAAGGATTTTATTCGCAATGAACGAGCTTGGAATGACCTATGATAAGCCCTATAAAAAGTCAGCAAGAATCGTCGGGGAAGTTTTGGGTAAATATCACCCGCACGGGGATTCAGCGGTATACGGAGCAATGGTAAGACTGGCTCAGGAATTCAATACCAGATACCTTTTGATAAACGGTCACGGAAACTACGGTTCAATTGACGGTGACGGAGCCGCGGCAATGAGATATACAGAAGCAAGAATGGCAAAAATATCAAACGAGCTGCTGGAAGATATAGATAAAAATACTATTGATTTCAGAAAGAACTTTGATGAAAGTCTGGATGAACCGACAGTACTTCCTGCTAAACTTCCGAATTTGCTTCTTAACGGAGCTACGGGAATAGCAGTGGGTATGGCTACTAATATACCTCCTCATAATGCAGGAGAAGTATGTGACGGAATAGTGGCAATGATAGAAAATCCTGATATAACAATAGACGAACTGATAACATATATAACAGGACCTGATTTTCCTACAGGCGGAATTATAAACGGAAGAAGCGGAATAATAGAAGCTTATAAAACAGGAAGAGGAAAAGTAAGAGTAGCAGGAAAAATAAAAATAGAAGAAAGTAAAAACGGTAAGGAGTCAATTATAGTAAATGAGCTTCCTTATCAGGTAAATAAAGCAAGACTTATAGAAAGAATCGCAGAGTTAGTAAGAAATAAAAAGCTGACAGGAATATCCGATCTGAGAGATGAATCAGACAGAGACGGAATAAGAGTAGTAATAGAACTGAAAAGAGGCGAAGAAAGTGAATTAATACTAAACAGTCTCTACAAATATACTGATCTGCAGAATACTTTCGGTATAATATTTCTGGCTCTTGTTGATAATGCACCAAGAGTTCTGAATCTGAAAGAAATACTTCAAAATTATCTGAAACACAGATATTCGGTAGTAACCAGAAGAACTAAGTTTGAGCTGGATAAGGCTGAAAAAAGAGCGCATATATTGGAAGGGTTTAAAATAGCTCTGGATAATATAGACGAAGTAATAAAGATAATCAGAGGATCACAGGACGGAAATGAAGCCAAGGATAAATTAATGGCAGGTTTTGCTTTTTCCGAAGTTCAGGCAAAAGCAATTCTTGATATGAGATTACAAAGGCTGACAGGTCTGGAACGTGGAAAAATAGAAGAAGAGTATAAAGAATTAATGTTATTAATAGAAGAATTAAAAGCTATTTTAAGTGATCCGGATAAAATTTATGCTATAATAAAAGAGGAAGTAAAGAAAATAAAAGAAGATTTTTCTGATCCTAGAAGAACTGAAATAAGAGACGCAAGGGTAGAAATAGGAATAGAGGATCTTATTAAGGATGAGGAGGTAGTAGTTACACTTACAGATAAAGGTTATGTAAAAAGAACTCCTATTGATGTGTACAGAGCACAAAAAAGAGGAGGAATCGGAGTAAGTGCTACAAATATCCTTGAGGATGATATAATAAAAGATATGTATATCGCTAAAAATCTGGATTCTTTACTGATTTTTACAACAAAAGGAAAAGTGCATGACATAAAAGTCTATGAAATACCTGAGGCAAGCAAGCAGGCAAGAGGAAGACTGATAAGCAATATTATAAAGCTTCAGGAAGACGAAATGGTCAGTACAATAATAAAAGTAAGAGAATTTGAAAAGGATAAGGATATATTCTTTGTGACAAGAAAAGGAGTTGTCAAGAAAACGAATCTAGAGCTTTTTGCCAGCATAAATAAAGCCGGTATAAAAGCAATAGGATTAAAAGATGACGATGAGCTGATTTACGCAGGACTGACTTCCGGAACATTGAAAGATGAAATATTCCTTGCTACAAGAGAAGGTTTTGCTATAAGATTCTCTGAAAATGATGTAAGAAGTATGGGAAGAACAGCATCAGGAGTAAAGGGTATAACATTAAGACCTGAGGATGTAATAGTTGCCGGTGCGATAATTTATGCTTCAGAAGATCTGAGCGGAAAAACAATACTTACTATCAGTGAAGAAGGATACGGAAAAAGAACAAAACTGGAAGAATACAGATTACAGTCACGTGGAGGAAAAGGAATAACAAACTTAAAGAAAAATACTAAAACAGGTAAAATATCCGATGTAAAAATAGTAGATGACAGTTCTGAAATTATGCTGATAACTTCTGAAGGAACATTAATAAGAACACAGGTAAATTCTATATCTATAATAGGAAGAGCAACATCAGGAGTCAGAATAATGAAAGTAAGAGAAAATGAAAAAGTAGCATCAACAGTAAAAATAACACCAGAAATCGAATAATAGAAGGAGTGATTCTTATGTTGAGAAAAGCATTGTTTATAGTAAGCAACGAGAATGAACTAAAGGCTATAAAAGAATTTTCGAGGGTATTTACTGAAAAATATAAAGATTTTGTTTTAGATGCCCTTTATGTAAAAGATATTTTGAAATATGAAATATTTCCGTCTACTATAGAAGGAATAGGAATTGACATAGGAAGCACTTATATAATCGAAGAATGGAAAGAGCTGGAAGAAAATAATTTCAAAACAATGAAAAGCCAGCTTAAAGACAGTTTCGCCAATATATTCGTAGAAGAAGGGGAAACTGTGGAGGTCTGTCTTGAAAAGCTGAAGGCCTACGATATATTAATACTGCTTAAAGGTGAAAATATAGGACCTTATTTGAAGGAAATTTTACGTGTACACTATAAGCCGATGATTATTCTGCCTGAAGCAGAAAGCTATAAGCTGGATAAGGTTTTATTGCTTGATGACGGCGGATATAAGGCAAATCGTACTTTGTTTAATTATTATAATAATTTCGGGGAATCAAAAGTGGATGTTTTAAGAGTAAATGTCGATGAAAAAGATGAACTGAAAGATAGATTCGGGGAAAACTATCATCTGATAGACAAAGAGGGAGATCCTTTGAAGATAATACTTGCAGAAGCAGAAAACTATGATATGATTCTAATGGGAACTTTGAAATTTGCTGTGATGGTAGAAAAAATAACCGGAAAATTCGGTGTAAGAATTATAGAAAAAATAAAAAAACCTATTTTTATAGGATAAATGAAGAAGAACCTGTCTTTTTAGACAGGTTTTTTCTATGTAATCAGATGAAAATAAATAAGAAGACAATTAGTTACTGTAATAGTATTTTTATTAAATTTCATGATATAATGTCTTTTAGATAATCTGAGTAAATAAAATTTTAGTTTGTTTTTCAGTGAAAATCTAAAAAAATTATTTAAAGCTGCTGTAAAATCATAATTGGAAATAATGATAATACAAAAAATTAAATATCTCTAGCATAAAATTTAATCAATAAAAGGAGAAAAACATGATATTTTACACAAATAAAGGAAAAAACTTACTGGAAATATTTTCAATTGCTTTTTTTAGCTGGTGTATAGGTTTCTTGATATTTTTTGCAGGCGGTTTATTTTTATTGAATCGTATGGGGTATCTGGAAACTTTTGATGACTATAATAATAAAGTTTCAGTTTATGTAGATGAGAGAATCGAGAAGAAGGATCTGCCAGATTTCAGAGCTCCGGGGTATAAACAAGCCAGAGCTGAATATGATAAATATTTAAGAGAAATTCCGGGGAAAAAAATGGAATTAAGTAATGAATATAAAAGAGAAAACCCAAGAAAAACGATTGAAATATGGCATCAAATTCTCTTAATAGGTATTCTGCCATTGGTATTTACTTTATTAGTCAGTAAAAAATATAACGGAAGTCTGATAAATAGTATAGAAATTTCCGGTGATACTGTTACTGTCGCTAAAAAGAATAAAAAAATAAAAAAATATGACATGAATAATTATTTTGTCCAATTGTTTACAACGACTGTGATTTCATGGAAGCATTTGTTTATTCCATATAAACTGTATCATATAAATCTGCTGGATGTAGCGGATAAAAAAAAATTAAAAGATACAATTTATTTATATAATTTCAACAGAAAAGATCTGGAAGAAATTTTGGAATTAATTGAAGGATATCAAAAAAGATATATCTGATCATTTTACAATGTGCCTGTATCAGTTTTTTTAGAATAAAAAAAACAGCAGCCAGAGCAGCTTTCCATCTTTTATTGTTTCTTGTTAACTTAAAGCAAAAGAAAAAGATAATAATTTGTTTTTTTGACGTGTTATGGTAAAATTAGGGAAACAAGAAAGTATATTTTAATAAAATTATTTAATTAATAAAACTCAGAAAGAAGAGGCGAAATGAAAGTACTAATTTGTTCTGACAGTCATAAGAGGCTGGATATATTTCAGAAGGTAATAGACAGAGAATTACCTGAAGTAGTGATATTTGCAGGAGATCACAGCACAGATGCATTAGATATGTCCTATGTATACTCCGGTATAAAATTTTTTATAGTAAGAGGAAATACAGATTATTTTGACAGGGATACATCAGATGAACTGGTAATAGAGCTGGAAAAAGAAAAGATACTTTTGGTACACGGTCATTTGTTCGGAGTAAAGTCATATATGAGTGAACTGGAAAAAGAAGCAGAGTCAGACGGTGTAAGCATGTGTATATTTGGTCATACCCATATTCCTTATTATAAGGAAAAGAATAAAATAAAATACATAAATCCGGGAGCAATGCAAAATGGAAATTATGCAATATGGGAAGGAAGAAAGATAGAATTAAGGAATGTTATAAATAAATATAAAAACTAGCCGTTTCTTTTGAGGCTATCGGCTGAAGTATGGCTGTAATTATGTTTTTTATTATTAATGTGAATGTTTGTGATATGAAAGGAAGGCAGTTATGAGAAGAAAATCCTGGAATATTCTGAGAGCATCTTTAGTGAAAACTAAAAGAAACAGACGCAGAAATTTTAGATATAAACATTTTTCAAAAGATTAACAGAAAAACCAGTAATATAATGTAAATCAGAATTATAAGAAATGATATGAATATTTAAACAGAAACGAACCTGACAAAGTTTTTAAAGTAAATATCCGGTTTTTCGGAGTTACTTCAAATAACAGGTTCGTTTTTTGATATTTTTACTATTGAATAACTGCAACTTTTTGTTTAGTATATAGTTTTGCTATATTTGGATTTACGTTTTCTGTTATTAGATAAGTTAATGTATCAGCAGGACAAATTATCTGGTTGGAAACAGTTCCCAGCTTGTCAAGAGTAACTAATCCGATAATTTCAGTGGAAATAGATGCCATTTTTCTCTTTACGAGTGATTCTGATATCGTAGGTACACTTATTCCTATCTGATCATCAATATTGTAAATTCCCATAATATAAGTATCTGCCCTTACATTACTCAGATATTCCACTGTATCAATTCCAAGATTAACCATTGATTGTTTATAAAGGGTTCCCCCTATCATAAGGACCTCTATCTGTTCATGATATGCGAGAGCCATGGCAATCGGAGGACTGTTGGTAATGACTGTTGCCTTGAAATTAATGGGAAGAGAATTAACCAAATGCAAATTTGTAGTTCCTCCGTCAATTAATATAACAGTATTTTCCTGAATATAGGGAAGGGCTTTTCTTGCTAAATTTTCTTTAAGATTATTAGAAATTTTCAGTCTTTTTTCAAAATCTGTTACCGGAGGACCAATTCTAAGGGCACCGCTGTGTACTCTTCTGACAAGCTTTTTCTGATCCAGCTCTTTAAGATCTCTTCTTATAGTGTCTTCTGAAACTTGAAAAAGCTGGCTCAGGTCACTTGCAATTACTTTTTGTTTTTCATCCAGCAGTTCCAGTATTTTTTGCTGTCTCTCCTCTTTTAACATATAAAACTTCCTTTCTTAACCAATAATAGTTTAATTGTAGCATAAACATGCACGAAAAGAAATGATTTTCTATTAAAAAATGCGTAAAAATACTTTTTTATGCTGTTTTAAATTTGGTAATATAATAAAAATTGATATCTTATAAATAATAGTATACAATCTTTTCTAAAATACATGTTTGAAAAAGTTATAATTTTATAATAATTAATCATTCATTGTTGACAAATATAAACAGATATATTAAAATAAAAGTAACTTTAAAGATTCTAGAAAGGAGATATAAAAAGAACATTTGTTTATTAAAATAAAAAAAATTATTTAGGAGAATTATGAGAAAAAATAAAAAATTATTAGTAGGATTTTTAGCAGTAAATTCTATACTAAATGCGAGTACAGGCAGCAATGATAATGTAATTAAAAATGATAAGTTATTTAATAAAATGATGAAAAATATAGAATCAGGAAAATCTAATGATGAAAATTATAAATTAATTGAGAAAATTCTGAATAAAAGGAATGCAGAACTGAAGGATTTATATCTGCAGAATGATTATGTGGTGAAACCTGAATATCTTGAATGGCAATGGTTTGCTACAGGATTTTATACAGAAAGAGGCCGTGGTGATAATACATCGGACAATGCACAGTATCGTTCAACAACAGAAGGATATTACAATGAAGACGGTGAATATATAGTAACAGAAGGAAAACCGTATATGCCTGTTCAGGGAGTAAAAACTATCAATCTGGGAATGAGCATTCCAGTTAAAGGGCTGAATTTAGGGGCAATTTCTATAAGTCCCGGAGAAGTAAAGCTTCCCAATATAGAAGAAGTAACTGTAAATGTAACAGTACCAAGCACACCTACAGTGGGAAATGTAAACCTGCCTGCATTTACACCAACAGCACCTGCTGTAAATACTCCTTCTATATTTACGCCGCCTGCGCTGGATAAAGTATCTACAGGATTTGCACAGGGAGATCCTGTGGGATTCAGACCTCAGATAAATGTCATATTGGGAAATTCAAGTGCAGCACCTATAAGCGGTACAACGACAGTGACTTCGCTGGGGACCTCACAGTTTTCCATAACAGGATCCGGTTTCACATGGAACGGATACAATGACAGTACATCAACATCCGGAACTGTTGCTACAGGAACATATTCAATGAATACAAACAGTTATCCTTATACATTTTTAAATGTTCTGGCAGGATCATCTACACTCAGCGGAAACTGGATATATCAGAATCAGACTACAGGTGCTTCACCTAATACTGCGAGATTTGTCAGTGTAAACCATGCTTATGGTGCAAGACATCTGAATACGGAATTTCATCTTGCTGGAGACACTTCTATATATGGAAGAAATGACGGTCATATGACAGTAGGTATAGAATATCAGGCATATGATGCTTTAAGCGCGAAGGCAATTATAGATTCCGGAACGACTCTTACTCTTGAAAGTGGTAAAAATCTTTTTGGAATGACTTTAATGATAGAAAGCCCGTATTACAGGGATGATTTTACAAAAATACCTATAGATACAACTTGTGCTTCGGGGATATGCAGACCAAAGGAAAATCTTCCTATATATTCTACAGCGGAAAATAGAGGAAAAATAGTAATAAACAGCCAGGAAAGTATAGGAATTGATTTTGCAAAATATACAGTTCCCTCATCAGACGGATCTAATCCAATGGCTATTTATGTGAAGCCGGGAAATATTGAGATAAACGGAAGTTCAAACTACGGGATAAGAGTCCCTAATATTTTTGACTACGGGAATCTGGGCGGAGCATATTCAAGAACAAGCCAGCTGGGGACAGTAGTATACAGCAGTAACGGGAAAGAACAAAATTACTTTAAAGAAACAATAATAGACGGCTCAGGAGGAATGGTAACTGTAGGCGGAAGCCAAAACGTGGGAATTTCTCTGTCAAAAAAGATAACTGGATCTACACAGGTAGCAGGTGTTCAGGGACTAACTGCTTCAGATTCTGCTGACCTTATTGGAAATATAAGAAATTTAAATATAACAGTAAATGGAACTGAGGGAATCGGAATACTCAGAAATGCAAACTATGTGGAAAAAGATGATTCTACAGGTCTTCCATTTGGAGATATAGTATTAAAAAATATAAATGTAGAAAGTCTGAGCTTTGGAACTGAAGCTGAAAAATCAGTACTTATCAGAAGTGACAGATCAAAGCTGATACTGGAAAAAGACCTTATTCTGACTTCAATACTTTCAGCGGGAAAATCGGATAATATAGTAATGCTTGCTAATAATTCAGCGACAGCAAACGCTTTAGATCCTTTGTATACTGCAAAAGCAGAAAATAGGGCAGAAATAAATATAGGAGCAGGACTGTATAAAACAACAGGACTTCTTTCTGCAAACGGAGGAGAAGCAACAAACAGCACTGCCGGTGAGATAATAGTAAATTCGGAAGAATCGCAGGGAATGGCAGTACTTGTTAATTCTAAGGGATTTAACAGCGGAATTATAACTGTACTGGGGACAAAGTCCGTAGGTATAGCCAATATGGGAGAATTTACCATGACAGCCGGGGAAATAGATGCTTCCGGCGATCAGTCCGTAGGAGTTTACGGGGCTGACAATAATAATAAAACAAATATAAACGGCGGGACAGTAAAGGTATCAAATAACGGAATAGGTTTTTTTGCCGGTGATAATGCCACAATTAACATAAGCGGGGCTTCCCTTGAAGCAAATGACAAAGGACTTTTGTTTTATACATATAAAAATTCTTCTGCATTAACATCCTCAGGTCATATAAACATAACAGGAACGGTAAATGCCACAATAAATGCGGGAGGAACAGCTTTTTATCTGAAAGATGACCTCAGTCAGATAACTAACTTTATAAACAGCGTATTTACAGGAAGCGGGAAACTTAATCTGAATATGGCAAGCTCTGATTCGAGACTGTTTATTCTTGATTCACCGGCAAATGACATATATCTGAGCAGTTCTTCAAGCTCTGCAATAGAATCACTGATTCCGTCATCAAAGGTAAGCATCACGGGAACAGGATATAAGCCTTATGCAGTTTTTAAAGGAACTCTTGTGGTAGACCAGAATGTAAATCTTGACGACACAAATGATGCATATAACAGACTGGATTTTATGTCATCAAAAACAATTATTAATCCGGGAATTGTAATGTCAGGTACAGGAAATAATGTATCGGCCGTGGGACAGAGAAATTATACTGGAACAAGCGGAAGAAATGAAGTAACTGTTATAAATAACGGAACAATAAAACAAACTGGACAAAATGTAATAGGAATAGTAACAGACTATGGAAATATAACTAATACAGGATTAATAAGCTCTACAGGTGATAATTCAATAGGAATATACGGAGCAAACGGAACAATAAGCAAAAATACTGGAAAAATAGAAATAGGAAATACCGGAATAGGAATATACGGAGGAAATCTGCTTACAGCTTCTGCTCCGGGATATGGCGATCAGAAAATAGAAATAGAAAATGACAGTGAAATAAAATCGGCGGGAACAACCGGGGGAATAGGAATATATGCGGATAATACAGCTCTGGCATTAGGAAATTCCACAGTAAAACTTGGTACAAATTCTGATATAAATATGGTATCGGCTGAAAACGGAGTGGGAGTATACGGTAAAACTACCACAGTCAGCGGAGGAGGTACAATATCTGTCGGGAAAAACGGGATAGGAATGCATCTTTTGGATAGTACAGCCGGCTTAAGTAATATAACTATGAATTTATCAGGTGATAATGCTGTAGGATATAATATTGCCGGAACAAGTACTTTTACAGGAAGCGGGGTTTTCAACACAAACGGAAATAATACAGTATTATTTAATATGCAGAAAACAGCGCCAAGTACTGCATATATAGACTTCTCAGGCTTTAGTGTAAGCGGAACCGGGAATTATGTAGGCGGAAATATAGAAAATGCAGGTTTTTATTATAGTAATTCAGGAACAGTAAATGAAAAAAGTACAATAGCAGCCGGAAAAAATTCTGTAATATTATTTGATACAGGAACTAACATAAATGCATCGGGAAGCAGTAATGTAATAGGAATAGCCGACGGAACATACAATGGCGGAATGCCTTTTTCATTCGCAGGTACGACGGCTGATAAAGAGCTTACAAACAGAGGAATAATATCAGCGGGTGATAAATCAGCAGTTCTTTACGCCAAAAATAATGCTGCAATGCTAAATGCTGGAACTGTTACTGTAGGAAAAGAGTCTGTAGGATTGTATGGTGTAAGTGTCAATGATGTAGAAAACAAAGGAACAATTAATGTAGGAGAAAATTCAAAGGGAATCTACCTGAAAGACGGGGTACTTACAGGAATATTGAATTCAGGAAAGATATTAAGTTCATCTGATACAGCAGTAGGGATAATTTCTGATTACAACGGCGGAAGTCCGACTTTGATAAAAACAACTGATGAAATAAAACTAACAGGAGAAAATTCTGTAGGAATTTATACTACAGGAACCGGTATACAGAATGTAGAAAATATAGGACTTATAGAAATAGGAGTTTCTTCTGACAGAAATAATCCGGGAATGGCAATTTATAATACAGGTATAGGAAATACAGTTTTGAATACCGGGACAATTACAGCAGGAAATAATTCACTTGGAATTTACAGTAAAGGCGGAGCTGTAACTGAAAGCGGCAATCTTAATGTCGGAAACAGCGGTACGGGAATATATTCAGACGGAGGAAGTGTAATAATTAACAATACCGGTTCTATGAATATAGGAGCAAATGCAGCAGTAGGAGTATACGGAGCAAATAATGCAAATATTCAGAATAACTTTGCCAATATAGGGATAGGAAACGGAAGCTACGGATTTATAGCTGAGAGCGGATCAAACGTTACCAATACAGCAGCTCAGACACTTGGGGAAAACTCAGTTCTTGTTTACGGGAACGGAGCAGGAAATATTATAAATACAGCAAGCGGAAATATTAGTGCAGCAGGTTCGGGAAATATAGTGTTTTATACAACAGGCGGCGGAATGGTAATAAATGACGGAAATATAACAGCTGATGCAGGGAAAAGCAATATAGGAATTTACAATAACGGAGGAAGCATAGCTAATACAGGAACTGTATCTGTCGGTGATACTGAACTTGCTTATGATTCATCAGGTAATGTAGATGTGCTGAACAGCAGATATGCAGTGGGGATTTATGGAGAAGCATCAAAAGTAGAGAATCACGGAAACCTGAATATAGGAAATAATGCTGTAGGATTATATGTGAAGGATAACACTGTAACAGCATTAAATTATGGTAATATATATGCCGGAACATCAGCAAGCCCTAAAAACGGAGCAATAGGAATCTTTTCAGAAGGCGGGGCAGGAGTAGAAAATCACGGAAATATTACTTTATACGGTAATGATGTAATAGGAATAGCCGGAAAAGGGTCTGCAAAAGTAACAAATCACGGAATAATAACAGTAGAGGGACAAGGGGCAACCGGAATTTACGGAACTCTTAATACAGTAGTTGATAATCAGGGAACTATAAATGTATCCGGAACGGACAGTGTAGGAATAATAGCACCTAAAGGAAAAATACTGAATAACGGAACGATAAACTTTATAAATGGTGCCAAGATGACAGCTATGGATAATGAATATGAAATACCTGAGCTAATCAATGCAGGGATAATAAAAGTAAACGGAAATTTTGAAAATGAAGGAATGAAAATATCGCTAAAGCCTGATTTGAATACATTGCAGGAATCATCAGTAGCAGGAATAGATTTTGTAATGAACAGCGGAAGTATCTCAGCAGATACACTTACAATAACAGATACGGTAAAAATTCTTCCTGATTTTTCACAGGGAACAAATGCCAAGGTGTATAAACTGGAGAATGCTTTTATATCAAGCAATATAATATCTGCGACAGGAAAACTTCCTGTGGTAAGTAATTCACTGACTTGGGAAGCAACACCTTCGGTGAATTCAGACGGAAATATAGATATCTATATGTCTAAGATAGATTATCATGATTTTACCGACGGACTGTGGTATGATGATTTTGGCAAAGCTCTTGATGAAAATTATTATGGATCAGCAGGAGATGCCGGAAAAATCTATGACAAGCTGGATCTTATTGAAAACGAAAAAGATTTCAGGCATGTAATGGAAAGCCTTGCAGGTAATATTTATGCCAATATAAACCAGCGTGAGGAAGATATCGCAAGAAGCTTTGAAAATTCAATGACTTTAATGCAGAATTCCGATAATAACACAAAAGAAAATGTAAAGATAAATATAATTGCGGGAAAAGGAAGAACTAAAGAAGATACGGACGGGATTGTAAACTATGATTATACAACAACCGGAGTACTTGCCCTGCGTGAAGTAGAGAGAACTTACAAGCATACATTCGGATATTCCCTTGGATATCTGCACACAGGATTTGAATTTAAAGACGGAAACAGCAGTGAGGAATGGGTAGATACTGTACAGATGGGAGTTCACAATAAGTATACAGCAAATGGATGGAATCTGAGAAATGATCTTACAGGAAGAGTAAGTTTTCATAATATAGACCGAAATATAGACTGGTCTTCTCCTACAGGCAGATCAGAAATGAACGGAAGTTATGAGACATACAGTATAACAAGTGACAATATTTTCGGAAAAGAGCTTTCGGTAGGAAAAAATACAAGTATAGTTCCATATGGAGCATTGCGTGCAATGTATGTAACAAGACCTGATTTTAGTGAGAGCGGGGAAGAATCACTAAAAGTAGAAGGTAACGATGCATGGAGTGTAAAACCAAGAGCCGGAGTAGAATTAAAGACAGCAATACCTTTATCTGATTCGGGATGGCAGCTGAAAGGAGCTCTTGACATAGCATATGAATATGAGCTTGCGGATCTGAATGAAAGAGAATATGCAAAATTATCAGCGGTAGAAAATAATTATCATAAATTATCAAAACCGGAAGATGAAAAGGGAACATTAAGAACAAGAGCATCAGTGGGAGTAGAAGTAAAAGACAGATATGGAATATTCCTGACTGGAGAATACGGAGTAGGAAATAACAGCGAGGATGATTACAGAGCAGGGTTAACATTAAAAGCAGTATTTTAAAATAAAAAACTACACTTTATGAATAATAGTTTTTAGTTATTCAAAGTGTTGTTTTTATTATATTAATTAAGAGCTGCTGTAACTGTATAAATAAATCAGCAGGCAGAAAAAAATTGACTGAAAGAAAAATAAAATATAATTCAAAGTATGAGAAAAGGGGAAACTAAGTATGAAGAACTAAAATTTATTATATATAAAATATCAGGAGGAATACCAGAATGAAAAAAGGATTAATTATATTAACATTGATATCATTGTTATCTGCAGGAGCTCTTGCACAGGGAGAAGAGTCATATTTTTATGGCGGGCGTCAAGAAAATGTCATGAAAAAGAATCTTGAAAAAAATCTAAATTTAACACAGGATCAAAAAGACAAGCTAAAAGCACTTAGGGAGGAAACAAAGGATAAAATAAAGGCTTTGAGCAGCGAAGATCAGACAAGAGAAGAATTTATCCAAAGTCTTCAGTCAATTAAAGATGATCAAAAATCAGAATTAAACGAAATTTTGACACCGGCACAGCAAAAAATGGTAGAGTCAAAAGAAGCAACAGTGCAGAAAAGAAGAGAAGATTTTGAGAAAAAGCTAAATCTTACAGATGAACAAAAATCAAAAATCAGCTCAATAAGAGATGAATACTATCAAAAAATGAGAGCCCTGGATACAGAAGAATTAACAGAAGCACAGCATAAAAAAGAAATGGCAAAATTAGTAAAAGAAGAAATTCAGGCAAGAGATCAAGTGTTAACTGCACAGCAAAAAACTTTTTTAAAAAGTGAAAGAAATAAAATGAAATAATACGGATATTAAATTATTGATTTTTTATTTATAATAAGGTAAAATGTAAAAATCAATATAAAGGAGATTATATCTGTATGAGAAAAACAATTATATTACTTTTAGCATTAATGAGTTTCTTTAGTTTTTCAAAAAATTATGAAAAAGCCGAAGATAAAAAAGAGGGAGTATCGTCGATTTATCTGATATTAAAAGAAGGAAAAGGTAATTCTTATGATTTCTTTTTTGAATATGTGATAGATACCGGATCTTTACTGCCAAAATTACGTCAGGCTGCGGGAACGGCATATAAAAACGGGAATAAATATGTATGTAAGGACTTACGCGGAGAGCAGATAACTTTTGATATTCGCAAGGATCAGGTTGTTATATCAGGGTCTGATTATCTGAAAGGTGTTTATAATTATTTGTCTGAGTCTGCAAAAGAAGATTATGAAACTGTAGAGTGGGCATTGGAAGAGGAAAAAGACTATTAAAAAATTAATATAGAAAAAACAGCAAAAATAAGGGACTGAATTTATTTACTGCTGTTTTTTTATTATAGTTTCTATACTTACCGGAAAAAAATTATTAACATCAACACCGACATTAAAAGCTTTATTTTCAAGAACAGAAAGACGTTTATTCTGTCCGGGATCTTTGCCGGAATTATGAACATGGCCGTAAAGATGTACAGAATCCTTGAAGAATCCGTCCCATTCAAGAATTGGATAATGAAAAAGAACAAATTTCATCTTTTTATAATTCAGTACAAAATAGTCCTTTATCCATTCAAAAGCACTCATATCAAAGTTTTCATCATTTAAAAATTTATCGTGATTGCCTCTTATCAGATACTTTTTTCCCTTTAGGGTATTTAGTATGGCATTAGCCTGACCGCCTGTTCCTTTGAAAAGAAAATCCCCGAGAATATAAATCTCATCCAGCTCTGTAATATAAGAATTCCAGTTTCTGATAAGAACTTTATTCATTTCATCAACATTTTTAAAAGGTCTGTCACACAGATTAATAATATTTGAATGAAAAAAATGGGTATCTGCTGTAAAATAGATCATATTTTTCCTCCTTTCAGTCTAAATTTAAACATGTCACACATTATATCATAAGTTTTATTTTTTTCAAAAATTTAATTCCAAAAGATAAAAAGAGATAATAACTATATGAGTTAATTATCTCTTTTATATATTTTTTATAAAATAAAATTATTTTGAATTTTCAAGAAAATCCAGTGCTGCCTGTGTAAGAATTTCCGAGGAAGTAACAGTATTTTTACTGTGGAATGCAAATTTCGGGTGATGATGTACAGGCGGATTTTCCATATCTTCAGCTACACCGAGGAAGATAAACGCAGAAGGGACTTCCTGTGTAAAATAGGCAAAGTCTTCTCCCCCCATTACAGGTTTTGCCATAATATCCACATTTTCACTTCCAAGAATCTTTCCGGCGGCAGATATAAGAGTCTCTGTAGATTTTGGATCATTAACCAGACACGGGAAGCCGAAATGATAGTCAAATTCATAGGCTCCGTTATAAATATCAGTTATTCCTTTTATTGTTTGTTCCATAAGCTCCGGCATTTTTCTTCTTACCTCTTCATTAAGGGTTCTTACAGTACCTGTTATTTCTACTTCATTCGGAATAACATTCTGTGCACTTCCTCCGTGGATAGAACAGCAAGAGATAACAGCAGGCTCAAGAGGATCTACTTTTCTGCTGACTATAGTCTGCAGGGACAAAATAACCTCAGCAGCCATAACAACAGGGTCAATGAGCATATTTGGCATAGAAGCATGTCCGCCTTTACCTATAAGCTTGATTCTTATATTATCGGGTGCAGCCATCATGGGACCTTTCATTGTAAGTGCTTTTCCCTCAGGATACGGTCCCCATACGTGAAGTCCGAATGCAGCATCTACTTTTGGATTTTCAAGTATTCCCGCATCAATCATGGGCTTTGCCCCGCCTTGATTTTCTTCGGCAGGCTGAAAAGCAAATTTGATATTCCCTGCTATTTCATCCTTTAATTCATTAAGAATAAGTGCAGCCCCGAGAAGTCCGGCAGCATGGCTGTCATGACCGCAAGCATGCATAACACCTTTTACCTTAGATTTATACGGGACATCAGCTTCTTCCTCAATGGGAAGAGCATCCATATCTCCTCTCAGAAGAACGGTTTTCCCTTCCTTTTTTCCTCTGACTATAGCTAAAACTCCGGTAACAGCGATGTCCTTCTGATATTCAATACCGTGCTCTTCAAGGATTTCTATAATTTTTTTTGTTGTTTCGAATTCCTGAAATTCTATACCAGGATTGGCATGAAAATATTCCCTTGCTCCCATAATTACAGAAGAATATTTTTCTGCCAGTTTTTTTATACGATCTGTCATAATTTTTCACCTTTCTCTAATAATAAAAGTTTTGATATTTCGGCTGGACTGTTCTAATATTGCCGATTTATTGAATAAATAAGCTAAAATATTAAAAACTGTAATGTATTCCTGCATCAGGTCCAAGCGGTATATTAAATATTATAAATAAAATCAGCAATAATGTCCAGACAAGACCAAAAAATAAAGAATATGGAATCATGTTGGATATTAATGTTCCCAGCCCTGCCTTCTTGTCATATTTCCTTGCAACGGCAAGTAATATAGGAAAATAAGGAAATAAAGGACTTAACGGGTTAGTAACTGAATCACCTATTCTGTAGGCCATTTGTATTAATGCCGGATTATATCCCAAAAGCATAAACATAGGCACAAAAATAGGTGCCATTATAGCCCATTTAGCTGAAGCACTTCCTATAAATAAATTAATTACAGAAGATAATATAATAAACAAAATCATAAGCGGAATGCCTGATATACCAAGGTTTTTTAATCCTTCAGCCCCTTTTATGGAAAAAATGGATGCAAGATTGCTTTCATTGAAAAAAGCTAAAAACTGGGCCGAAGCAAAAGCCAGTACAATATAAAGCCCCATATCCGACATAGATTGCCCCATAAGGTGGACCAGATCCTTATCTGTTCTGATTTTTTTGACTATAATACCATAAACAACCCCTGGTATAAAAAATGCAAGTGTAACCAATAAAACAATACTTTTCATTAAAATCGAACTGGAAGAAGTAAGGCTTCCTGTCTCCGGATCTCTGAAAAATGCATTATCACCTATACATAATAGAATAACAATCACGGAAAAGATTCCAAGACTTATAAGGGAATACTTCAATGCCTTTTTTCTTACATCTTCATCAAGAGCATCTTTTATCTTTTCATCATGATAATCATATTCTACACCCTCAAATCTCGGGGCAATAATTTTTTCAGTAACAAAAACTCCTGTAATAACAAGAACAAAAGTAGAAACGAATAAAAAATAAAAATTCATTGCAACAGTTCCTGTGTAGTTTTTATCAAGAATTTGTGCTGCAGGTATTGTAAAAGTAGCTGCAAGTACATCAGAAATACTGATAAATATATTTGCTGCGAAGCCTGCCGCTACACCGGCATAAGCTGCAAGCATGCCTACAAGGGGATGTCTTTTCAGACTTATAAAAATAATTGCGGCAAGAGGGGGTAAAATAATAAAGCCGGCATCTCCTGCTGCATTAGCCAGAATACCTATAAAAAGAATACACGCTGTAACTAATGGTTTTGGTATTTTTACTGTGGTTACTTTTAGTAATTCTTCCATGAAACCTGTTTTTTCAGCAACTCCCGCACCAAACATAGTTACCAGAACCACGCCGAGCGGAGGAAAGCCCTGAAAATTCGAAATTATACTGGTAAAAATTTTTTGAAAACCAGTTTTGGTAAGTAAATCCACTGCCAGAAGAGTTTCTCCTGATTTTGGATGTATTGCAGAAATGCCTGTAGTTGCTACAAATTTTGATATAATTATCACTAAAATACAAAGGATAAATGATAATGTAACAGGGTCGGGCATTTTGTTTCCAACATTCTCAAAAAAATTTAAAAATCTTTCGAAAAAGTTTAATTTTTTTGTCTTCATAATTTCTCCATTCTATAAAATATCATAATAAACTATATCATTTTTTAATTGATTTTATAAATATAAATTTTTTATATAATTATATATGGGTCTAAATATATAATTTTTATTTATAATTTGATTAAAAAAATACGGCTGATAAATTGTAATATTCAGCCGTATTCTATATAGATATTTAAGAATTTATAATTCAAAATCTTCCTTTTTCAGTGCCGGAAATAAAAGAACATCTCTTATAGAAAAAGAATCAGTAAGCAGCATAGTAAGTCTGTCGATTCCTATTCCAAGACCGCCTGCAGGCGGCATACCGTATTCCAGAGCTCTTATATAATCCAGATCTGTTTCATGAGCCTCGTCGTCCCCGGCTTCTTTCATTTTTTCCTGAGCGTCAAATCTTTCTTTTTGTTCTACAGGATCATTTAATTCTGAAAATGCATTGGCATGCTCTCTTCCATATATAAACATTTCAAATCTGTCTACGAAATCAACAGAATCTTTTTTATTTTTTGAAAGAGGAGAAATCTCTTTAGGATATTCTGTAATAAACGTAGGATTCATAAGTGTAGCTTCTACTTTTTCTTCAAACAAAAGATTTAAAAGACCGTATTTAGTATAGACTTTGTCTTTTTCCAAAGGAATATCCATTGATTTTACCAGATTCAGAGCTTCTTCATCGCTGTTTATACTGTCAAGATCAAATCCTGTGGCATCTTTTACGGCATCTTTCATTTTTATACGCTTCCAAGGTCTTGTAAAGTCTATTTCAGTGTCCTGATAAGTAAGCTTTGTAGTTCCAAATAATTCCTCCACAAGAGAAGAAACCAGCTCTTCAGTAAGATTCATTATATCCTCAAAATCAGCGTAAGCCTGATATAATTCCAGCATTGTAAATTCCGGATTATGCTTGATGGAAGTACCTTCGTTTCTAAAGCTTCTGTTTATTTCAAAAACTTTTTCAAATCCACCGACCAGCAGTCTTTTTAAATATAGTTCAGGAGCTATTCTCAAAAAGAAATCCATATCCAGCGCATTATGATGCGTAATAAACGGCTTTGCGTTGGCACCGCCGGCAATAGGATGAAGCATAGGAGTTTCTACTTCCAGAAATCCTTTATTTTCAAGAAAATTTCTTATGAATCTAAGTATCTTGAATCTTGTAATGAAAGTTTCTTTTACGTCATTATTCATAACAAGATCAACATATCTTTGTCTGTATCTTGTTTCTACATCAGTCAGACCATGGAATTTTTCCGGAAGCGGTCTTATATTTTTAGATAAAACTTCAAATGAACTTGCTCTTAATGTAAGCTCTCCAGTCTGTGTTCTAAAAAGGGTACCTTCAATCCCGATAAAATCACCGACACCAAGTTTTTTATAAATCTCGTAGTTTTCCTCACCAACAGTATCTTTTTTTACGTAGTACTGGATTTTTCCCGAAAGATCCTGAATGTGTCCGAAACCGTTTTTCCCCATTCTTCTGAAAGCAACAATTCTTCCGGCAGTTTTAAAAGTCTTATCAGAAGTCTCATCAAACTTTAAAATATCTTCTATGTCATCTTTCTTGTCAAACTTTCTCCCGTAAGGTTCAATACCAAGGGCTTTCAGCTCTTCTACTTTTTTCAGTTTTTCTCCGATAATTGATTTTTCATTGATTTGTTGTTCACTCATAATAATTATATCCTCTCTTTCAGTACTTTAGCTGATACGGATATTCACATATTATTTAACAAATCTCCGTAATCAGGGTTCCAGTTCTATTATTTTCAGTTTTATGGTATTTATGACTTCGTTTTCATCTATAACATCGTATATAAGATAAATATTTTTTTCTGAAATATCTAAAAAATTTGTATTTAAAAAAAGATTCTTTTTAAATTCCTTAGTTAAGTATAAAAAATTTGTCATTTCTTTTGGCTTAAAAATCTGTTTTGTATTTATCTGGCCTTTTCTGTATATTTCTATATGATTTTCATAAAGAAATATTTTTGATTCTCCGTGATCATCGGAATAAGAGTATATTATTCCGTTATCTAAAAGGGTTTTCTGGGAGATAAAAGATTTTTCATATTTATTACCAAATTGGTCTTCACTTTTTATAAGCAGATACATAATTTTTAGTCTAAAAGATTTTCTATGAAATCTTCAAGATCTTCCTCACTTTCATCAAGGTCATCAACCTCATGAATATCGTCCGGCTCGGATTCGTCATACTCAAGATCTTCTTTAGTCGGCTTGTCATATTCCTCGAATTCTTCATTCCAAAACATATAATCCTTATCTGCGCCGTAATAATCTTCTTCCCAGATATTAAGTATATCTTCTTCCTCATCTTCAGCTAACACTATAATTTCGTCATCGTTAGAATCACATAAAAATGCTCTTTTTGTTCCTTCTTCATTCTCTGCAATAATGTATTCTTTGCCTTTTATAGTCAGATTAGCGATGCAGTTAAAATACTCGTTTACATCATCTATCATAACTTCAAAATCTTCACCAACAGAAAACATAAAAAAAATCCCTCCAGTTTGTTTATTTATGGTATTTAATATTGTTATTAATGGAAATCCATCTATATATCTGTTCTATCAGGATTAACCTCATTAATTGGTGAGGAAAAGTCAATTTTGAAAATGAAAGCCTAAAGTCGGCTGCGTTCCTTACATCATTATTTACTCCGTTAGAGCCCCCGATTATAAAATTTACTTTACTGTTAAAATTAGAAATTTCCATTATTTTCTGCGCCATTGCAGGAGATGAAACAGCAATACCGTCTAAATCCAGCAAAATATTATAATAATTCTTACCCTCTATGGATTCCAGTATTCTTTTTGATTCGGTATTAACAGCGCTTTCTATTCCGCGATTCTCACTTTCCTCTTGAAGTTCTATAATACTAAAATTAGAAAATTTTTGCAACCTTTTCTTGAATTCCAGTATTCCGTCTTTTATATAACTGTCTTTAATTTTCCCGACAGCAGTTACATTAATCTTTAGCATATTTTTACCACATTGTCAAAAGAAAAATATATTTTTTTATAAAATAATATATTTTTAATTTTTTAATTATCCTTTCCTACCAAACATTTTATCCAGATCATCTTTTGGAATATTTATAATAATGGGTCTTCCGTGAGGGCATGTATATTTCCCTATTTCATGGAGTCTTTTTATGAAAGAGCTTATTTCATCAGGGTCTAATTTCTGTCCGGCTTTTATGGCACCCTTACACGACATGGAAATAATGATTCTTTCTCTGAGATCTTTTACTTCTATATCATTTTTCAAATCTGCAAGCAGATCCATAAATACATTCTTTATACTGTCTCTGAAATCAAAAGCAGGTACTGATCTTAGGATAATTTCATTTTCTCCGAATTCATCCACATCAAATCCAAAATCACGGAAAACTTCTATATTTTCCATAACAAGATTTTTATCAGGGGAAGTAAGCTCGATCTTCTGCGGTATAATCAGATTTTGAAAATCAAGCTTTTTACTGTAAAATTTTTCTTTTAGTTCTTCATAAAGAATTCTTTCATGTATAATATGCTGATCATAAATTTCTAATTGATTTTTATTTTCTACTAAAATATACATATTAAAAATCTGGCCGATTATTTTATAATCTTCCGGTTTTTTTATATTTTCTTCAGGAGATTTCTGTATACTTTCAGATACATTATTTTCCTTACTTTCTTCTTTATAGGAAGGGTAATCTGTTTTTATATTTTCTCTTATAAAATCGGAGTCTTCCGGCTCTGTTATAAGAGTTTCTATTGCCTTTTTCGGTCTTTCATCTATAATTCTTGTTTCTACATCTCTGTTATCCAAAGTTTCAAGACTAAAAAACTGTTTATTTTCACCCTTTAAAGTTTCATCAGAAAAAAGATTCTCTATTTTTTCAGGCTCTGCAGCACTTATATTTACATTTTGTTTCAGCAGATCAATATTAGGCTGCCATTCCCGTCTTTCCTCAAGATAGAAATAATCATCCATAGCACTTTTTATTTGTGTGTAAATAATTTTATCATTTGAAAATTTTACAATTTTCTTTGACGGATGAACATTTACATCTATTTCTTTGGGATCTGTATCAAGAAAAATAACTGCAAAGGGATATTTTCCCTTCATCAGCTTTGTATAATAACCATCAAGAACAGCTCTTTCTATTGTATTTGATTTTACGTATCTTTTATTAACATAGGTAAAAATATAATCCTTTGAGCTTCGGAGAATTTCAACAGAACCAAGATAGCCGTGTTCAAATTTTTTCAGATTTTTCAGAACATTTTTTCCAAAAAGCTCCAGAATGGTATTTTCTATTCCTTTACCGCTGGTTTTTATGCTAGGCTTATCATCAAAAATCAGTGTAAAAGCAGTATCATAATTGACAAGTGCTTCTTTTAAGACAATATCCCTTATCTTATTATACTCGGTGCTTTCTTTTCTCAGAAATTTTTTTCTTGCCGGTGTATTATAGAATAGATCCCTGATTTCTATTTCTGTTCCGTTATTCCTTGAAATTTCCTCCACATTTCTTATAGAGCCGGCATAAGCTGTTAATTTATAGCCTACATTTGATTCTTTTGTTTTCGTGGAAATTGTCATCTTGGAAACAGATGAAATAGAAGCAAGGGCTTCTCCTCGAAAACCGTATGTCATAAGATTAAAAATATCATCTTTTGTTGATATTTTTGATGTAGCGTGTCTTTCTATGGAAAGCATCATATCATTCTTTTCCATACCTGATCCGTTATCCGAGATTTTCACATCTTTACCGCCGTTAAAAACTTCTATTTTTACAGAATCAGCACCTGCATCCAAAGAGTTTTCCAAAAGCTCTTTTATCATAGAAGCAGGATTTTCCACTACTTCGCCTGCTGCTATAATATTAGATACACTTTCATCGAGAATTTTTATTTTATTCATATAGAACTCCCTTTTCAGATAATTTTTTTATAATATCCTCATTTATCTCTTCTATATTTTTTAAAACACCGTCTGTTTCACATGAAACAATTGTCCAGCCGTATTGCTTTGCAAGATTTAATGCATTGTAGTATGAATTTTTCAGATATTCGCTGTTTGTTTCGTGAATATCTTTTTTTTCTTCACCAGTAATTTTATTTTTTCTGTCGCTCATTAATTTTTGACTGAGCTCAGGAGAAACATCCAGAAAAATGACAATATCAGGTGTCGGAAGACCGAGCTTATTCCACTCCAGATCAATCAGCCATTTAAGAAATATCTGCTTATCTTCTTCGTTTTCTATTTTTGAGGCCTGATGAACCATATTTGAAGTGGTATATCTGTCACTTAAGACAATCCCGCTGTTATTATAAAATTTTTCCCAATCTTGCTTATATGATGCATATCTGTCAACTGCAAAAAATGTAGATGCAGCAAAGCTGTTAACATCATTTACATCTTTGCCGAATTCACCTGAAAGATACATTTTCAGAGGTTCAGATGCAGGACTTTCATAGTTTGGAAAAGATATCTTTTTTATATTAAAATTTCTTTCTTTTAGTTTTTTATATAATAAATTGGTTTGTGTTTCTTTTCCGCTTCCGTCGCTTCCCTCTATTATTATTAGTTTTCCCATATAGGTATCTCCTTTTATTTTGTAAGTTTTTAAATTAATAAATACATTTTAGCATACCTTAAAAAAGGTAAAAAGTCAAAAACAGAAAATTTTGACTTTTTTTGGGGAAATTTAACTATCTAGCCTTTCAGCTACAGAGTTTTCAAGAAGTTCGAGCATATAGCCCATATTTTTCCTATACATAATTGGAACTTCCAGAATATTAAGTTCTATGTAATTTCTGACCGCTACTGCTGTTTTAAAATATTTTTTAAAAACTGTATTATGAAAAATAACAATCAATAAATTTTTTTCATAATTCCTAAAAAATAGAAATTTTATGTAATGAGTATATTGTAAGCTAATTAAAAAAGTCAAAAAATATTAAGGACAGCCAGATTAAATTAACTCTGACCGTCCTTCTTTTTATATATTAAAGGGCAAAAAGCATATTAAAATATTTTACATTTTTTTCTTCGGCAGATGAAGAGCCATTCCAAGACAGTCAGCACATGCCTCCAGTATTGCTTCCGAGAATGTAGGGTGCGCATAGATCAGCTCCGA
>RCMY010000351.1_pt1 | contig 43197 bp, 39 predicted proteins | sample 2041341 | NCBI WGS metagenome assembly RCMY01 (sample SAMN09708234, study PRJNA481090) | Marine sediment metagenome, whole genome shotgun sequencing project. | reverse complement strand
GCCGGATTTTTGTTCGTCTTCAAGGCGTGGTAACAGGCGCATAGTCGAACTATGTAACTGTTGCCACAACGAAGAAGACGGGCAAAAAGCCTAGCAAGATCGGCAAGTTATTTCGTGACCGTTCCTAAGCCAAAGGGTCAAGTCAAACTCAGGAGAGCGATATGTCGCGCCAAACCAACACCAGCAAGCTACGGGAGATGGACAAGGCCAACCACTTCCACCCCTTCACCGACCTGACTGAATATGCCAGCACAGGCGGACGCGTGATTGCAGAGGCCGAGCATATTTATATTCGTGACTCCGAAGGCCATCAACTACTGGACGCTATGTCGGGTTTATGGTGTTGCAACCTGGGCTATAGCCAGCCGAAAATAGTAGCAGCGGTGTATGAACAGCTGCAGCGACTGCCCTACTACAACAGCTTTTTCAACTGCTCTAACGACCGGGCGATAGAGCTTGCTAGCGCCCTGGTCAACGCTATGCCCGCGCAGTTTAAGCGCATATTTTTCACCAACTCTGGCTCCGAAGCGAACGACACTAACATCCGCTTCGTCCACCGCTATTACGACCTGCTCGGCAAGCCGGAAAAAAAGCTTATTATAAGCCGCAAAAATGCTTACCACGGCAGCACGATAGCGGCTGCCAGCCTGGGTGGCATGAGCGCCATGCACAAACAGTACAGCGGTTTGTCGTATGTGCATCATATCGAGCAGCCGCACTGGTTCGACGCGGGCGGCGCTATGAGCCGTGATGAATTCGGTGAGCATAGCGCCCAACTGCTGGCAGCGAAAATAGACGCACTCGGCCAACGCAAGGTTGCCGCATTTATCGCCGAGCCGATACAGGGTGCCGGCGGCGTCGTTATTCCACCCGACAGCTACTGGCCGGCGATTCAAAAAATCTGTGACGAGCGCGACATTCTGCTGATCAGCGACGAGGTGATTTGTGGTTTCGGCCGCACCGGCAGCTGGTTTGGTTGCGATACCTATGGCACCAGGCCGGACCTGATGACCTTTGCCAAGGCCGTTACCAACGGCTTTCAACCCTTGGGTGGCGTCGCGATAGGCGACAAAGTGGCCGAGGTATTAACCGCCGGCGGTGGCGAGTTTGCCCACGGTTTTACCTATTCCGGCCACCCTGCCGCCTGCGCTGCCGGAATCGCAACGCTGGATATTCTGCACAGTAAAAACATCGTCGACCGGGTGGCAACGCACATCGGCCCTTATTTCGCACAACGTTTTAATTCTCTGGCCGATCATCCTATCGTCGGCGAAGTGCGCACTAAAGGAATGCTGGCGGCGGTAGAGCTGGTACGCGATAAGTCTGCGCGCGAACGCTTGGCACCAAACGGCGAAGCCGCGCTGGTGTGTCGTAACGCGGCCATGCACAATGGCCTGGTGGTAAGAGCCGTTGGCGATGCCATGATCAGCGCACCACCGCTGATCTGCAACGCGGCAGAGGTTGACCTGATTGTCGCGCGCTTGAGCAAGGCGCTGGATGCGACGGCGGCGCACTATAATGTTAAGACTTAGCACTATGACGCCAACACGATGACCGGCTTTAAATATCGCAACTACCTGGAAACAATTTAATGAATGCAGTTGTATCTGGCTATGCCAACGACGGCAGCTACCCACCCAGCTACTACGCCGCCACGGCTAACCCGGCCCCGCAACGACCACCACTGCAGGGCGCGCTCGACATCGACATTTGCGTCGTCGGCGCCGGCTACAGTGGACTCTCCGCCGCGCTGCATCTGGCCGAAAAGGGGCACAAGGTTGCGATCATCGAAGGCGCCAGGGTTGGCTGGGGTGCGTCGGGCCGCAACGGCGGCCAGATTGTTAACGGTCTGAACGCCAGCCTGGAAACCATAGAGAAACGTTACGGTGCCCAGACCGGCGCTAACGTGGGAAGGATAGTACAGGAAGGCGGTCGCATCATTCGCGAGCGGATTGACAAGTACAACATACAGTGCGACCTGAAGGAAAAAAACCTGTTTACCGCGTTCACCGCGAAACAGATGCGCGAGCTGGAAGCCAAGCAAGCCCTGTGGCGCAAACACGGTATGGACGATCACGAGCTGTTGGACAAGTCAGCCCTGCGCCAGCACATTGGTTCGGATGCCTACGTCGGCGGCATGCTCGACCACACGGGCGCGCATATGCACCCACTCAATCTGTGCCTGGGAGAAGCCGCCGCCTTCGAGCAGAACGGCGGCGTGATTTACGAAATGTCGCCGGCAACGGCGATTGACTACGAGCGTGCGCAGCCCAGTGTCAAAACGCCGCAGGGGGAAGTTCGCTGCAAAACTCTGATCCTGTGCGGCAACGCTTACCTTGGCGGCGTGGTGCGCAGCTTAACCGCTCGCGTCATGCCGGTGTCGACCCAGATTATGGCCACCGAACCGTTAGGCGAAGACCGCGCCAGCGAACTCCTGCCCACCGACCTGTGCGTCGAAGACAGTCGCTACGTGCTCGACTACTACCGGCTCTCGGCCGACAAGCGCTTGCTGTTTGGCGGCGGCACGGTTTACGGCGGCGCCGATCCGCTTGACATCGAAGCCAAGCTGCGACGCAATATGGACAGAATTTATCCACAGCTGAAAGGTGTAAAAATCGACTATGCCTGGAGCGGTAACTTTGCCCTGTCGTTTTCACGCGTGCCGCAACTGGGGCGGCTGGGGGCTAACACCTATTTCGCACACGGTTACAGCGGCCACGGTGTGACCGGTTCGCATCTGTTCGGCCGCATTCTGTCGGAGGCGGTGGATGGCGACCTGAGCCGCTTTGACGTGTTCGCCAAGCTGCGCTGGTTCCCCTTTCCTGGCGGCCGGCTGTTGCGCGAGCAGTACAGCATGGTTGGTTCGTGGTGGTATATGCTGCGCGATGCGCTGGGCGTATGAACACTGCAGCAGCAAGAGACGTGGAGACACACACTATGAAAATAGGTATTCTGCAAACCGGTCGCACACCGGACGAGCTACGTGAAAAGTACGGCGACTATGACGCCATGTTTCGCCGCTTGCTTGGCGGCCAGGGCTTTGAATTCGTCACCTATCCGGTGCTGGACGGCACGCTACCAGCAGACGTGCATGCCGCCGACGGCTGGCTGATCACCGGCTCAAAATTTGGCGTCTATGAAGACCACAGCTGGATTCCACCGCTGGAAGACTTCATCAGAGCCGCCTATGCCAGCGCCGTACCTATCGTTGGCATTTGCTTTGGTCATCAGATTCTCGCCCAGGCGCTGGGTGGCACAGTAGAGAAATACTCTGGCGGCTGGTCGGTTGGACTGAAAGACTACACGCTGGAGGGATTCCCCGCCGGCGCGCAACTACTGGCATGGCATCAGGATCAGGTGGTCGAACCGCCCGCCGATGCAACGGTCGCCGGCTCCTCGCCTTTCTGCCGCTACGCCGCGCTTGCCTATGGCGACAAGGCGTATTCCATCCAGCCGCACCCGGAATTTAACAGTGATTTTGTGTCCGACCTGGTTGCCGCCAGAAGAGCGGTCTTGCCTGACGATATTGCGCATAAGGCGCTAAACAGCCTAGGCGGGAAAACTTCGTCAAAAGCGTTTGCGAACTCGATAGCCGAGTTTTACCGACGGGGAGTTAGTTAAAGCGGAAAACTAAGCGCCCCATTTTTTTACCAGCTCACCAACCTGCTCGGCAAACTTAGCTTGCTGGTATTCCTGAAAAATTGACCAGCTACAAAAAGAGCGGGCATCGGTCACCCGGTGCGGAAATAGTATGCCTTCCAAATGATCGTATTCGTGTTGCCAGGTACAGGCGGAATAACCTTGCACAGTATGGGACTGTTTGCTGCCCTGTCTATCGTAATAAGAAACAGCGATTTCCACATGCCTATCAACCGTCGCTCGAATTTGGGGCACCGATAAACAGCCTTCATTCGACGCAAACGTCGCGTCGGAGAGAAATTCCAGCGTCGGGTTAATCACGATGGTGAGAGGAATGGGAGGCTTGTACGGATAGCGTGGATTGTTACCCACCTCAATGATGAATAAACGCTGCGCTATGCCAATCTGATTAGCGGCGATCCCTGCGCCATTGGCAGCCCGCATGGTATCGATCATGTCATCGATCCAGCCTTGCACTTCAGGCGTGTTGATTTTTTCCAGCGCCACTGCCTCGGCGCGGGCCGACAACAGCGGATGACCAATTTGCAAAATATCTCTAATCGCCATTTTTAAATGCCCACGAAAAAAACCGATTCAACTTGCTGGAAGCTACGCTGCATTTTGTACAAAGCCGTTCACCCACTCACCAAATGTGTTGTGCTGAATTAACGTGGCAATGGCTTCAAGGTCGGGTTGAAAATAGCGGTCGTTGTCCCAATACGCAGCGACGGCTCTGACCTTTGACCAATACTCCTCCAGTATGGCATTCGATTTCAGCGGACGGCGCAACTCGATGCCCTGGCAGCCCCCCAACAGTTCGATAGCGACGACGTAGCGGGTGTTGAGATTCATATCAGTCAAACGGCGGGCGGCAAAGGTAGCCATGCTGACATGATCTTCCTGGTTGGCCGACGTTGGCAGACTATCGACACTGGCTGGGTGCGCAAGACTTTTATTCTCACTAGCCAAAGCCGCGGCCGTCACCTGGGCGATCATAAAGCCGCTGTTGACGCCGGCGTCTCTCACTAAAAATGCGGGCAGCGCACTCATGTTGGTGTCGAGCAGCAATGCCATACGCCGCTCCGACATGGCGCCGATTTCGGCAATGGCCAGCGCCAGGTTATCCGCGGCGAAGGCGATGGGCTGGGCATGGAAGTTTCCGCCCGAGAGAATATCGCCTTCGTCGATAAAAATAAGGGGGTTGTCCGACACGGCATTGGCCTCGATCTCAATGATTCTTGCCGCGTTTCTAAGCTGATCCAGACAAGCGCCCATCACCTGCGGCTGGCAGCGCAATGAATAGGGGTCTTGCACTTTGTCGCACTCGGCATGCGAATTGGCTATCTCGCTATCCTGCAACAGCTGGCGATAAATAGCGGCTGCCTCTATCTGTCCGCGTTGACCGCGTACCGCCTGAATGCGCGAATCGAATGGCCTACGGCTACCCAGCGCCGCCTCCACCGTGAGGGCACCCGCAACAAACGCAGCGTTAGCATTTTGCTCTGCTTCAAACAAGCCCTTCAGTGCCAGCGCGGTGGAAACCTGAGTGCCATTCAATAATGCCAGCCCCTCTTTGGCAGCCAGCGTCATCGGCGCCAGGCCGGCTTGCTGTAGTGCATCACCACTTTCCAGCAACTTACCCTGCACGAATACCCGGCCTTCGCCGATGATGGGTAGACTCATATGGGCGAGTGGAGCAAGGTCTCCCGATGCGCCTACCGAGCCTTTCTCGGGGATAGCCGGCAAAATATCCTTGTTCAGCATGGCAATCAGTAGTTCAACGACTTGTCTGCGCAGTCCGGAAACACCGCGCGACAAGCCATTGATTTTTAGCAGTAGAATCAAGCGCACGGTGGCCGCATCGATATACTCTCCGACCCCGGTTGCGTGCGACAAAATCAAATTATGCTGCAGCTCGCTTAACAACTTTGTCTCAATATGCTTTTGCGCCAGTCGCCCAAAACCGGTATTCACGCCGTAGACAATATCACCGCCATCGACTTTTGCCTGCACAACAGCTTGGGCTGCGTCGATGGCTACCCAGGCTGGCTCTTCGATGCTCAGTGACACGCCATTAAAATAAACCTTACGCAAATCGGCCAGGCTCAGTGCGCCGGGCTTGAGGGTCAATTGATTCATCACAGGTTTCTCAACTGTTTTAATGTAGACCGAAACCGCGCTTCGATGTGCTGTTCCTGAGCATGGTGACCCGCATCTATAACCTTGCAACCACCCACATACACATCGCGAACCGTATTGGCGTTGCCGGAAAATATCCAGCTGTCGATCAGCTCATCGCCGTCGCGTTCGCACAGCAACGGATGTTGGGTATCCAGCACAACGAAGTCGGCGCGCTTGCCAACTTCGATTGCACCGCTGTTATGGCCGCAGGCTTGCGCGCCACCAGCCACAACAGTATCGAACAGATTCCGCCCCGTGCTGCGATTAAAACCCCCGGAAAGCTGGTTACGCGATCGGTGCAGCAGGCGCTGACCGTATTCAAACCAACGCAATTCTTCGTTAGGCGAAATAGAGATATGGCTGTCTGAGCCTATGCCGAGGTTGCCGTTTACTGCAAAAAACTGTGTGGCATTGAAAAACCCATCTCCCAGATTGCCCTCCGTGGTAGGACACAGGCCCGCCACCGCACCGCTGCGCGCTAATTGCGATGTTTCCTGTTTGGTCATATGGGTTGCATGAATCAAACACCAGCGCTCATCGACGTCAAAATTAGCAAACAGGTAGTCAACCGGGCGCGCGTTACACCAGCTAATGCAGTCAGCAACTTCTTTGCTTTGTTCTGCGATGTGAATATGTATGGGCCGCTGCCCATGGTCTGCATAGCTATGCAATACCTCGCCAAACGATGCTTTGGTCACGGCGCGCAGTGAATGGGCGGCAAGCCCCGTGACCACGTTTTTGTCACTTTTACTCTCGCTAGACAAAGCATCAACAATTTTTAAAAAGTGTTCAGGGTCATTGGCGAAACGTCTTTGTTGGTCCGCTATTGGCTGACCGCCGAACCCGCCATATTGATAGTGCACCGGCAAGTTGGTTATGCCAAGCCCAACGTCGCGAGCTGCTGCCAGGGTCTGCAACGACATTTCGGCGATATTGTCGTAATGCGAACCATCACGCTGATGGTGCAAATATTGAAACTCGGCGACGCGTGTATAGCCGGCCTTTAACATTTCCAGATAAAGTTGCGCGGCGATGGCGTGCAGGTGGTGCGGCTGGATGGCGTCGAGGAAAGCATACATCGTGGTTCGCCAGGTCCAGAAGCTGTCGTCACTCGCGCCGGCGCGTTCTGCCAAACCCGCCATCGCCCGTTGGTGAGCGTGCGAATGCAGATTAGCGATACCCGGCAACAGACACCCTGACGCTGACCCCGCGATGCCAGTTTGAATATGGCTTATGTGACCGGCTGCATCAATGTCAATTACGACATCGTCCACCCATCCTGCGGGCAACAAAGCGGTCTTTATATGAACACTTTTCAATGGTGGCTACCTGACTGATCGCGGCTCGGGTGGAGCATAGCGCCGAATACTATACATGTATATACAACCTCGGTAAACTGTGTTTTAATCTCGCGACCGTTATGTGCATCAACACGATCAATCTGCCCATATGATTAATAGAGCTAGCAGCAACACAGCAGGGTGGGATGCACTTTGGTATAACGCTCAGCTTGCTACCATGTGCGCTGAAGAAACGCCGTTTGGACTGCGAAACAAAGCCGCGATTGCGGTAGCAGACGGGCATATCGCCTGGATAGGCAAGACCAGCGAGATTCCGCAAACGGCGCTTGAATCCTGCTCTTCAAAGCTCGACTGTAAGGGGCAATTGGTCACTCCGGGATTGATCGACTGTCATACCCACCTTGTATACGGCGGTCATCGCGCCCGTGAATTCGAGCAACGTTTGCAGGGCGCGAGTTACGAAGAGATTGCACGCAGCGGCGGCGGCATCGTCTCCACCGTTTCGGCTACCCGCACGGCGACCATGGATGAACTCATCGAGCAGGCGTCGACCAGGCTGCAAGGATTCCTTGCTGAAGGGGTAACCACGGTAGAAATAAAATCGGGATACGGCTTGAACGTGGCCGATGAAATAAAAATGCTGCGCGTCGCCCGCACCCTCGGCGCAATATTTTCTGTCGACGTGGTGACGTCATTTTTAGGCGCGCACACTGTGCCGGTAGAATTCACAGGCCGTGACGATGCTTATATCGATTTAGTGTGCAATGAAATATTACCCGCAGTGATGGCCGAAGACCTGGCCGATGCAGTCGATGCATTTTGCGAGCGCATCGCGTTTACTCCTGAGCAGGTCAGTCGGGTCTTTGATGTGGCGCAGAAATACCAACTACCCATCAAATTACATGCCGAGCAACTCAGCGACTCAAAAGGAGCGGTGATGGCGGCAAAGCGGCAGGCGCTGTCGGTTGATCATATTGAATACCTGGCCGCAGAAGATGTTGCCGTACTGGCTGAACATGGCACGGTAGCGGTGCTGTTGCCGGGCGCGTTTTACTGTCTTAAAGAAACGCAGCTGCCGCCGGTTGCTGCCCTGCGCGAGCACAACGTGCCGATTGCCATCGCGAGCGACAGCAATCCCGGCAGCGCCCCCGTTGGCTCGTTAGTGCTTATGCTCAACATGGCGTGCAGATTCTTCAGCCTCACGCCCGAGGAAGCGCTGGCGGGTGTGACGCGAAACGCGGCACGGGCATTGGGTATTGATGTACAGGTCGGCACCCTCGAAGTGGGCAAGCAAGCGAATATGGTTTTATGGGACGTCTTCGAACCTGCAGAGCTCAGTTATCGTATTGGCGGTAACCCTTGTTCGCGGGTGATGTATAAGGGGTCAATTTCAATAAGCAGGTAAGCTTGCGTAAGGCCGCCATTTGAGTAAGAGACAAAAATTAAGCAATGAGCGCGAAGATCCTAAAATTGAAGTTGTCCGGCAAAAGCGGCCTGCCAATCTATCAACAAATCAAGAATGCCATTACGCAGAAAATCAAAAGTGGCGAATGGCAGCCGGGGCATATGATTCCGTCGGAGAACCAGCTCGCTGCCGAGCTTGGCGCCAGCCGCATGACGATAAATCGCCCATTACGTGAGCTTACCGCCGAAGGATTGTTAATGCGTGTACATGGCGTCGGCACATTTGTCGCCGAACCGCCCCGCCACGCCAGCCTGATCGAGTTGCGCTCAATCGCCGATGAGATAAAATCGCAGGGCAAGCTGCATCGAGCCGAGGTCTTAACGTTAACGCAAGTTAAAGCCAAGGGTGATGTAGCGCGCCGCATGGCGGTTGAGAAAGGCTGCCCACTGTTTCACGTCGTGGTTGTACACTATCAGGACGATGTGCCTATTCAATTAGAGTCCAGGCATGTGAATGCGGCCAAGGTGCCCGATTTTATCAACGTCGATTTTACCCGCACCACCACAACCGACTATCTCATCAGTCAAATTCGCCCCGACGAATATGAACATATCGTGCGGGCTATTATGCCGGATGAATTTGTTGCCACCCATTTGGCGATACCCGACGGTGAACCCTGTTTGCAGCTCACGCGCCGCACCTGGCAGGGCGGCGTGGTGGTTACCGCAGTCAATATGATCTACCCCAGCAGTCGTTATGATCTGGAGGCACGCTATCTCACCGCAGGCAACAATTAATGTAATGCCCCTCAACCTTTATTGCTAAAGAGGCTAACAATCCATGTATTCGAGTAAAAAATCACGCCACGATGTCAATCGAAAAATCCGTGCCCCGCGTGGCGCGGAACTCACCTGCAAAAGCTGGTTGACCGAAGCGCCATACCGCATGCTGCAAAACAACCTTGACCCGGAAGTGGCCGAACGCCCGGAAGATTTAGTGGTCTACGGTGGCATTGGCCGCGCCGCCAGAAACTGGGAGTGCTATGACAAAATTCTCGAAACCCTGACCACGCTTAATGACGATGAAAGCCTGTGTATTCAGTCCGGCAAGCCGGTTGGTGTGTTTAAAACACACCGCGACGCACCGCGCGTGCTGATCGCCAATTCCAATCTCGTGCCCGCCTGGTCGAACTGGGAACACTTTAATGAACTGGATAAGAAAGATCTAATGATGTACGGCCAGATGACCGCCGGCAGCTGGATATACATTGGCTCGCAAGGCATTCTGCAGGGCACTTATGAAACCTTCGTGGAAGCGGGACGGCAGCACTTTAACAATAACCCGGCCGGCAAATGGATACTGACCGCAGGCCTGGGCGGCATGGGCGGCGCGCAACCGCTGGCTGCGACCATGGCCGGTTTTTCAATGCTGGCTATCGAATGCGATCAAACCCGCATTGACTTGCGGCTGGGGAATCGCTACCTGGATACCTGCGCGCCCAGCATCGAAGCCGCGCTGACGCTGATCGATGTTGCCCACGCCAACGGCAAGGCAATTTCCGTTGCGGTGTTAGGCAACGCGGCGGAGCTGCTACCGGAAATGGTTAAAACAGGCATAAAACCCGATCTGGTGACCGATCAAACGTCGGCGCACGATCCAGTCAACGGTTACCTGCCGATCGGCTGGACGGTTGCGCAATGGCGAGAGCAGGCACAAAGCAACCCCGCAAAAGTCGCTAACGCAGCCAGAGATTCCATGGCGATCCATGTGCAAGCCATGCTGGATTTTCACAGTCAGGGTATTCCAACCGTCGACTACGGTAATAATATTCGCCAGGAGGCAAAGGACAGGGGCGTTACAAACGCATTTGATTTTCCCGGCTTCGTACCCGCTTACATCCGACCGCTGTTCTGCAAAGGAATAGGGCCATTCCGCTGGGTTGCGCTGTCGGGTGACCCGGAAGACATCTACAAAACCGATGCCAAAGTCAAAGAATTAATCCCCGATAACGCGCATTTACATAACTGGTTGGACATGGCCAGAGAGCGCATTGAGTTTCAAGGCCTGCCCGCCCGCATTTGCTGGGTAGGCCTCGGCGACCGGGATCGGCTTGGGCTGGCCTTTAACGCAATGGTAAACAGCGGCGAACTCAAAGCCCCGGTGGTTATCGGTCGCGATCACCTTGACTCGGGATCGGTGGCTAGCCCTAACCGCGAAACCGAAGCCATGCTGGATGGCTCCGATGCGGTGTCTGACTGGACGCTACTCAACCTGCTGCTCAGCACCTCGGGAGGAGCCACCTGGGTTTCATACCACCACGGCGGCGGTGTCGGCATGGGCTATTCGCAACACGCCGGCCTGGTCATCTGCTGCGACGGCAGCGACGCGGCGGCTGAGCGCGTAAAACGCGTATTGTGGAACGACCCCGCGTCAGGTGTGATGCGCCACGCCGATGCCGGCTACGACATTGCCAAACAGTGTGCCAGAAAATTCGGCCTAAATTTGCCGGCTATCGATTTGTAGCCCCGAGCCAACGGGGTCTACAGACCCCTAATCCCCGTGCTTCATCGAAATAGTTTGCAAGCTGGATAGCCGATTTTCCTGAAAGCAGCGTCGGGACGTCGATTTCCTCTTATACGAATGAGCGACTTATCTGCTCGCCAGCCAAAGTAGTAACACTATGTGCAACCGCTTTTCACCAGCAATCTCCAATAATACCGAAAACTCTCGTCAAACCAATTGTTAGTACCTAAGCGATTCGTTACTATTTCCGCGCATACTTTCACCTTTCAATTCTGAATCAATAACAACACGAGAGCGGTTATGAAAACTCCTGCCTTTGCGAACAAACACCTTCTGTATGTTGCGCTCACTTCCTCAGTGTTTACGCCCGCCCAGGTTTTTGCCCAGCCAAGCTCTGAGCTGGCCTTGGAGGAGGTAGTGGTTACCGCGCGCAAACGCTCGGAGTCGCTGCAAGACGTGCCGTTCTCTATTAACGCACAGACCGAAGAGATGATGCGCAATTCCGGCGCGACTGATCTTGATACGCTGGCCAATAACGTTGCCGGTCTGTCGGTACAGAACCTTGGCCCCGGGCAGAGCCAGGTTGCGATCCGTGGTATTTCCGCCGGCCAGATTGTGCGCGACCAGCCAGGCGTTAAAGAGCAGGTGGGCGTGTATGTTGATGAATCGGTCATCTCGCTATCGCTGTTCACCCCTGACCTGGATTTCTTCGATATGAACCGGGTGGAAGTACTGCGTGGGCCGCAAGGCACGTTGTTCGGTTCAGGCTCTCTATCGGGCACAATCAGACACATCAGCAACCAACCTGAGCTCGACAAGTTTGCCGGTACAGTTGAAGCAGGCATTAACACGATTGATGACGGCGGCGTCGGTGGCGACCTGAAAGGTATGCTTAATATTCCGCTGGGTGACGTGGCAGCACTGCGTGCAGTGGTCTATCGCACGGAATATGCCGGCTTTGTCGACGCCTTGCGGCCCGATGGCAGCGTCGACGAGGACGTTAACGACGGCGACCGCACCGGCTTGCGGCTGGCGCTGAAAATTCAACCAAACGATAGCCTGACAATAACGCCGCGGCTGATTTATCAGGAGATCAACGTCAACGGTTTTAACCGCAGTGATGAGTTTAATATCTTCGCCAACCCCTTCACGACCACGCGCCCCGCCGTACAGTTAGGCGATCTTCAGCAGTTCACGCAGCTGGAAGAAAAGTTTGAAGACGAATTCGCCATGGCCGACCTGACCGTCGAGTACGATCTCGGCCCCGCGGTGATAACCTCGGTCAGTTCATACACCGACCGCTCGGTTTTGGTAGTACGTGATGCAACACAGTTGACCGGCAGTATTACCGGCCAGCCCGGCGCGATTACACCCACGGGTTTATCAGAGGCCATCTATACGCTGGATTCACCGCTGTCGGATTCCACCGACGTAGAAGTATTTACCCAGGAGCTGCGCATCGCCTCCAACGGCGATGGCGCGTTGGATTGGTTGGCAGGTGTATTCTACAGTGACATCGAACGCAGCTACGCGCAAAGTCTGGACGTAACCGGTTTTGAAGCGGCGTTTTTTGCGGAGGATCCCGCCAACGCGTTTCCAACCGCTGGGGCAGTGGCCGGAACTGACGTGTTGTATTTTTCCGAAGTGCCCTACGACTTCAAACAATTCGCATTATTTGGCGAAGTGTCTTACGCCTTTACCGACCGTCTGACAGCCACCCTCGGTCTACGCTATTTCGATTTTGAGGAAGAGCGCGAACTGACTTTTGACGGCATCTTCGCCCAGCAGACGCTTGCCGTTCCCGGCAAGACCGAAAGCGACGGCGTCTCACCGCGCGTGATCGTCAGCTATGACTTCACAGACGACATACAGCTGAATGCGCAGGTCGCCAAAGGCTTTCGCCTCGGCGGCATCAACGACCCATTAAATGAGCCGCTGTGTAACGATCAGGATTTCGCCACCTTTGATGGCAACCCTGATTTTGACGATGAAGAAGTGCTGAACTATGAGATAGGCGCAAAAATACAGTTTGCCGAAGGGCGCGCCATCTTCAACGTAGCCGCTTTCAAAAGCGAAATCGAAGATTTGCAGGCGACGCTGGATGCAGGCTCCTGCTCTTCACGGGTCATCATCAACGTACCCGAAGCCGAAAGCATGGGTGTAGAGTTTGAACTAACCACCCGCCCAACCGATAACTTTGAATTTACAGCGGCCGGCAGCTGGATCAAAGCAGAACTGACGTCGACAGTACGCCAGGTGGCTGCGGAAGACACGCCACTCATACCAGGCCCGGTGCTTGCCGGCATTGAAGACGGCAACCGCCTGCCAACCGCTCCTGAATTCCAGTTTGCCGCCAGCACGACTTATTCGTTCCCGCTGGGAGATAGCTGGGAAGGCTTCGCCACCGGCACTTTTCAATACGTAGGATCACGCTATACCCAAATTGGCGATCAGGCGGAGGGGTTTGAAACCGTCAATCTGATCACCGCCATCGGTGGTGCCAGCCAGGACACATTTGAATTTGATGCGAAACTGCCTGACTATCAAGTGGTTAATCTGCGCTTCGGTGCGCGCAGCGAGTCGTGGGATGTTGCGCTATTCGTCAATAACGTAGGCGATGAGCGCGCCCTGCTAGCCCTGGACCGTGAACGTGGCGGCAGTGCGCGGGTTGGCTTTCTGACCAACCAACCGCGTACCGTAGGGCTGACTACACGTTACCTTTTTTAGGAATAGTAACGCAATAACGCGACCCCTTAATACACCAGGGTGCATAGTGCACCCAACGCACTCTACACAACGGCTTGTGTTACGCCAGCCTATCTGTGATTTTTTTACATTGGTTGACGCGAATTTGTAGCAAAATGTAACGTTTTCTGTACAAGGCAGATAATAACTTGTCGGGAGATTAAACATCGTTATACTCCGCGACGATCAAATTTCACAATGCTGTCGATAAGCGGGGAACGCATCCATGAAGCTACCATTTAACGTACCTGATGAGTATGTAAAGGGATTTTTAAAAACCGGCAAAAGCCTACTACCAGGCCTGGGAGGGACCGGGCATTCGTCTACGCCCAACACACCGGAGCAGTCTAAAACTCCGATGGTAGTTCGGGTGGCCACCGTGCTCGAATTCCAATTAGGCTATCTGCAACAGCACCTTGCGTTGCTGGCGAATGTGCTGGCAACATCAACCGGGCAAACAATAGCGCCGCTGGTTCCTGCAGACCGCCGTTTCAAAGACGTCGCATGGCGTGAAAACCCGGCGCTTAATCTGCTGCAGCAAAGTTACCTTATCCACGCCGGGCTGATACGCGAGCTGGTTGAAAGAATCGATGTCGAGCCATCCAAAAAGAAGAAACTGCGTTTCTATTCCAATCAGCTAATCGATTTGCTGAGCCCCGCTAATTTTGTGGGCACTAATCCCGACGTGCTCAAATTGATGCTCGATACGGGCGGCAGAAGCCTGTTGGCCGGAGTGAAGAATTTGCTGGGCGACCTGCGCAAAGGCGGCCTGACCATTACCGATGAATCGGCATTTGAGATCGGCGAGAATGTCGCCGTATCCCAAGGTTCGGTGATTTTCGAAAACGAATTGTTTCAATTGATTCAGTATGCGCCACTCACTGATGAGGTTGCCAAACGACCACTGCTTATTGTGCCGCCGTGCATCAACAAATTTTATATTCTTGACCTACAGCCGGCTAACTCATTCGTGCGGTATGCGGTCGAGCAAGGCCAAACCGTGTTCCTCGTGTCGTGGCGCAATCCTGACGCAAGCGGCGCCCACCTCACCTGGGATGACTACCTGGAGCACGGCACAGAGCGGGCAATTTCAATCGTACGCGAAGTGAGCGGTGCCGACAAAATTAATACGGTGGGCTGGTGTGTAGGCGGCACTATTCTGTCGTCAACGCTGGCGATACTGCGTGCGCGCGGTGACGAAAGCGTCGCCAGCCTGACCTTGCTAACAACCATGCTCGACTTTGATGAACCCGGTGATCTGGGCGTATTCATCGACGAAAAGGGCGTGAGAGCGCGCGAGAAAAAAATCGGCGATGGCGGAATTTATGCCGGTGCCGAACTCGGCTTTGTGTTCCAGGCTATGAAAGCTAACGATTTGATCTGGCCTAATGTGATTAACAACTATCTTAAAGGCAACGCACCCAGCGCGTTTGACATACTTTACTGGAATTCCGATGCTACCAATCTGCCTGGGCCAATGTATACCTGGTATCTGCGTAATATGTATCTTGAGAATAACTTGATAAAGCCGGAACACTTGACGATGTGTGGCACGACGGTGGACTTGGGCAACATCGACATGCCCAGCTTTGTGTTGGCAACGAAGGAAGATCATATCGTGCCCTGGCAGTCCGCTTACAAGACGACACAACTTGTTGGTGGCAAGTCTCAGTTTGTGCTTGGCGCCAGCGGTCATATCGCCGGCGTCATCAACCCCGCTGCGAAAAACAAGCGCAGCTACTGGAACGGCGGCAAGCAGGGTGCCGACGCCGACCAATGGCTAGCGGATAGCAACGAAATCCCCGGCAGCTGGTGGCCCCACTGGACCAAGTGGCTAGCCCCGATGGGAGGTGACAAAGTCCCTGCACGGAAAAAGCTTGGGAATAAAAAGTATCAGGAGATAGAGCCTGCACCGGGGCGTTACGTTAAGGTGCGGGTTTAGGGCCGCATATGCCTCTGCTTGAGCAGCGACTGTTAGCAGTTTGAGCTACTTTTCATTGGAATGCCCGGGCATGCCGCCGGAGGGCCTTATGAACAAGCCCTCACAGCTTGCTGTCAATTTATCGCCGGCACGCATCTCCGCGTGAATTACGGTTTTGCGTCCTTCCGTTCGCACTAGCCAGCCCTCTAGCTTCAGCTCGGTATTAAGAGGGGTTGGAATGTGATACCGCGTGGTGAGCGTACCCGTCATGCCTGGGTGTTCGCCGAGCATTTGCGCCGCGCCCATAAACTGGTCAAACACCGCTGCGACAAAACCGCCATGCACTTTGCCGGGTGGCCCCTCGTAGGCCCAGCCCATTTGCACGTGGCCATAGGCTCGACCATCCTCGAACCACATGTTAATTGGCGGTGCGATAGGATTGCTGAAGCCGGCCAGCGGGCTGGTTTCATGCATGATCTCGTCGAAACTGCCGTGGCCACCTTTCTCGACCAAATCATGGCGACCAAAATAGCGCGGTTGCGCGCTTAAGGTTTTCGCAGTGTCTTCGAGACTGGCCGCAATCAGGTGCAGATCTTCGGTGCTGGGAGTGGTGGTCGCAAGCAGCTCTATCATATCCTTAAGCGCTTGCGATACACGCCGTTTCGCGCCCCACTCCTCGCTGTTGGCAGGCGTGATTTCTGACGACGCATACGGATTGTAATCTTGCTCACTCATGCTGCCACCTTACAGTTTGCCCAACACTATCCAGCTGCTACATTTTGCCCAGCTCTTACATCTTGCCAAGCAGCGCGCCACCGGTCGGTACACCAACGCCCGACGTCACCAACACGTGGTTGACAACTTTGTTGGGCTGGTTCACCGAGGTGCCGCGCACCAGTTTAGCGGCTTCGACGATACCGTTCACGCCATGAATGTAGGCTTCGCCGATTTGACCACCGTGGGTATTGATTGGCAGGCGACCGTCGAGGCGAATGTCGCCGTTCAGAACGAAGTCCGAAGCTTCGCCTGGCTTGCAGAAACCCCAGGACTCAAGTTGCCACAACACGATGGGCGAGAACGCATCGTAAATTACCGCCGCATCGATATCGTCTGCGGTAAGGCTCGCTTGCTCGTACGCCTGGCCAGCGGCAATGTCCATTTCCGGAATGGCGGCAATTTCTTCACGATAGAAGCTGGTCATCTGCTCCTGATCTTTGGCCGCGCATTGGGCAACACCTTTGATCAATACGCCCGGCTGCTGCAGGTCTTTGGCGCGTTCGGCCGTAGTAATGACCACCGCCGATCCACCATCACTCTCCTGGCAGCAGTCGTACAGCTTCAGCGGGTCAACAATGCGTTTGCAGTTGTCGTATTGTTCGCGGTCGAAGGTTTCGCCGTAGAAAAATGCCGCCGGGTTGGTGGAAGCATGATTGCGCGTGGTCCACGCCACTTCAAACAACGCGTCGTGCGTGCAGCCGGTGTTGTGCATATAGCGCTGGGTAAACATCGCCACCCAGGATGCAGGCGTTAGCAAACCGAACGGCATATAGTAGCCCCAATGCATGGCGTCAGGCGTGATAATGTCGCCTGATACACCACCGCTGAAACGATGGCCGGAGCGGCCATTCAGCGCGCGGTAGCAGACCACGGTTTCTGCCATGCCGGTAGCGACTGCCATCACTGCCTGATGAATCAGGCCGGTCGCCGCGCCGCCGCCGTAAGGCGTGCGGCCATAAAACGTCAGGTCATTACACCCCAGCGCGCGGGCCAGCTCGATTTCGTCGCTGCTGTCCATCGTAAACGTACACATGCCGTCTACATCTTTAGGGCTGAGACCGGCATCGTCCAGCGCGGCCTTGACCGCCTCGGCCGCTAGCTGTAGCTCCGAACGACCTGAATTTTTGGAAAATTCAGTATTACCAATGCCGACGATGGCCGCTTTGTCTTTTACGTTTGCAACCATGTTATTGCTCCTTCGGCAGTGCGACGCGCACAGTTGCCTGTAAATGCATACCCCAGTGATTTTTGCCTAACACTTCGACTTCAACGCAGCCGTCGGCATCGTCTTTGCTTTTGACCTCGCCGCTCATCGCCATTTTGAACCCGGGATGGTTGGGCGCGCCCAGTGTCACATTGACGGCCTTAGTGGTGCTGTCGGGGCCGGCCCAGCGACTAACGTAAGCACCCACTAAGCCGTTGCTGGTGAGAATATTCATGAAAATATCCTGCATGCCCTGCGCCTGCGCTGCAGATTTGCTGTGATGCACTGGCGTGAAATCGCGCGATGCAATGGCCCCTCCGGCGATCAAGCCGGCGGTAATGTCAATGTTTTCGGCAGGCAACTTGTCGCCAACCGCTACTTCGCTGTAAGCCAAGGTATTGAGTGTGGTCATATCAGTGTCTCGTCAATAGTCGTCGTTTTTCAGGCTGGGTAGAACTGCGGCAACACGGTTGCCTCATCAACTTGCTCGACTTTGCCCTTGACCTTCATACCAATGTGTACGTCAGAGGGTTCGCAGCCAACAATGTTCGATACCAGCCGTGTGCCTTCGGCCAGGCTGACAATGACGCACACGAGTGGATACTGGTAGCCCGGGAATTCCGGATAGACCATCTCGCAGAAGCTGTACACTTCGCCTTCGAGGGTCGATTCGATAGAATCCCATTCGATGGACTGACACTCACCGCACATAGGCCGTGGGGGATGACGCAGCGTCTGGCAACTCTTGCAGCGCTGAATCAGCAGCTTGCCGTTGTCGATGGCATCCCACCACCATTTATTGTCATGGCCGCGTGGCGATGCAATGCGGGTTGGCGCTTTGGGTTCTTCATCTTTACTGCCGCTAGCGGCAGCCTGGGTTTGCGCGTTGGGCTTGAACTTCAGCACCCGAAATACCATGTCGCCGACTTTTTCGCCGCTCTGATCGGTAAATTCGGTTTTAGTCTCGATAAAGTAGCCGATGCCTAACGAAGTCGCTTTTTCTTCTGAAATGTTATCGATCACGGTGTGGTAGGTGATCTGATCGCCAGGCCGCAAATCGCGATAATAATTCTGGTTACAGTTGGTGCCAACTACCGAACGGTAGCCATGCTCATCGAATACCGCGTGTAGCTGTTTTTGCAGGTCTAGCTCAGCCGCATCGTGTTCCTGCGTCATGGGGTAACCCTCCATGCTCCATACCTGCAGCATCACTGGCGGTGCAATAAGGCCTTGCTTGCTGGAGTTTTTCGCCGCTTCTGCATCGGTGTAGACCGGGTTTTCGTCGCCCATCACTTCACACCAGTGGCGGATCATAGCGGCGTTAACATCATCTTTACCGCGTTCAGGCGGACCCATTTCGCGGCCTACAAAAGCGTGAATTTTCTCTTCAAACGCTTGTTTTTCATCAGGCGTCATAAGCTATTTTCCTGTGGTTTTCGGGCAGATTGCTGCAAAAAATTGACTGTGCTCAAGTTGTCGTCGTTGCCGCACGACACCCAGCCGTAGAGTAGTTTATTGAAATTGGTTTCAATTTCAATATTAAACTTGAAATTGCAGGTGTTTTCAATAGCCCAGGCCGCGATCGCGGCAATATAAACGAACCGTAAGGGCGCGTGTAGAGATTGCAACAAGCGGCTCGCCTGAACACACCCTCCTCTGGTTTATACTTCACTTTTTCGTTCATAAACGGGGCACATCAGCGAATGACCAGAAAAGTTGCATTTATTACCGGTGCCAGTCGCGGTATCGGCAAGGCCGCCGCTCTTGCGCTTGCCAAAAAAGGCTATGACATCGTTATCACCGCACGCACCATGAAGGAAGGCGAGCAATACGAGCGCGGCGCTGAAAAGTCGAACGTGCGCGCCATGGCCGGTAGCCTGATGACGACGGCCACAGAAATTGAAGCGCTGGGACAGCGTGCGCTACCGATAAGGCTGGACCTGTTGGATACTGACTCCATTCACCGCGCGGTTGACCAAACGCTTGAGCAGTGGGGGCATATCGACCTGTTGTTGAACAACGGTATTTATCAGGGTCCGGGTACGATGAACCCGGTGCTGAATATTAACCCGGCGGATATGCAAAAGCTCTACCAGGGCAATGTGTACTCGCAGCTATTGCTGGTGCAACGCTGCTTGCCTGCGATGCTGGAACGCGACAATGGCTGCATCATCAATATGGTGTCGGAATCAGGCACGATGGACCCGCCCGGGCCCGCCAGCGAAGGTGGCTGGGGCTTCGCCTACTCTTCTTCGAAAGCAGCGCTTATTCGCATGGTCGGCGTGTTGCGCGCTGAGCATAAGGCCAGCAAGGTTAGATTTTATAATGTAGAACCCGGGTTGATTATCACGGAAACACTGCGCGAGCAGGGTATGGCAGAGGAGCTGACCGCCAAGTACGGCGGCGCGCCACCGGAAGTGCCGGCCGCCGTGATCGCCTGGTTGGCCACCGAGCCGGAGAAAGCGCAAGAGTTTCACGGTGAACTGGTATTTGCTCAGCGGCAATGTCGGTTGTTAGAACTGCTGCCCGGTTGGCGCACAAAGGGCGAAAAGAAATAGCTTGCGCCCTACCGTTGGCGCGCCGCCTTTTTGTGCTCATACATCAAGGCGTCGCCTTCGGCTAACAAGGCTTCAATAGTCAGGTGTTCATAAGGACGGTATTCAACAACGCCATATGAAAAAGTAATGTCGTAGCCGCGATTTGCCTGCAGATTGTAGCTTTGCAGCGACTGCTCAAACCTTGTCATAATATCTACTGCAAGCTCTTCCGACGCGTTCGCCAGCATTATGACGAATTCGTCACCACCCCAACGCGCGAACACGTCCGAAACCCGGGCCACGCCTTTTATCTGCTCGGCAAACGCAGTGATTGCCAAGTCTCCTTCAGCGTGACCAAACTCGTCGTTTATTCGTTTGAATTTGTTCAGGTCAATGAAGATCAATGACGCCGGCAGCGACTGGCGAACACACAGGTATAAACAGTGCTGACCCAGCGTAACAAAGCCACGTCGATTTGATATGCCGGTTAACTCATCCACAATGGCCATTTGCACCGTAACCAGCTCGCGCTCTACCATCGAAGCCAGGTCCTGAAGCAATTCCAGGTCATCGGTCGCCATGCTTCTTGGTTGCTGATCAATAATGCACAGCGTTCCTAAACTGCTTCCATCCGCCGCTTTTAGAGGGCAGCCGGCATAGAAACGAATATCGGGGGAACCTGCCACTAGCGGATTGTCGGCAAAGCGCTGATCTATTGCAGCATCGGGAACGACTAATATCTCGTCACCCAAAATCGCGTGACCGCAAAACGAGATATCCCGTGGCGTCTCGCTGACAGCCAGTCCCTGCACAGACTTGAACCACTGCCGCTGGTTGTCTACCAGGCTGACGAGCGCTATGGGCACGCCAAACAAGCGCTTGGCCATGCGAGTCAGGCGATCGAAGCGCTCTTCAGGTTGCGTGTCGAGAATGCCGAGCGACTGAAGCGTTGCTAGCCTTGCGTCCTCGTCTGCTGGAATATCAGGTTTTTTCAATGTAACCCACTGCATTAAGCATCGTGGTAGTGGTAGTACACCGTCAAGGTGAAATTGCATACACGTTAGTTGTTGGTATGCTTGACGACATTGCGATTGATGTACACAGCGCTTGTCGTGACTTTATGTATTGTACTGCATCGGCCGCAGCAGCGACTGACATCGTTTTATAAAACGCTACTTATGGCATACTAATTAGGCTCCACTATTCGGCCAAACGCTAAGGACAGCTCAACTCAAATTTACAAGACTTATTTGATGGACGCATCATCTTGGCAAATCTTAACGAAAAAATAAGAGTCGCCGTTCTGTTTGGCGGTCGGTCCGCCGAGCATGAGGTGTCGCTGCAATCTGCGATAAACGTGATCAATGCGATCGATACAGGCAAATATGAGCCTGTTCTGGTCGGCATCGATCGTACCGGCAGATGGTATCTCGATAAGCAATCGCTGCTGCTATCACAAAGCGAAAACCGTAGCTTGATTGCGTTACAGAATAGCAGCCCTGAGGTCATGTTAGCTCCAGGCCAAGGTCGAGCCCAGCTGGTTGGCTTGGCGAACCAAATGTGCGCCGAAAAAATAGACGTTATCTTCCCCGTGCTGCATGGCCCGTACGGGGAAGACGGATCGGTGCAAGGGCTGGCGCGACTGGCAAACGTAGCGTGTGTCGGCTCCGGCATACTCGGCTCAGCCATCGGCATGGATAAGGACGTAGCGAAAAGACTGCTGCGCGCCGATGGCATTCCGGTGGCGAATTTCATCGCCGTGCGGCGCGGCAGCGACAGCGCAAAAGCCATGACCCTAATTGAGGCAGAGCTTGGCTACCCGGTATTCGTCAAGCCGGCGAATATGGGCTCTTCAGTCGGCGTTTCAAAAGCCGGCGACCGGGCCGAGCTGGAAGCGGCGCTGGAAGAAGCGTTTGCATACGATGTAAAGGTGATTGTTGAGGAAACCATCATTGGCCGTGAAATCGAATGTGCTGTACTGGGCAACACCAAGCCGCGCTGCTCAGTGCCGGGTGAGATTATTACCCAGGATGAGTTTTATTCTTACACGGCAAAATACGTGGATGAAAAAGCGACTGCGCTTGCTATACCTGCAGACGTCGAACCGGCGGTCGTCACGCAACTTCAGAAAATTGCGTTGCAGGCTTTCACCGCGCTTGAGGCTAACGGCATGGCACGGGTTGATATGTTTCTGACCAAAGATCAGAAAATTTACGTGAATGAGATCAACACCATCCCCGGCTTTACAAAAATCAGCATGTATCCAAAGCTGTGGGAGGCCTCTGGCGTTTCGTACACTGAGTTGATTGATCAACTGATAACGCTGGCCATTGAGGATTTTACGGTGCGCAGCGAATTGAAATAATGCGCGCTATCCCTCAACGAAATGCGCCAGCACCGCCTCGCGCAACAGATCGGGCGGCAGCAAGCCCTGCTGCAGAATAAAATCGTGAAAATCACGCTGCTTGAATTTTGCGCCTAAAGCGACTTCGACTTCGGTTCGCAGGCGCATTAGATTGATAAATCCGTAATAATAAGAAGTCGCCTGCCCCGGCAAGCGAAACGCATAGCGCTCGGCCTCGGAGTTAGCCATGGCGGCAGACAAACCAAGTTGTTCGGTTAGAAAACTCACGGCTTGCTGCGGCGTCATCTGCCCGGTATTCACCATGGGGTCGATAAACATGCGTGCGGCCCGCATTATTTGCGTATACAGCGCAAATAGCTGACCTTCCAGCGGTAGAAATTCCTGCATGATGGATTCGCTGTATAAGCCCCAGCCCTCGGCATTAGCGCTGTTGAAGGCATAAATCGCGCGCGCCATGGAGGTGCCGTTCTCTACCAGACTGGCGAACTGCAACTCGTGACCGGGCCGGGCTTCGTGTACGGTAAGGCTCCAGGTAATGGCGTTGTGACCCCAATCGTCCATTTGCGCTTCGCCTTGCATGCCGGGGTTGGTTTGCACCAACACGAACTCTCCGTATTGCCCGGTGTTGTCGATTAATTGCGGCGGGCTCATAAACGGCGCCGGCACGGCTGCCGACTCGGCTTCGGTAGCCAATCGAATACGGGCGTCGCGCTTGGGCAGAGTGATAATATCTTCGCGGCGGATAATCTCTTCAAGGCTCGCCAAACGTTGCCTGTATACCTCCAGTATTTTATCTGCTGGAATTTTTTCTTTTTTCAACTCGGTTATTACCGCGACAAGTTCGCTATTCTTCCAGCCGCGCTGCGTGGCGATTTGCTTAGCCAGCCCCTTCATTTGATTACGCAGCAGTTGGTAGTTGTGCTGCCCCGTTGCGATGAGACTCTCCGGGCTTGCGTAAACGCCGAAATTTTTCAGGTTGTTAGCGTAAACCGGTTCTGGCAGCTGATTCGTCTCTCGGCTACGCGGCAGAATTTCAGCCTTGACCCACTCGTTATAATCTTCCAGTTGCTCAATAAGGAGCTGTAATTGTTGCTCCCAATCTTGTAATCCGGATTTACGGAACGCGACGCGCATACCTTCTGCAAAGCGTTCGGCATTCTCCAGGTCAGTTAGCACCTGCTTCTTGTACGGGCCGGTTAATTCTTTGGTTGCAAAGCGCTCCTCTGTGCGCTTCCGCACAAGCTCGGCGATCGGTTTATAGCCCTCTGCCTGGCCGATATACTTTTCCAGGCGTTGTAGTGCCGCCGAATAACGCGTTTTGTCAGCGCGTGGGTCCAGCAGCGTGTGGAAACTGCCAAACAATTGTTCCGAGAGATTGACGTATGGCAGCAGATATTGACGTTCGAGTCGCTGGGTTTCATTCTCATCTTCCAACGCGGTGATGAGAATCTGAATATCCTCGCGGATTTTCAGCTGCTTTTCTTCCTTCAGCTGTTTCGACAGGTCTGTAAGCAGGCGTTTATTGCTGTCTAACTGACGCTGGTAAACGCCGTCGCGCACATCCGAAATCTCGGCATCAAACTCTTTCAGCCCCTGCGCGGAAATCTCCTCTGGCGAAAACTTCGCCTGTTCGCGCAACACTTGCAGCGTAATAGCGTCGCTGTCTTTGATCCAATCTGCATAGGCGGAATCGGCATAGGCACAGCTGGCCAGCAGCAATAGGATTGTGGCTAGCAATATGGGAAATCGGTGAAGCATGGGCGCATTCTCCGTGAACGTTGCCTGTGGTTGTTGGTGCATTAATCGGCAAGCGCGCGCATATGTTGCACGACGCTGCGCGCCAAAGCGCTGAGTTCGTAGCCACCTTCCAGTATCGACATGATTCTATTTTCAGAATATCTGTCGGCACAGTCTTTTATTAGCGACGTGATCCAGTAATAGTCTTCATCCCGCAGGTTCAATGCGGCTAACGGATCGTCCTGGTGGGCGTCGAAGCCCGCCGAAATGAAAATCATTTCTGGCTGAAAATTGCGGATAGCGGGCAGCCAGTCGCGCTCTATTGCCAGCTTGAAATCGGCAGCCGAAGCACCGGCGCACAGCGGGGTGAGCACAATATTTTTGCGATCGACCTGGTCAAAACGGCCCGGATAGAACGGCCATTGAAAGCTGGAACAGACCAATACCTCGGGCCGGTCTTGAAAAATCTCCACCGTGCCATTGCCATGATGAACATCAAAATCCAGCACCGCAACGCGCTCCAAACCAAAACTCAGCGCGCGCTCGGCGGCGATTGCAACGGAGTTGAATAAGCAGAAGCCCATCGCAACGCACGACTCAGCGTGGTGACCAGGCGGACGCACGGCGCAGAACGCATTGCGCACTTTGCGTGCAAGAATTTGATCGGTCGCGTAGACCGCTGCACCTGCAGCTCGCAGCGCTGCGTTAACACTGTGCGAATTGATATGGGTGTCGGCGTCGAGCGCTACAATGCCTTCGGTTGGCGATTTCTCGAGCATAAACTCAATATGCCGGCTGGGGTGTGCCAACTGCAGGTCAGTGATATCAAGCAGCGGTGCAAGCTCAGGTTGCACGCTGCCGTGCCAATCGGTCGCATTTATCAGTTTCTGGATGGCGCGTAAACGCTGCGGCGACTCGGGGTGGCTGGCACCCATGTCGTGCAGTTCACAGTCTGAATGGCTGAGATAAAGAGTCGATTGGGAAGCCAGCAAGGATTGATGCATTGTATTAATCCTACGGCTACCAGGGCCGTTAGCAAAGATTATGCATCATATACTCTTGCAGGTTGGCGAAAAAATCAACCGCTATAGTCTGGCCAATTTGCATCCTTGTCAGAAATGACCTGTATGGCTAGCGGCCATTCGATGGCAAAACGCGCATCGTCATAGCGAATACCCTGTTCGGCACCCGGCGCGTAAAACTCCGAAACCTGGTAAAACGCTTCGGTGCCGTCAGTGAGAGTTTGATAGCCGTGCGCGAAACCTTGCGGGACATACAGCATCTTGCGGTTTTCTGCCGACAGCTCCACGCCATACCAGTGGCCAAACGTTGCGGAATCGGGCCTTATGTCAACAATCACATCGAACAATGCACCGCTGGTGCAACGTACCAGTTTGGCTTCTTCATGCGGCGCAACCTGGTAGTGCACACCCCGCAGCGTACCGGCACTGTGAGTAAACGCCACATTGGCCTGCGCGATGTTTGCTGCCAACCCGTGCTCTTCAAACTCGCGGCTACACCAGCCGCGGGCGAAGAAGCCACGCTCGTCCGCCATTGGCTCGAGTTCGATCACGTAGGCATCTGCTAGTGGTGTTTCGTTAAATTTCAAAATCTTCTCCCTTGTTAACTAGCGCCAAAAATAAGTCCGCTGGTTGGCACACCAGCACCCGCCGTTACCAAGGCATGCTCAACGCTGTCGACCTGATTGGCCGCACTGCCGCGCACCTGACGCACGCCTTCCGCTACGCCGTTTAAACCGTGAATGTAAGCCTCGCCGAGCTGACCACCATGAGTGTTTACCGGCAGCTTGCCGCCACGGTTAATATGGCCATCACGAATAAAGTCTTTGGCCTCGCCACGGCCGCAGAAGCCAAACTCTTCCAGCTGCGCCAGAACATACGGCGTAAAGTGGTCGTAGATAACGGCGGTTTGCATATCCTCTGCCGTAACCTCAGCCATTGCATACAGCTGGCGCGCGACTAAACCCATTTCGGGCAGGTTAGTCAGCGAATCGCGGTAGAAGGAGGTCATCAATTGCGGGTCGTCCATCGCACCCTGCGCAGCACCTTTGATGAGCACCGGTTTTTGTCTTAAATCGCGCGCCCGCTCGGTGGAGGTAATCACCATCGCTACCGCACCATCGCTTTCCTGGCAGCAGTCTAGCAGGCGCAGTGGCTCGGCAATCCAGCGTGAGTTTTGATGGTCTTCCAGCGTGATAGGCTGCTTATAAAACCAGGCCTTGGGGTTGGTAGCGGCGAAGTCGCGACCGGCGACTGACACGCGGCCAAAGTCTTCGGTGGTTGCGCCGTACTCAAACATATAGCGCTGGGCGCACATGGCCACCCACGACGCGGGCGTTTGCAGCCCGTACGGAAAATACCAGTTGAAGTGCGCGGTTTCGAACGAGTTGGGATCGGTATTGATCAGGCCACCCTGACCAAAGCGAAAACCGGAGCGCTCATTCATCGCACGATAGACCACTGCGACTTTGCACACGCCGGTAGCGACCGCCATGGCCGCCTGCATCACGCTGCCGCAGGCCGCGCCGCCACCGTAGTGAACGCGCGTAAAATATTTGAGCTCCTTACCGCCCAGCAGGCGAAAGATCTCAATCTCCGGATTGTTGTCCATGGTGTAGGAGCACATGCCGTCGATTTCTGAGGGATGGATCCCCGCGTCGTCCAATGCCTCTTTTACGGCTTCCACCGCCAGCTGTATCTCGGTGCGGCCCGAGTCTTTGGAAAACTCGGTAGCGCCCAAGCCAACGACTGCCGTTGTGCCCTTTAATACTTTATTGCCCATGTATTTTTCTCGCGCTAATTTCGAAAATTAGACCGGCAGCTGCGGCGGCTCGTCACTCGCAAGCAAGGCGCCAAGTTGGGCTAACTGCCGGTTCGCGCCGCCCAGAGTGAATTCGATTTGTTTGGCCCACAAGTAATAGCGGTGAATGGGGTAATCGACGTCGGAACCCATACCGCCGTGCAAATGCTGCCCACTGTGACCAACGCGGTGGCCCGCTTCACAGGCCCACCATTTCGCCGCGCGGACTTCTTTGCTGGCCGGCAAACCCTGGTCCAAACGCCACAACGCCAGCCAGTAGGCCGAACGCAGCGCTTCAACATCGATATAACCGTTTGCGGCACGATGTGATACGGCCTGAAAGCTGGCCATGGGCCGGCCAAACTGCTTGCGTTCGCCGGTGTATTCGGCTGTGCGGCGTAAATCCTCTTCCAGCACGCCGACCTGCATAGCGGCCAGCGCCGTCATTCCACGCTCGGCCGTCCATTCAATAATTTTTTCGCCGTCTGTGGTCGCACCCAATAACGCCGAGCCGGCTAGCGTGACGTTGTCGAAATGGACTTTGTATTGCGGTTCAAGATTGGTGCCGAGCTGCTGTGTGAGTGAAACCCCTTGCGCAGCGGGATCTACAACAAACACAGCGTGACTACCGTCTTCCAACGTGGCGGGCAAGACGATTGCTGCGGCGCCTTCGGCATAGGCGATCAGACCGCTGCTGCCGTGCAGCGACCAGTTATCTCCATTCTGCTTTGCCTGTAGCTCAAAACAAGCATCCGCATTGTGCAAGCCCGAGGCAAGATGGCAGAGGCCGGTAACCAGCGGCTGCAGATACTTGCTTTGCTGCGCTTCGCTGCCGAACTCGGTTAGCGGCATGGCCGCCAGCACCAGGCTGGAAAACAGCGGCAGCGGTGCCAATGCCCGCCCCTGCTCCTCTAATACCAGGCATAGTTCGGTAAAACCCATAGCGCTGCCGTCGCACGTTTCTGGCAGCGCGATGCCGAGCAGGCCGGCTGCGGCAACTGTTTGCCAAAGTTCGCCGTCGAAAGACCTGGCGTCGTAGTCATATTTGCGCAGGTAGTCGTCGGTCACCTTGTCGGAAAAAATCTGCTTCGCCAGATCTCGTATTGCCAGTTGGTCTTCGCTAAATGAGAATTCCATAACAACCTCTCGCTATCAATTGCTTTGCTGAACTCCCGCGGGCGCGGGAACTTCGGGTTTAAACAGGGGCAGTGAAAGACCGGCTTCCACTTCGGTAATTTGTAGCTCTACTCGCATGCCTATGCTGATATCTTTTGGTTGAACGCCGCTGAGCTGCGTCACCAGCCGCGTGCCTTCGTCAAGCGCAATCAACACGACCGGATTGGGGTATTCAAACGGCGGAATCGCCGGCTGGTGCAGCACGGTATAGCTATATATTTCGCCCTTGCCTGCGGATGGCAGCGTATCCCATTGCAGCGACTGGCACTTTGGGCACATGGGTCCAGGTGGATGGCGCAGGGTTTGACAGTCGCTACAGCGCTGAATGAGTAGTTTGCCAGCCTGCAAGCCTTCCCAAAAGAAGCGGTTGTCATGGTTCAATACTGGCTGCCAGCGTTTGGCTTTTTGTGTATCGGTCGCACTCATAGTGTAAAAGCTCTCTGTTTGTGTTGACGCCGCACCGTTCTAATCTCTTCCTAACGAGCGCCGTAGCTGGGCAATTTTTCCCGCGTATCGCAACTTCCCAGCGGGTGGATTTTCCAGAAACAGGCCACGGTAAAACATAACCGCCAGCCACTCGGCCATTTCATCTTGCGATAAGTCCAACGCGCGCAGCTCGGGCGTTTTCGCAATATAGTAATCGCGCAGCAACGACTCGCCAACGCCACCTAACGCATACACTACAGCGCGCGCCTCTACCGGTGACAGCTGCGCCTGCGGAAACAGTTTGGGCATCAGCTCAACCAGCAGCTCCAGCTGCCAATAGAATGACTTGCGCCACAGCTCGGCAAATTCTGGCTGCTCGTCTGATACCTGCACCATGCAGCGCATAATGCCGGGGTGTTCAGCGTAGTTTTTCACGACGACGCGATTGTGCGCCAGAATGCGTTCGAACCAGTCGCCCTTGCGCACGCCTTTCTCAATTTCAAGCAGCGATTCGAAGCGCGTCATAAAGTCGGTGAGCACCTCGACCGTTAGTGCTTTGAGGTCGGGGAAGTAGTGATAGAACAAACCCGCCGCGACGCCGGCTTCTGCCGTCACCGAGGTGATGCGCATCTTATGGTAGCCGTCGCGCTCCAGAACAGTGTTTGCGGCGGCTTTTAATTTCGCCCGCGCCTGCTCGCCCTTGGCCCTTCTTACTGGGGCAGGCTTGCTAGCATCGCTGGATTTGCGCTTTTTAGGTACTTTCCGGGATGGGGCTGCACACACGTTGCAAAAACCTCATTTCTATCTAGATTCAATAGCTTGAATATCTACTCAAGCAAATTCAGGTCGTTTAATTTGCACTATTTCAGCTATTTTATCAATTTTTATTGAAATTGAAACCAATTTCAATAAAATAGTTAAATCAGATCGTCACACACAGCAGCAAGCGGAGAGTTTAAGCCCATGTTCGTGGAACACACCGACAATCAAATAGCCTTGCGCAAAGAGCTGCGCGAATACTTCCAGAATCTCATGACACCTGAGCTCAAGGATGCCACCCGCGGCAACGAGGGCGGCGACACCTATAAACAGGTCATCCGCCAACTTGGCAAGGACGGCTGGCTAGCCGTAGGCTGGCCTGAGGAGTACGGCGGCCAGGGGCGCACCGCCTCCGAGCAAATGGTATTTTTTGAAGAAGCGCAGTTGGCCGAAGTGCCGCTGCCGTTCGTGACTATTAACACTGTCGCACCCGCCCTGATGGCGCTGGGCTCAGAACAACAGAAGCTGGAGTTTCTGCCCAGGATCGCCGCCGGTGAATGCCACTTTGCGATTGGTTACACCGAACCCGGTGCCGGCACCGATTTGGCTTCGCTAACCACCAGCGCGGTGCGCGATGGCGACGATTACGTGATTAACGGTACCAAGGTTTACACCAGCAGCGCCGAAGCAGCCGACTATATCTGGCTGGCGGCACGCACTGACCCGGAGGCATCACGGCCACACAAAGGCATCACTATATTTATCGTTGATGCCAAAGATCCAGGCTTCTCGTTTGCGCCCATTCACACCGTCGGCAACGTGCGCAGCAATGTGTCGTACTACAGCGATGTGCGCGTGCCGGCGTCGATGATTTGCGGCGAGCTAAACGCCGGCTGGCAACTAATCACCTCACAGCTAAATCACGAGCGAGTAGGCCTTGCCGCGATTGGCGTACAGGGTTGGGGCCTGTTTAAACGCATGCTGGAGCTGGCGCGCACGCCCGACAGCAGCGGTAAACGCCTGATCGACACAGACTGGATTCAGCGCAATTTTGCCGAGGCTTACAGTCGTCTTGAGGCCATGCGCATTATGAACTGGCGCATGGCATGGCTAATGGATACAGGCGAACCCGGTCCTGCGTATGCGTCGGCCATGAAAGCCTACAGCACCGAATGCCTGATTGAAGTGGATCGTCTGTTTATGGATATTGTCGGAGCTGCCGGCACGCTGCGGCGCGGTAGTGACGATGCTGTGCTAAATGGGGATCTGGAAGAGCATTATCGCAAATGCCAGATCAATACCTTCGGTGGTGGCGTGGCCGAAGTGATGCGCGATTTGGTGGCACAGTTTGGTTTGGGGATGTCGGCATACAAGCGGTAAGTGGCAGCGGTAGGCAAATTCGCGACTAAAGTCGCTCGCCACGTCCGTGTGGCTCACCCTGCGGGCAGTCTGCGGCTGTGCAAATCGGCTTTCCTGCCGATTTGTCGCTCCCACGGCAGAGCAGTGTGGGAGTGACTTCAGTCGCGAAGCAGAATCTACAGTGCTTACATATAAATAAAGATTAACTCATAAACCAAGGCCGGGCGATCCTCGCCGACCACGTTTAGATTTTGTTCCAACGTGAATTGCGTGCCCTTTGGTGTTGCAGTAATTGATTTCACACGCGAGCGCGTATGCACCTTACTACCCACCGGCACGGCACCGGTGAAGCGCAGCCGGTCCGAACCAACATTCAGCATATTGTTAAACCCGGTGACCTCATAAGTTGGCGCACGATCGAATTTACTGAACAGAATAAGGCTTAAAAAACCGTGAGCAATCGGCACGCCGAAGGGGCTTTGCTCTTTGCATTTTTCAGGCTCGGTGTGAATCCAGTAATCATCGCCTGACAACTCGGCAAACTTGTTGATCATGTCCTGGGTAATTTCCAGCGCGTTGCTCCACTCACCGAATTCGTCAGACACCAGCTCCTGCAACGCGTCTACGTCGTCAAATTTGTATTGCTTCATGTTTCAATTCCTAATGCTGTTGAGATATGCGGCGGCCATAGTAGACAAACATGACAAACGGCTCCAGCCAAATGGCGAAACACCACACTGGACCGCCACTCTTTTGACCTTAAATGTCAATGAGATAGCACAACATGACCATTGCTCCACACTGGCGCAAATGCCTACAATCACTGGGTTTGCACTGTTAAAATACTCTCATAGTTGGTGTGTCTCGCGCGCTAAGACCTCACCCAAATCAGCACTAACAATACCCTCTATTTTGAAGGAGATATTATGACCGAAGCCGTCATCGTTGAAGCACTCAGAACCCCTATTGCACGCGGCAAACCTATCGTCGGCGAATTAAGTGGCTTTCACGCTGCCGAGTTGCTGGCGCTTGCCCAGCGGGCCGTGATTGAACGTGCCGGCGTCGAGCCCGATGATGTTGGCCAGTTAATTGGCGGTTGTGTCACCCAGGCCGGCGAGCAGGCGGGCAACATTACGCGCAACGCCTGGCTGTCGAGGGGCGACTCGTACCAGCCCGGCGCCACCACCCTTGACGCGCAGTGCGGCTCGTCACAGCAGGCCAACCATTTAATTAACGCGCTGATCAAAGGCGACACCATTGATATCGGCATCGCCTGCGGCGTGGAGGCCATGAGCCGGGTCGGGCTGGGCATGAACGTGTATAACGGCCCGGGCTATTTCCTACCGGAAAATTTTCCATGGAACGGCTCTCCCGACCAGTTCGGCAGCGCCGAGCGCATCGCCAAAAAGCACGGCTTCAGCCGTCAGGACCTCGATGAGTTCGGTCTGCGCTCGCAGCAGCTGGCCAAAACCGCCTGGGATGCCGGCTACTTTGACGCGGAAGTTTTCGAAGTGCAGGCCCCCGTGCTCGGCGAAAACGGCAAACCCACCGGCGACACCAGAACGGTAACCCGGGACCAGGGCTTACGCGAGACAACGCTCGAAGGTCTTGGTCAATTGAAGACCATCGGTGAAGACCGTTCGCACACCGCTGGCAACTCCTCGCAAATTTCCGACGGCTCAGCCGCCATTTTATGGATGAGCGTGGAAGAAGCGAAGCGACGCGGCTTGAAGCCACGCGCCCGTATCATATGCGATGCGCTGGTGGGCACCGATCCTTACTATCACCTGGACGGCCCGGTGGACGCAACGCATCACGCTTTCAAAAAATCCGGCATGAATATCAATGATATCGACCATGTCGAAATCAACGAAGCGTTTGCGTCGGTGGTGCTGTCTTGGGTGAAGGAATTCAATCCCGACATGGACAAGGTCAACCCAATGGGTGGCGCGATCGCTATCGGCCATCCGGTTGGCTCAACCGGCGCGCGGCTGATTACCACGGCCTTGCACGCATTGGAGCGTACCGATAAATCAACCGCGCTTATCACCATGTGCTGCGGCGCGTCTATCGGCACCGCTACGATTATCGAGCGGTTGTAATAAACGCGTGGCGCATCCTACGTGAGCAGCATGCACTCACTAAAACCGTAGGGTGCGCCGTGCGCACCACGACCAACAGAATATCCAGAGGATTTAGTAGATGGCAGATTTAGACGGAAAAGTAGCGGTTATCACCGGCGCTGGCCAGGGGCTGGGTAAGGTAGAAGCATTAGAGATTGCTAAACAAGGCGCGCGCATCGTCGCCAACGACCTCGGCGGCTCGCCCGAACGCGAAGAAGGCGTACACGCCGTCGTTGCCGAGATCAAAGCAATGGGCGGTGAAGCCGTTGCACAATTTGGCGACTGCGCCTCAATGCAAAATGCCGAAGCCCTGCTGAAAACCGCCATCGATAATTTTGGCGACATGAATATTATGGTGAACAGCGCAGGCTTCTGCCGCGACGCTATGATTTTCTCCATGAGCGAAGAAGAGTTTGATTCGGTTGTGCGGGTGCATCTGCGCGGCCACTTTGTGAACATGCACCAGGCTACTAAATACTGGCGCGAGAAAAGCAAGGCCGACGGCGCGCCGGTTTACGGACGCTTGATCAGCACCTCATCCGAAGCATTTTTATTTGGCTCGGTAGGCCAGCCCAACTACGCGGCAGCCAAGGCTGGCATTGTCTCCATGACCATGGGTGCCGCGCAGGCAATGATCAAATACGGCGTAACCGCCAACGTAATTTTGCCGCGCGCGCGCACCGCCATGACGCTGGAAAGTGCCGCCGCACAGTATTTTCAGCCACCCGAAGGCGACGCGTTCGATACGTTCGCACCCGAAAACGTCAGCCCGCTGGTTGCCTACCTCGGCTCGCCACGTGCACAGAATATTTCCGGCCAGCTGTTTGTTGTTTGGGGCAAGGAGATTAGCGTTATTGAGCGACCCAGGTTTGGCGAAAAATTTACCGCTGACGAGTCCTGGACAGTCGATGGCGTACACGACAAAATTGCCGGTCATTTTGCTGACCTTAAGCCCGTAGTGGATGGTTTCAGCGTTCCCGCGCAGTAAGCTTCACAAACGTCATTCCCGCCTTCGCGGGAATGACGACATTAAACCAGCCAACACACCCATAGCCCTCTCCGAATTTTAGGCTTATCATTGCGCTTTTAGGCTACGTTTCGCCATGCGCAAAACTAAAATAATCTGTACCATCGGCCCCGCCACCGGTTCCTACCCCATGCTGGAGAAACTATGCGCTGCCGGCATGAACGTCGCACGGCTGAATATGTCGCATGGCGACCACGACTCGCATCGGCGCATTATCAAATCTATTCGCACGCTGAATAAAAAAATACCCTACCCGGTACCGGTGCTACTCGACACGCAGGGCCCGGAGATTCGTACCGGTCTACTCGCCACCAACCTCGACCTGAAAGAAGGTGCCGAAATCTCTGTCGTGGTGCGCGGTGCGGAAGATGTTGAGGAAAGCTCGATTCAAATCGATTACGACGAGATCATCAGCGCGGTGCAGGTGGGTGACAAAATTACCGTTGATAACGGCCTGATCAACCTGCAGGTGCTCGACAAGCACGACCGCCATATGCGCTGTCGGGTAGTAGACGGCGGTTTCCTGAAGAGCAAAAGCCACGTTAACCTGCCCGGTGTGCGCGTCAACCTGCCCGCTATTACCGAGAAAGACAAAGCGGATATATTATTTGCCATGGAGCAGGAGGTGGATTTTATCGCTCTGTCATTTGTGCGCGAAGCAAGCGACATACACCAATTGCGTGAATTGCTGGGCAACAAAGCCGACAAAATCAAAATCATCGCCAAAATTGAAGACCAGGAAGCAGTAGAAAATCTCGAAGAGATCGTTGCAGCTGCTGATGGCATTATGGTTGCGCGTGGCGATCTTGGCGTAGAAATTAATTTCTACGAATTACCCAACGTGCAGCGGCGCATCGTGCGTCTGTGCGCGCAGGCCGGCAAGCGTGTGATAGTGGCCACCCACTTGCTGGAATCGATGATCGAAAACCCTATGCCAACGCGCGCCGAGGTTACCGATGTGGCGAATGCCGTGTACGAAGAGGTCGATGCAGTGATGCTCTCCGGCGAAACTACCGTTGGTAAATATCCTCTCAAATGTATTGCGGCGCTGGACAAAATCGCTATCGAGTCGGAACGCTATCCCGGGCTGCGTTTTACTGATCGATTAGCGCTGGATGACAACAAGCAAAACATCGCCGCCAGCGCCGTCCATCTGGCCGAATCGATGCATGCGAAAGGCATTGTAGTCGTAACCCGGCGCGGCAAAATGGCCAACTTTGTCACCAACTGCCACCCCGAACATTCAACCATTTACGCATTCACCAACGACAGCCGTACGCGGCGACAGCTGGCGCTGAATCGCAACGTGTTGAGCTACCGCGCCCACTTTAGTAATGATCCGGAGAAAACGCTGGCGAATGCGTTTCGCATTTTGGTTGAGCGGGAGAATTTCCAGCCGGGTGATAAAGTGGTAGTGATTTCCGACATTCTCGCCGGCACCGGCACCGACGCCATTCAGGTGCGCGAGGTGTACGGCGTTACCGACGAGTGAACGCGCCGTTGGCGATAAATGCCAGCGCTTGCTCTATAACCACTTCTTTGCGCATGATATAAGGGTGCGACACGGGGAGCTCGATAAAGTCCGCCATGCCTTCGACTTTGGTATTCTCAACCGATACCTTGCCATCATCGGGGTTTGGCAAAAACTGCGATAGCAAAAAATTGATAGTGCGCGTGCCGGCAACAACGCCTACCGGGTAAGTCACGGGGCCAAGGCTAGCGGGTATGCTGGCAGCATCCGTTCCCAACTGTAAACCGGCCGGGCCGTTCAGCAGAAAATAGCCTGGCACGTTGCCTAAATTGTCGACCACTTCGCTACCTTTGTTGGGCGGGGCAAGCATCACCACGCGGCCAAGCTGTGGCAATTGTTGGTGCGCCAGGTAGTAACGTACCAGAATGCCACCCAAAGAATGCGTGACGAAATGGATTTTCTCTTCCGCATCAACATTACATTGGTCGACACCTTTGTGCACTGCGATTTCGGCGAGCTCCTCTACAGGCTTTTTCCTGGAAGGATAATCGACATTAGCAACCCTGTAGCCGCGACTCTCAAAGGCAGGAACAAGCTTCGTCATCGACTTCGACGTGCGCGCCAGGCCGTGCAGGAGAACAACGCAGTCGGCAGCCGCCTGCGCAGAAATCGACAGCGCCAACGCTGCAAAAATTGCGCGCGCACTTGGCCTAGTCAAGAAATTTTTGCAGCGTTTTATCGATAAACGCTCGGCCCTTTGCTGCATCGTATTCCTTGCCTGCTTCCAGCTTGCCGGCATAATTAAACATGACTTCGAACAACTGCCGATCGTCTACCTCGTCCTTCAACGAAAACTCAGCGCGCTGTTGTCGCATATCTTCCCAGGCATCGCGCACATCCGCCCAGAACGGCGCGGTGGCTTTCCAATACACGTCGCCCGCCGAGAAATCATGATCGACAATTCTTTCATAACGGCTAAGCCCGGCCTCGCGAGCGAGATATGGATATTTCTTACGCGACGCTCCCTTCTCGTTCAAAACCAGCTTGAGATTATCCTCCTCTTGCACCCAGCCTGTGGGTGTGATGGTGTGGCGATTAGTGCCGGAGAGCACCTGATAGTCATCGCGCACAGAGAATTCACGCCGTGGCAGCGGCCGCCAGGTATTGTCGCTTTGCCAGCTTGAGTAGTTACCGTGGTGCTGCCAGCGCCCGCTGGCGTCGTAGCGCGGCGAGTCGTCTACCTGCCACACCGACTGCGACCAGGCTCCCTTGACCGCCTTGGCAGACAACCGTTGCTGCTGCCATTTATTATGACCAGCGTATACGTGCAGGTCTCGATTCTCGTAGCGCCAGTCCTGCCGCCAGTGCTTTACCACCATCGGCTCCGAGACCTTACCCTCTTCCATCTCGAAGAACATGACGATGACGTGCTGCAAGCTAATGAACTCCGGCTCATCGGCCACCACGTACACATACTCGGTACCCCACGACTGATACGGCGGCTCGGGCGTATAGCCAGGCACAAAACCGACTGTTTCGATGAAATCAAAACTGGTTCGGTACGGCCCCGCCATCGCCAGTATGGCGCGCCGATCACGCTCAACGCTGGAGAGCTTATCGTCCTGCAGCGCTTTCCATTCGGCACTGGGTTTGGTATCCAGGGTGACGGCCGGTCCTTTGGTCGTGCCACCTCGCGGCTGCATCTTGCTATCATCGCTAAACAGCCACGAATAGGTGTATTGTCGTGGCTGCATCTCTTGCTTAACATCAGCGCCAAGCGCCGTGCTCGTAAACACCACGCTAAGCACTGCGGTTAACAAGGTATATAATTTGGTTCTCATACGCATTCGGCCATAATCCAGTTTCTGATTCCCAGTGTATGCAACGCTGACTCGAATATCACCGTGCACCCATCAAGTTTGTGCAATAATTTCGAGCCTGTGAATACACCCTTGGTTCAATATTACTTATGCCAACCCAAAACTACTGCATCTGCGGCAGCAACAAAACATTCATTGAGTGCTGCGAGCGTTTTTTAAGCGGCCAACAGCAAGCGAAAACGCCTGAGCAGCTAATGCGGTCGCGTTACAGTGCCTATGCGCTCGGTAACCACGGCGACTATTTGCTGCGTACCTGGTTTCCGGCGACGGCACAAAACCTGACTGCAGCCGAGCTTTCACAGCGTTCCTGCGATTGGTTTAAGCTCGAAGTTATAAACAAATCGCAAACTGGCAATGCGGGGATTGTCGAGTTTGAAGCGCATTTTTGCGACGCGGTGGGCGAGGCTAAGATACTGCACGAAAAATCGGTGTTTGCGCGGGTTGACGGCAACTGGTTTTACGTGGGCGGCGAGGTGGAGGTATAGCCAGCCGTATCAATAATGCCGCGCCTTTTGTTATAGACTGCCAACCCACACTGTGCAGTATTCCTACAGGAAGAACCGATGTTCCCGATAGGCGATGACAATCCGCAAATCAATATACCCTATGCGACTTATTTACTAATCGCACTCAACGCCGCCGCCTGGCTGTTGTTGCAAGGTATGGGCGCGGGCGAGCAGCTGCTGACCTCGGTATGCCACTTTGGCTTAATTCCGGCTGACCTGTTCGGCGCATCGGTAGACGCAACGCAGCGCATGTGCCCCTATGGGTCCGGCTCCGGCTGGCTGGGCGTTATCAGCTCCATGTTTATGCACGGCAGCTGGATGCATATTATTGGCAATATGTGGTTTCTCTGGGTGTTCGGCGACAACGTCGAAGATGCGATGGGTTCAGTCCGCTTTATAATCTTTTACCTACTCAGTGGCCTTTGTGCGGCGGCAGCACAGGTAGCCATTGAGCCAGGCTCCGGCATTCCCATGGTTGGCGCATCGGGTGCCATTGGCGGCGTAATGGGGGCTTACATTATGCTGTACCCAAGAGTGAAAGTGCGTATGCTGGTGATTCTCGTGATCATTTTTACTACCTTCCGCGTGCCCGCTTTTGCGATGCTGGGCTATTGGATTGTGGTGCAGTTGATTGGCGGCGTATCTTCCGTTGGTTCCAGCGGCGGTGGCGTGGCGTTTTGGGCACATATTGGCGGCTTTGTTGCTGGTGCGCTGCTGGTGCTGATATTCAAAGACGAGGAATTATTGCTCAAACATCCTTATCATGGCTGGTCGCAGTCGGCTGACCCGGCTAACGTCTGGAATGATCCACGCAATCGTCAATGATGTATTAATGGTACCTGTAGCCACAGCTGAACCCCACAACCTGTATAAAACACAATAGAGACCAGAACATGCCAGAACTGCGCACCATGTACATGAGCGACTTACCCAAGGTACTCGCCATCATAGAACAGCACGACGAGGACGATGGCGAAAGCGCGGATGCGGACTTTACCGAAAATGGGCTGGATAATTACTTTGTTATCGACATCGATGACACAGTTGCTGGCGTGACCGGCTTCACCGAAGTAGCAGGCACTGACAAAACCTTTTGGCTGGGGTGGACTTACCTGGAAGAATCGCAGCGCGGCCAGCGCCTTGGCAAACGCATGGTTTCCGACCTGCTGGAAAAATTGCGTGCTATTAACGGGCGCAAGGTTTTCGTTAAAATCTCGGATTACGAAGATCCTGAAGGCGGCAAAATTTATGAGCCCGCCCTACGCATGTATCAAGCGCTGGGCTTTACGTTGGAAGTCACCAACAACGATTTTTACGATGTGGGCGAAAACCAACTGATATTAGGTCTGGACTTAACGGCAACCGACGCAGACGATAATGATGCCACTTTCGCACCTGTCGAAATTGCCGATGAGAAACCTGTCATCCGCTTCAATGGCCTGTACGAAATAGCGGAAACTGACGGCGCTTACTCCTTCTCCTGGACAGTCCAGGACAGTAAGAAATTATTTGGCAAGCGCAGTTTTTCAGTTGAGGACCTGCAGCTGGGCTTACAGTCGGTGAAAGACGAAGGCGGCCGCAAGGTATTTTTGACTTTCCCTTCGAACTTACCTTTAATACATCAACCTCTGGCGGCGGCCCGCTTCAAGCTGGCCGGTCAATTGCAAGACTATTACGAGCAGGGCGTTCACGAACTGCATTTCACTCACGATTTGAGTGAAGCATAAACAGAATTTGGAGTCTCAACATGAACAACATGATGCGTTACGGCTTGATTGCAGCAGTCATTGCCGTTATTTTTTTATACACTCAAACCGACAAAACCGGCAGTGACAGCAGTAGCGACAGCAGCGTTGCTAGCGAGATAGATATGAAAAGGGTGCTGGAGATCACCGAAGACACCTTGCAAAGCTATCAGGAAAAACTGGAAACCACAGGTGACCCAGATCAAGCCGACGCTGATGCCGCCTTCGCCGGTCTGGCCGACGAGCTACAAATTAACCTCAACACCGCAATGCCAGCGCTGTACAGCAGCACGCTCGGTGTGGCACCACAGAAAGACGCCTCGTTATTAGGTTTTGCCGACAGCAATAACGACGGCAGCTACAGTAGCAACGAAGAGGCGCTGTTTAAAATTGAAGTCGACGCTGAAAATGGTCGCCTGGTCTCCTCCAGCCGCAGCGGTGAGGTTACCGAGCACGGCTTCAGCGGCACCGGCCTGCTGGCAGGTTTTCTACTCGGCAGCATGATGAATCGGCAGCGTGCAGCCGGCGTGAACACCAGCCAGCTAGCCAACAAAAAACCCGTTAGCGCCGCTGCTGCTAAGGCAAACGCGCGCGCGCGCGCCGGCTCAGGCAGCCACTCGCGCGGCAAGTAGTTGCTCGCCAACTAAACTTTCATTCAGTGCTGCGGTTCCTGTGCAATACAGGAACCGGGCGCAATCCCCTCGCTACGCGTCTCGGCGCCTTACTTGAAGTGCGCTTTTGCCCTCCCCTTCTATAGAAAACACCTCGACACTTAGCGGCAGGCAATCGGCCGTTTTACTGCTGTCGATTATGATCGTCGCCCTGTGCGGCATCGTCTACGAACTGCTGATCGGCGCCGTTTCGAGCTACCTGCTGGGTAACAGCGTTTACCAGTTCTCACTCACCATCGGCTTCTTCATGTTTGCCATGGGCGTCGGTTCGTTGATCTCCAAGTATTTTAACGATCAGTACGTACAGAACTTTATTATCGTCGAAATTGTCATCGGCTTGATCGGCGGCGTGTGCAGCATTCTGCTGTTTATGGCATTTCCGTTTGCGCGGGTGTTCTACGACCTGGTGCAGTACAGCCTGATCTTGATTATTGGCGCACTGGTGGGCATGGAAATCCCCATTTTAACCACCTTGCTGGCCAACCGAACTTCCACCAAAGAATCGATTGCCAACGTTATGTCGTTCGACTACGTAGGTGCACTAATCGGCTCGGTGATGTTCCCGCTGCTGCTACTGCCAACCCTGGGGCTGGTGCAGGCGTCGTTCGCCATTGGCCTGATCAACGTGTTCGTGGCCATCGTCAACGTGTTCGTGTTCAAAGACCACCTAAAAAACTTCAAGCTGATGCTGAGTGCCTGCATCGTGATATTGATATTACTCATCACCTGCGTTTTCTTCGGCACCTGGCTCAGCAGCTTTGCTGAAAAACACCTGTATTTTGACCAGGTCGTTTATTCCAAACAAACGCCCTACCAAAAGCTGGTGGTCACCCGCTCGGTTACAACCCAGGAACAGCGGCTGTATATTGACGGCTATATTCAATTTTCATCACGCGACGAGTACCGCTACCACGAGTTTCTGGTGCACCCAACAATGGCCGTCCCCGGCCCGAGAGAGAACGTGCTGATACTGGGCGGCGGCGACGGACTGGTTGCGCGGGAGGTAGTTAAATATGCCGACGTTAAACGCATCGACCTGGTCGACATCGACCCGGAAATGACGCGCATCGCCAAAGAGCTGCCCATGCTGACGCGGCTCAATAAAAAAAGCCTGTTCTCCGCCAGGCTAACCACCTTTAACGAAGATGCTTTTAGTTTTATCAACCAGCCCGGCATCGCCTACGACCGGGTAATAATTGATATGCCCGACCCACACAATGAAGCCATCAACAAGCTCTACTCGCGCGAGTTTTACACCATGATCAAGCGCCGCATGAGTGCTAACGGCGTGTTGGTAACGCAAAGCTCCTCACCGTTTTTCACCCGCCAGACTTTCTGGTGCATTGAAAATACGCTGGCGCAGGTTTTCGACCACACCCTCAGCTACCACGCCGCGCTGCCCTCATTTGGAATTTGGGGTTTTAATATGGCGCGCAATGGTGTGGCTTTCCCGCAGCAGTTTGAGTTTGATGTACCAACGCGGGCGATTACTGAAGAGGCAATGCTGGCAGCGACTGTGTTCAGCAAAGATATGGCGAAAGTGCCAACGCCGCCGAATTCGATTATGCAGCCGGAGTTATACCAACTGTACCTGGATGATTTGCGGCATTAACTGCTAACCCACTGTTCGCGACTGAAGTCGCTCCTACGACGAAGTGCACGGCCTGTAGGAGTGACTTTAGTCGCGAATGTGGGTAAGTAAGGAAAACTTACCTCCCACCAACAACCAACTAAAAACAGCGCGCTACTCTACTGTGCCTCTGAGTATTTCACTAAGCTCAACCCGCTCCGGCCGAAACACCGACTTAAGAAAAGCCACCGCCTCCTCCGGCTTGGCATCACCACACATAAACACATCAAACGCCGCAAAATCACGCTCCGGCCAGGTGTGCACGCTGATATGCGACTCAGCCAACAGCGCAACGCCAGTCACGCCGCCGCTGCTGGAAAACTGATGCAGGTGAATGTGTAGCAAAACTGAATCCGAGGCAATCGCGGCATCTCTAAGCGCCTGTTCGATCACCGCCACGCTGGTAAGCGACTGTGCGCCCCAGAAATCCACCAGATAGTGTTTACCGGCAAATTCCACTCCACCCTCTGTCATGAAGTGATCGCTTTCAACTGCACCTTCTTCCGGGCAAACGACGGCTGCGCTGCTAGCTGGAGACGCGTTGTGTAAGCGAAGGTTGTTTTTCTGCTGACTCATTGCTGGTTCCGTGGACACCGCGTACTCGACTGATGGGATACGCTGTGCATTGATTATAGATGAGCCGGCACGTATCGCGAAACGCAGTGCTTGCTTCTGATAGATCGAGGCTAAATCGACTTTAGTGGTAGCCGAAGTATTAACGAGATAAGATTACTGCACGAAAAATCAGTAGTTACGCGTGCTGGCGACAAATGGTCTCACGCTGATGGCGAGCTGAAGTCATCGCCCGCCGGCCGAATCAATACCGCCCACCAACGGCAACACCTTCGGGAAACGCTGTAGCGATGGTTCGCAATTCTTCATCGCTAAACCTGATCCCGGTCGCGCGCACATTATCTTCCAGATATTTGACCCGCTTGGTGCCGGGAATAGACGTGATATCGTCGCCCTGGGCAAGCACCCAGGCCAGCGCAAGTTGTGCAGGCGTTACCCGCTTCGTTGCGGCAAGATCTTTCACATGCTGCGCTAACTTAAGATTTTGCCGCAGGTTTTCTTCGCTAAACCGCGGGCTGCGCAAACGCCAATCATCCGCATCCAGATCGTCTCGTGAGGTAATCGCGCCGGTGAGGAAACCACGCCCCAGCGGGCTATAGGCTACGAAACCAATTCCCAGCTCACGCACGGTTGGCAAGATTTCTGCCTCCACCTCGCGTGACCACAACGAGTACTCCGTTTGCAAAGCCGAAATTG
>RCMY010000349.1_pt1 | contig 43290 bp, 39 predicted proteins | sample 2041341 | NCBI WGS metagenome assembly RCMY01 (sample SAMN09708234, study PRJNA481090) | Marine sediment metagenome, whole genome shotgun sequencing project. | reverse complement strand
TCCAACGGCCGTTCGAGCTTCCCGGCAACCAGTACTGGTTGCCGTCCCAGGTGATCCGCATCTGCGCGGCGGACCGCTTCGAGGTCCAGTCGTCGGCATGGACCACTGCCTGGCCGGAGGGCACCGAGCCGCCGAACGTGTTGTTGGCGACGTCGACGTCGATGACATCGGCACGGGGCCCGGTCAGGATGCGGAGGTCCCAGTGGTTGTCCATCGACGTGTTGTGCCAGACCTGGGTCCGCTGGCTCTCGAGGACGTAGATGCCCGCTTGCCCGTTGCCGGTGATGACGTTGTCGACGGCGATGATGTCGCTCGACAGTTCGAGCATGAGTCCGGAGCGCAGGTTGTCGCGAACGACGTTGCCGGCGATCGTCACGTTGGTGACGTCGAGGTCGATCCAGATGGCGGGGCCCTGGTTGTCGTCGACGACGCTGCCGGTGATGGAGAACTGATCCGACGTGGTGACCTTGATGCCACCGGCTGCCCATCGGGGATCGAACAGCTCTCGGTTGTTGTTGGTGATGGTCGAGTCGCCTACGGAGAAGTTGTCGGCCCGGTGTCCGTGGAGGCCGGCATGACCGTTGCTGTCGGCGACGACGCCTCGGAACTCGATGTTCGTGCCGATCGCCGAGATGCCCTGGTAGGCGTTCTCGCGGGCTGCGACGTCGATCAGGGTGGCGTCGTTCGAATAGGCCCGCACGGCAGCCATGTGGGATTGTTCCGTCGCATAGCGCTGCACGGTCAGACCTGACACGGTCGAACCGTTCGCCTTGTTCAGGTAGAGGCCCCAGTTCAGATCGGAACCCTCGACGAGACGGCCCGACGGGTCGGTGCCGATCCACACCTGCTTGTTGGCGATGTCGTTGTAGAAGCTGCCGGCGCCGACCGCACCGATCGAGGTGACCTCGGTGAGCGCCTTGCCGTCGACGAAGAACTGCTCCGGGAACCCGGCTTCACGGCGATCCGCTGTGGTCTGGATGTCTTCGGCCCGGCTGAAGTTCGTCGCCCATGGTGCAGCCCAGCGTCCGTTCACGCTGCGCCAACCCGCGACGGGCACGGCGCCGTCCAGCACGGTCTCGTCGATGCCGGCGCCGACGATGTCGAGCTGCTTGCCGTACACCTGGACCTGCTCGTGGTAGCGCCCGGCAGCGACGACGATCGAGTCGCCGTTCCCTGCACGGCGAACTGCTGCAGTGATCGTGTTCATCGGGTCGCCGGAGCGCCCCGAGGCACCGACGCGACCGTCGTCGTCGACATGCCACACCGTCGCTGCCGACGCCGTCGGAGCGTCGAGTGACGGCAAGACGGAGAGGGCAATGGCGACGACTGCGGTGGTGGTTGCGGCGCGCCGAGCAAGCGTGGTGAATGCGTGTGACATGAGAGTTCCACGAAGGTTCTCGGTCACTGGATGCGCCGGGTTGAGGCTGCTGTTCAGGCCGAGAAAATGCCGACTGCGAGGAGTGATGCGCTGCGACGTCTGGTCGCCGAATCCGATGGCGTCGATGCGCTGTCGATGATCAGATCCGTGTGGTTTCCATCTGGCCACTCGACGCTCCGTAGCGACGCAAGCACACTGTGTGCTCGACACTGACGTTCCGTGAGATCCGCTCGCCAGCGAATCCCGAAGAACACCTGCTCAGCGGTATCGGGAGGTCACTGGCGTTCAGCGTCCTCCCGGTCGTCCTCGCTCGAACGGTTGCATCGGCAGTGGCAACGGCCTTGACGATCCCTTGAAGAAGACTTGCGGGATTCGAGAACGTCCCGTTCGATCCGTGCAGCCCGACCGGCGCGACGTTTTACAGGGCGAGGGCGATCAGGAACAGGACGCTGAGACCCGCGAAGACGAAGGTGATGACCGTGGCCAGGGCGACGAGGCCCGGGAAACTCGTGATCGCCGTGAGGGCGAGACCGAGGTTCTTGAACTGACCGACCCGGTCGCCGACTTCGGATTTCAACGAGAAGAACTGCTTCGAGATCGCGACGACGCCGTCGCCATGCGACGCATCGGTCGACTCGACGGTCTCGATCACGGTGCGTTCTGTTCGCTTGTCGCCGCCGACCAGCGCACGCACTTCGGTGACGAGGCCGGCGGTGCCCTTCTTCACCGACTGCAGGCGAATCATGGCGAGTCCGACGGATGCGATGGCGACGAGGCCGAAAAATGCACCGACTGCGATCCACACCTTCTCGATGCCGCCGTCGAGTGCGGCGAGGCCGAGCAGAAAGCCGGCGACACTGAAGACGACAGCAAGGAGGAGGACGCCGCCGGCGAGGGCGGTGGCTCGCCGGACCAGCTTCAGCACGGCATCCACGGCTCGCTGTGCGAGTTGATCGAGATCGTCGCGACCGAACCCGCCCCGGTCGAGATGAGGGTCGGGCTGAGGCTCGACGGCAGGGTCCTGATTCTTGTCGGAATGCTCGTTGCTCATTGGTTGCAGTGTGCCAGATCGTTCCGACAGGTCCAGACTGGTCGAATGCAGAACCTCGCCGACCTGCCGTTCATCGACGAACTCGCTCGCGACCGTCTCACGGTCGAGGGCGAGGACGCCCAGAGCTACCTCCAGTCCCAGATCGCCCAGGAGATCCGTGACATGGAAGTCGGTGAGGCCCGGTGGACGTTGGTACTCGAACCGACCGGGAAGGTCGATGTGCTCGCCCGTCTCACCCGTTCCGGTGACACGACATTCGTCCTGGACACCGATGCGGGGTTCGGCGCAGCCATGGAAGCACGCATCAACCGGTTCAAGATCCGCGTGAAGGCCGACTCGACGTTGGTCGCAGCCGAGCAGAGTGAGCCGAGCGTCGACCACGAAGCTGCTCGCATCGCTGCGGGGTGGCCGCGCATGGGCACCGAGATCGTTCCCGGTGAGACCATTCCAGCGGTGACGGGCGTCGTTGCGCTCGCTGTGAACTTCACCAAGGGCTGCTATCCCGGCCAGGAGTTGGTCGAGCGGATGGACAGCCGGGGTGCTGACGCACCGAAGTCGCTGCGCATCATCGAGGTCCCCGACGGCACCTCGGTCGGCGCGACGATCGACGACGTGGTGATCACCAGTGTCAGCGGCACCACCGCACTCGCCTACGTGCAGCGTGGCAGCGAACTCGGCACCGCTCCCGCCCACACCCTCTGACCCCTCTGAGCGACTTCGCCGAGTTACTTCGGGGTCGGGAGCGTCGGTAACGCCCGTTGCCCGATGATCAGGCGGGGGCGAGGGTGCGGCGGATCGCTCGAACGTCGGGGTGCTCGCGCAGCCCGATCAGCTCGGGGGAGCCGTCGATGACCGACGCGAGACCGGCCGGTGACGTGCCGACTTCGGCCGCAGCCTGCAGCCAGCCGATCGCAGTTCCCTGATCGCCGAGCGCGCCCGATGCCCGCGCCACCGCCGATGCACTGAGCGTGTTCGGGTTCCGTTCGAAACTCGCTGCTGCGTAGTGCGCAGCGTCTTCGAAGTCGCCGAGCGAGATCAAGATGTTGGCGAGGAGGTACTCGTTCGTAGGGTCGCCGTACGGGAACGGGCGGGGAAGGAGCTCGATGAGCGAACGGAGCCGTTCGGCTTCCAGCGACAGTCCGCGCGGCGCTGCGTCGGGACGGGAGTGGCTGAGGGCAGCGATCATGAGGCGGCGCGCCCGGTTCTCCTTGCCGGACTCGAATGCGTTGTTCGCCGAGACCCAGGGCGACTGCGGCTCGCGTGAGGCGCCGAGCATCTGGAACTGGGTGATCATCAGGAAGGCGATGAAGATTCCGAAGGTCCGGAACTCGGGGATGATGAACATCACCGCGGCGGCGGTGCCGGTGAGCGCGATCGAGATCAGCAGCGTGATCCGTTGCGCCCGGCCGGGCATCAGACGGTCGAGACCCTGGAGGACGATGTGGCCGCCATCGAGGGGAAGAATCGGAATGAGGTTGAAGATGCCGATCACCGGGCCCGCCCACCAGATGGCTGCGAGTGCGGCACCGCTGTCGAAGGTGGCGGTGTCGAACGGGTTGCCGCCGAGCAGGAGCAGCACGGCGGTGCTGGAGGCGATGTGGATGCCCGGACCGCTGAAGGAGATGACGGCGTGGCCGAGTCGTGAGATCGGCCGGGTGGGGGCGTAGGAGGCGTAGCCGGCGAGGAATCCGAGCGAGATCTCGGCGTGAGCGCCGTAGTGGCGGGCAGACACGGCGTGACCGAGTTCGTGGATCAGCGTGAACACCGCGATGGCCCCGGCCAGCCAGAGACCGAACTCGTCGCCGTACACGATGACGATGAGCGCCATCAGCATCACGAATCCAGGTTGCACGCGCACCTTGAACCCGAGCAGCTCGAACATTGCACGCCATGCTACGGGCACAGAATGGCTGCCCGGGCTCACCCGGGCGGCCGTTTCGGGTCCGACAGGTTCGTTGCGACGTGGCAGTCTTGGCCCGATGGGTACGAGACGAATGGGCAGCGACGTCCTCAGGTCAGCGGTGTCGGCTGCCGTCCTCGGGGGCGACACGCCCGAATCCCGAGCGGCAGCGGTGATGGCCGTCACCGCGGCCGACCTCGACGATGTGATTCATGCCCAGTTCGACGCTGCAGCCCAGGAGCTGACATCCGGTCTGGGCGCATCCCCAGGGGCCGGTGTCGGCAAGGTCTACTTCAGTGCCGATGATGCCGCCGATGCTGCCGATCGTGGCGAGGCGGTGATACTCGTGCGGAACGAGACCACGCCGGGGGATGTGCACGGGATGATGGTCGCCAATGGGCTGCTGACGACTCGGGGCGGTCTGGTCAGTCATGCCGCCGTCGTCGCTCGGGGTTGGGGCACGCCTGCGGTCGTCGGTGCCGGGGCGATCGTGATCGGCGACGGAAAGTTCACCGTGGGCGACGTCGTCGTGCGTGAAGGGGATGTGATCTCGATCGACGGCGCGACCGGTGCGGTTGTCCTGGGGGAGATGACCACCGAGTCCGACGGTCCGCCGGAGGAGTTCTACACGGTGCTCGCCTGGGCCGACGAGATCCGTGCCGGACACCTCGCGGTGCGGGCCAATGCAGACACAGGCGCCGATGCGAGCAAGGCACGAGAGCTGGGTGCCGAGGGCATCGGGCTGTGCCGGACCGAGCACATGTTCCTCGCCGCTGACCGGTTGCCGATCGTCCGTCGCATGATCCTGGCCCGCGATGCCGACGAGGAAGGCGAGGCGCTCACCGCACTCGGTGCAGCGCAGGAAGTGGACTTTGCCGAGATTCTGCGGGCCATGGACGGCCTGCCCGTCACCGTGCGTCTCCTCGACCCGCCGCTCCACGAATTCCTTCCGTCGGTGACGGAACTCCGGGTGAAGGAGGCAGCCGTCGGGTTGTCGGAATCCGAGCAGCGTGAACTCGCTGCTGCGGAGAGTTGGGCCGAACACAACCCGATGATCGGGACTCGTGGCGTCCGCCTCGGTGTCCTGAAACCGGGTCTGTATGCCATGCAGGTCAGAGCACTGTTGGCTGCGGTGCGCGGCCTGCGTGACGAGGGGCTGAACCCGATCGTCGAAGTGATGGTTCCGCTCACCGTCAGTCGCGCCGAGTTGGCGTTGGCACGGTCCTGGGTGGAGGCTGAGATCGTCGCGACGGGCTCGGAGCACGACGGAATCACGATCGGCACGATGATCGAGACGCCTCGAGCGGCGCTTCGGGCGGAGGAGATCGCCCAGGATGCCGACTTCTTCTCGTTCGGCACGAACGACCTCACCCAGCTCACGTTCGGGTTCAGTCGCGACGACGTGGAGAGTCGCATGATGCCGGCCTACCTCGAACTCGGTCTGCTCGGTGCGAACCCGTTCGAGACCGTGGACCAGTTCGGTGTCGGCGACCTGGTTCGTCTTGCGGTCGAGCGCGGACGTGCGAGCCATCCTGAGCTGAAGATGGGTGTGTGTGGCGAGCACGGCGGCGACCCGGCATCGATCCGCTTCTTCCACGACGTCGGCCTCGATTACGTCTCCTGCTCGCCGTACCGCGTTCCGATCGCCCGGCTGGCAGCTGCCCACGCGGTGCTCACCGCACGTTCCTGAGTCGAGGCGGTTTCCGATTGCTGCGTTCGGGCAGACTTGACCCGTGCTGACTCACGCGTTGCTCGAAGCCGAAAGCCGCAAGGAGAATCTCGCCGACATCGACGTTGCTCCGTGGCAGTGGGGCGCCCTGCTCGGGATCATCGTCGTCATGCTGCTCATCGACCTCCTGGTGGTGCACAAAGACGCTCACGAAGTCGAGACGAAGGAGGCGGCGATCGAATCCGTCGTCTGGATCAGCTGCGGGCTGGCGTTCACCGGCGTCGTCGCCTGGTGGTTCGGAGCACAGGCGAGTGGTGAGTACATCTCGGGTTTCTTGATCGAGAAGTCGCTCAGCATCGACAACGTCTTCGTGTGGGCGTTGATCATGGGCTACTTCAAGGTCCCGCTGAAGTATCAGCACCGGGTGCTCTTCTGGGGCATCTTCGGTGCGCTGGCACTGCGAGCGATTTTCATCTTCGCCGGGGTCGCGCTGATCGAACGGTTCGACTGGATCCTGTACCTGTTCGGTGCCTTCCTGCTGTACACGGCGGCCAAGCTGGTCTTCTCCGACAACGATCACGTCGACCCGGGTGAGTCGAAGTTCTTGAAGATCGTCAACCGGTTCGTGCCGTCGACCGACGAGTTCGATGGGCAGAAGATGTTCACGAAGAAGAACGGCAAGCGCCTCGCCACGCCGCTGTTCGCCGTGCTCATGCTGATCGAGGCGACCGACGTGATCTTCGCCGTCGATTCCGTGCCGGCGGTCCTCGCCGTCTCGAACGAGCAGTTCATCGTGTTCGCGTCGAACGCGTTCGCCATCCTCGGGCTCCGGGCGCTCTACTTCTTGCTGGCCGACATGCACAACCGGTTTGCATTCCTGCAGCAGGGCCTTGCGATCATCCTGGCCTTCGTCGGCGTGAAGATGATCATCGCCGAGTGGTATCACATCCCCACGTGGCTCTCGCTCACGGTCATCGTCATCGTGCTCACGGCGTCCATCGGCTTCTCCTTGAAGTTCACTCGGATGACCGAAGACGCCGAAATGGCCCATCAAGCATTCGAACCCTCCGACGAGAACGAGTCGACCGATCACTGACATGAATGACGACCGTTTGTTCGGAGAACCCGACGAGGCTGACTTTGCGGACCGGCCGTTGCCACCTCGGGTCAGCCGGACATCGCGATTGGCGATCCTCGCCGCAGTGCTCGCCGTTGTCGCCATGGTCGCTGCCGGCATCGTCATCGGTGGGGGAAGCGGCGAGCGTGACGTCGGAGGCGGCGATGGCAGAGGCGGCCAGCAGGAGGCTCACCTCGTAGTGTGAGGCGATGGGGATCGTCGACGAGGACATCGAACGGTTGCGTTCGACCGTGTCGATCGTCGACACCGTGCAGCACTACGTGGCCCTCAAGCGAGTCGGCCGCAATTGGGTCGGTCTGTGTCCGTTTCACGCCGAGAAGAGCGGCTCGTTCAACGTCACCGAGGAGCGCGGCCGGTACAAGTGCTTCGGCTGCGACAAGGGCGGTGACGTCTTCACGTTCATCCAGGAGATCGAGCACCTCGATTTCCCCGGTGCGGTCGAGCACATCGCTGCGAAGGCCGGGATCCAGCTCAACTACACGACGTCGGGCCAGTCCGAGGAGCGGTCGCGACGCAAGAAGCTGACTGCAGCGATGGACGAGGCCGTCGAGTGGTACCACCAGCGGCTCCTCGAAGCCCCTGATGCGCGTCCCGCACGCGACTATCTGCGTCAACGTGGTCTGTCCGGCGAGATCGCCCGCCAGTTCAAGATCGGGTGGGCACCAGACGATTGGGATCAGCTGTCGCGCCACCTCGGCGCTCCCGCTGACGTGATGCAGGACGTCGGGCTGTCGTTCCGGAATCGGCGAAACAAGATGCAGGACGCCTTCCGTGGGCGCGTCATGTTCCCGATCTTCTCTGAATCAGGCGAGGCGTTGGCCTTCGGTGGCCGCATCCTGCCCGGCTCGGACGACCCGGCGAAGTACAAGAACAGCTCCGAGACGCCGATTTACATGAAGAGCAAAACGCTCTACGGGCTGAACTGGGCGAAGGCCGACGTCGCCAAGAGCGACCAGGTCATCGTGTGTGAGGGCTACACCGACGTGATCGGCTTCCACCGTGCCGGAATCCCGCGGGCGGTCGCCACATGTGGCACGGCACTCACCGAGGAACACGTCCGGCTGCTCAAGCGGTACGCGAGCAAGGTCGTGCTGTCCTTCGACGCCGACGCGGCCGGCCAGGGCGCCGCCGAACGCTTCTATGAGTGGGAGGAGAAGCACCAGGTCGAGGTGCTCGTCGCCCGCCTGCCCGACGGCAAGGACCCAGGTGACCTGGCGTCGTCGCAGCCCGAGGCGTTGGTCGCCGCGGTCGACAAACCCGTCCCGTTCCTGAAGTTCCGGCTCGACCGGACGATGCGAGGCCGCCAGAAGGATTCTCCCGAGCATCGCGTACGTCTCGCCGAAGATGCGATGGCAGTCGTCAACGAGCACCCGAACAAGTCGATTCGGATGCTGTATGCCGGTGAGGTCGCCGCCGAACTGAACATGCCGGTCAACGACATGGTGCGTCTCGCCGAACGTGGCACCCGCCGGCCGGCGATCCAGGTGCAGCCCAAGCGGTCACGCGGCCCGCGCGACGACGCCGAGTTCACTGCGTTGGTGCTGCTCGTGCAGGAGTGGGATTCCATCGCGCCCTGGCTGATCGAGTCGCTCTTCGACGACGAGGCGAACCGGCTCGCGTTCGTGGCGCTCGCCGATGCCGACGGCGATTTCGACAAGGCGCTGGCGATCGCCGCTCCCGATGCCGTCGACGTGTTGGAGCGGGCGGTGGTCGCGGATTTCAACCGGGTCGCCGACGAGGAGGCGCGTGTGCTGATCAAGGCGGCGTGGCGTCGGGAGATGCAACAGCGGAACCGGATCACCGACCCCGAGGTCATGGCCGAGGATCGTGAAGCAAAGACAGACGTCCTGACACTTGACGACACCGACCGGACTCGCGCTCTTGCGGCTGCCGAGTCATTGCTAGGTTGGCTCCATCGACGATCAGAGGAACGCACCGATGGGGACGGCTGACACCGACTCCCAGGCCGCTGGCCCTGACGACGCGCCGTTCTCCGGCGTCGAGGCCCGTGAGTGGAACAAGCTGGTCGAGCAAGGCCGTCAATCAGGCGAGGTGCACGCCGAAGAGGTCACGCACGTCCTGCGTCATGTCGAACTCACCGGTGACGTTCTTGCCGATGTCCAGTCGAAGATGGCCGAACACGGCATCAAGATCGACGAAGCAGTCGACACCGACGACGTCGAACTCGATGAGGCCGCGCAGCGAGTCCACAAGGTCACCGTCGAGTCCATCGAGTCCGTCGAGTCGGTGCCCGACGATGCCGACGAGAAGCTCCTCAGTCGCCGTCGTGGCCGCCGGAGCAAGAAGACGCAGCCCAAGGGTGAGGGCGGCACGTCTGACGCTGTGCGAATGTACCTGCGCGAGATCGGCACGGTCGATCTGCTGACCACCGAAGACGAGCGTCGCCTCGCCCAGTTGATCGAAGAAGGGCTCATCGCCGCCGGCAAGATCGACGAGGCCGCCGAATCCGGAGCGCCGATGGACGGCGCCGAGAACCGGATGCTGATGCGTGCAGTGAGCCGTGGGGAGCGGGCCAAGAGCGAGCTCACCCAGGCCAACCTGCGTCTCGTCGTCAGTATCGCGAAGCGCTATTCGGGTCGAGGCATGCAGCTGCTCGACCTCATCCAAGAGGGCAACCTCGGCCTGATGCGTGCGGTCGACAAGTTCGACTACACCAAGGGTTTCAAGTTCTCGACGTATGCGACCTGGTGGATCCGTCAGGCGATCACCCGGTCGATCGCCGACCAGGCCCGCACGATCCGTATCCCGGTCCACATGGTCGAGCACATGAACCGGGTCACGCGGGCGAAGCGTTCGATGCACCAGGAACTCGAGCGAGAACCATCGATCGAGGAGATCGCAGTTCGGGTCCAGCTCGAACCGGACCGTGTTCGGGAGTTGCTGCGCATCTCGCAGGACCCGCTGTCGCTCGATTCGCCCGTCGGTGAGGAGGACGAGTCGAACCTGGGTGACTTCATCCAGGATGATTCCGTCGAGAGCCCGGCCGACGCAGCGACCAAGGCGATGCTGTCCAATGCAGTCGGCGAAGTGCTCGGCGAACTGTCGGAACGTGAGCAGGACATCGTTCGGTTGCGCTTCGGCCTCGACGGCGGCCAAGCCAAGACGCTCGAAGAGGTCGGCAAGGAATTCGGTGTCACGCGTGAGCGGATCCGCCAGATCGAGGCCAAGACGCTCGCGAAGCTGCGTCACCCGCAGCGCAGCCAACGCCTCCGCGAGTTTCTCGAAGTCGAGTAACGAACGGAGAGAAAGTCGCGTCACGCGACGTGGGATGGCGTAGGTCGACGCGATATCATCGGGCATCGTCAGTCCGGGATAGCTCAGCTGGCAGAGCAGCGGACTGTTAATCCGCTTGTCGCAGGTTCGAGCCCTGCTCCCGGAGCACAGAGAAACGATACAGAGAGACGATGAAGGCCCACCGCACGCCGGTGGGCCTTCATCGTTCTCGGCTTGCGGTGGGCTGGTCGTGCTGGTGGGGCGTCCGGGGCTCGAACCCGGGACCGACGGATTATGAGTCCGCTGCTCTAACCAACTGAGCTAACACCCCGTGCGTACGGTCAGTCGTCGGGTTGTTCGATGGCGTCGAGGAAGGCGTTGACGTCGCCCTCTTCGCCGCCGACGAGCCAGATGGTGAGCTCGCCGGGGTTGTCGCTCTCCTCGTCGTCTTCGGCGTCCTGCCAGGGGAGCACGCCGTCGACGAAGTATCGGTCGACGGTGATGTCGTCGTTGTCGGCATCGACGGGGGCGACCACGGCGATCTCGACTTCGGTCTCCGGCGGCTGGTCGCTGAGGATGTCGATCAGTTCATGAACACGCATGAGCGTCAGTGTAAGTAGTCGTCGAGCCAGACGTCTGCATGCTCGAGCAGATACAGGCTGACGTGTTTGCACCGTTCGAGTGCGGTGGTGACGGCTTCGTCCTGGTTCATGTAGACGTCGGCGAGGTCGACGGTCATCTTCGCGACGATCGAGAGGCTTCGTTCGGGAGCGTCGGTGACGCTCGGGAAGGAGTCGATCGCAGAGACTTCGAGTGGCAGATCGATCCCGCCGACGCCGGCGAGGTCGGTTGCCAGGACGAGCAGGTCCGGTGGCTTCGGGAGTGGCGGCAGCGTCCAGGTGAACAGCAGCGGGAAGGTGAAGCCGTGTGGCGGTGGGTCGTCCAGGTCGTCGAGTTTGATGACCTCGTCTTCGAACCCGAGCATGGCCCGTGGGTCCACGTCGAGGGAGAGATGCAGGTCGATCGGACCGGCGCACGCCTCTTCGGGGTGCAGGTCGACCTCCCACAGTTGGCGCAGAGAATAGGTCTCCACGAAGTGCCGCTCGTCGTGAACATGGAAGCCAGAGTCGATGGCCTGGCTCTTCACGTCGGCGATGAATCCTGCAACGTCGATGACTGCCATCGATGCGGACACTACCGTCCTCTGACGTGGACCCGACCAATGGCAGCGATGCATCATTCATCCCTTGTGCTGCACAGGACGTGCTCGAGCTGTTCGGGTCCATCTGTGACCGTGCTGCCGAGGTCCTCCGTGCGAACGCCGACTGGGGTGCATCGGGGCGTCGCGAGGGGCAGTACGCGGTCGATCTCGATGTCGACGAGGTGTGCGTCCAACCGCTGATCGCTGCCGGTTTCGACGTCTTGTCAGAGGAATCCGGACTGCAGCTGCAGGGTGCTGAGCTGGGCCGAGATGTCGTCGTCGTGGATCCGCTCGACGGGTCGACCAACGCGAGTCTGGGTCTGCCGTGGTGTGCGACGGCGTTGTGCCTGGTCAGCAATGGTGTGCCGACGGTGGCGATGGTGACGAACCTGGCGACCGGCGATCGGTACACCGCCGTGCGAGCCCGCGGCGCCGACCGCAACGGCCGTCCGATCCTGGTGGCGGCCGCACCAACCGGTGTGTCACCACTTTCGGAATCGATCATCGCGGTCAACGGGTTGCCCGCAACGCACTGGGGATGGCAGCAGTTCCGGGCGATGGGGGCCGCTGCGCTCGACATCGCTGCGGTCGCTCGTGGCGGCTTCGACGCCTACGTCGACACCACGACGGATTCCCACGGCGTGTGGGACTACCTGGCGTCGGTGTTGATTCTGACCGAAGCCGGCGGAGTGGCAGTCGACGCTGCCGGGCGAGACCTCGTGGTGCTCGAACACGCTGCTCGGCGGACGCCGGTCGTCGCGTCGAACGCTGCACTGCTCGACCAGCTCCTCGCCGAGCGCAACGAGTGATGGAGCACCGCTGGGCAGCACCCGAAGGTCCAGGAAACATCGCAGCGGGTTGGCACCCCGATCCGTGGGGTGTGGCGACGTGGCGTTGGTGGGACGGAACAGCGTGGACGGTGCAGGTGGCCTCGCCGCAGGCGGCCCGCAAGCCGAGGTTGCCGGCGTGGCTGAGCCCGCCGGTCATCATCGGGGCGATCCTGTCGATGTTCGTCATCGTCCAGATCGCGACGAACGTGCCGTTTGCGATCGTCCTCGGTCTGGTGCCGATCGCCATCGTGGGGCCGGTGCTCGTGTGGCTCGATCGGGTGGAGCCCGAGCCGTGGTCGGCGCGCATCCACGCACTGCTGTGGGGTGCGTTCGTGGCGACCGCCGTGTCCGGGATCGTGAACGAGATCGTCGGTGCTGGCTTCGGTGTCGGGGCCGCCATGGTGGTGTCGGCACCGATCATCGAAGAGACGATGAAGGCGATCGGCATCGCATACGCCGTGCGGCGCAAGGAGCTCGACGGGGTGATGGACGGTGTCGTCTACGCCGGCTGGACGGCGTTGGGTTTCGCAGTGGTCGAGAACTTCTTGTACTTCGGTCTCGCTGATCAGGAGGGCCAGTTGGTGCTGGTCTTCATCCTCCGCGCGTTGCTGACGCCGTTCGCGCATCCGTTGTTCACTGCATGGACGGGGATCGCGATCGGCCGCGCCGTCGCTCGCGGTGCTCCGGTGCTCCCCAGCGCACTCGGCGGGCTGGTGCTCGCCATCCTGTGTCACGCCGCCTGGAACGGAGCCGCTTCGTATGGGGCAGCGTTGAGCGGCCTGGTCGTGCTCGCCGCGATGGGCATGTTCATCGTGCTGTTCCTCTCCGTGGCGATCACGTTGCGCACGATGCGCCGGCGGGATCAGGCCCGGTTCGTGCAGCTCGTGCCGTGGCTCGCTCAGCGCTATGGGATGGCGGAGCACGAGGTGGCGCTCTTTGCCGACTGGGACCAGATGCTGCGCATCCGCAAGTCACTCGACAAGCCCCAGCGGAAGTACTTCGACGGTGTGCACGCGGCTCTGGCACGCCTCGCCCACCTGCACGATCAACCCGGCGAGACGAACGCGGCGACCGAACACGCGCTGGCATCCCGGCTGGCCGACGCGAGGTACCGGACCGTCGGTTGATGTCACCTCTTTCCGAATTCATCGGCCGAATTCATCGGGTGGTGACGGGTCCGCAGCACGGGTGACGTAGAAGGGCCCGTGAGGTGCGTCGATCCCGTTGCGGGGATTGGCTCGAATCAGTCGACCCCACTGCATCCCGTGTGTGATGCGGTGTGGCGCTGGATTCCTGGTGGGACGCTCTCACGGGCCCAACCACATCGTCGCGCCAGACGCGCCGCCATGCAAGCGACAATTCTTCGACGACACGCTCGAACGGGCCGTCAGAGTCGTCGAGGCAGGAAGCTGGCCGCGACGGCGCCGCCGGTGACCACCACGGCGAGTGTCAGATACAGGATGCGGAAGTCGCCGATCGCAAGGGCGCCGGCGGCGACGGCCGGGGTGAGGAGGAACGAGGCTTCTCGCCAGGTGGAGAACACGGTCGTCATCGCCGTGCGCTCGCGCGGTCGCACCATCCGCATGAACGGGATGTTGCCGACGACGTCGAGGGCCGCACCGCCGACTGCGCCGAGCATCCAGAACGCAAGACCGGCCGGTCGTGGCGAACCGACAGCGGCGAGGCCGCACATGCTCACGGCGATCAGCAGCAGCGAGGCGATGATGACCTGGCGGGTGCCGACCCCGTCGGCGAGTCGGCCGACGAGCGGGCTGAGGAAGAGCATCGCACTCGTCGCCGAGAGGAAGCTGCCGGCGACCCACGTGGGCAGGTCCGCTTCGATCACGTAGATCGGCCCGTAGATGAAGACCGCAGCCCAGAACATGGCCCGTGTCGTCGTGATCGCATAGGCGATGCGCAGTGACTTCTGCCGGAAGAACCGGGCGACGTTGTGGAAGGGGTGGGTGACCGCGGTGACCGGGCCGAGGAGGACCGGGTTGTGGTGGATCCGAAGCCGCCAGAAGTAGAGGAGCATGCAGCAGGTAGCGACCGCTGAGATCAGGAAGGGTGTGTCCGGGTGGCCGTGGTCGAACAGCCAGACGCCGATCGAGGGGCCGAGCAGCCAGGCGAGCCCGGCGTACAGCAGGCGGGTGGATTCCGAGGACGTCAGCTCGCGCTTGCCGATGTAGTCCATGACGTAGAGCGACATGCACACCGAGAAGAGCGATGCGGCGCCGGACCGGAGGCCGACGGCGGCAGCGAACAGCGGGCCGTCGACGACGGCGAACATGCCGGCCGCCACGATCAGCATCACAGCACCGAGGACGACGACGCGCCGCCGTTGCAGTCGGACTTCGAGCCAGCCGACATTCAACGTGAATGCGAGGGTGATGAGTGCGCCGCCGAAGAACACGTAGGACACCGCGGCTTTGGAACCGAGTGCCTCGAACGCGGTGAGCGGGATGACGCCGACCATGACGGACCGAGCGAATCCTTCGAGGCCGCCGAGACGCGCCAGTTCGCGTGCCGCGCCCGGATCGACACTGCCGAGCCCCTCGAGTCGTCTCCACCTCACCGGTCGGAGAACCTACGTCGGAGCGGTCAGCGACGAGCAGGCGGAACGGGGTCGGCCGCTAGGATGCCCACCTGTTCGGGCGCATAGCTCAGTTGGCTAGAGCGCTGCCTTTACATGGCAGATGTCGGGGGTTCGAGTCCCTCTGCGCCCACGACAACTCTGCACCGATCACGTGTCGACCCCATCGCAGCGGGGTCAGCCAACCGGCGTCACGCCCGGGGTGCCAGCGATGACTTCCCAGGCAGTGGCCTCGGCGACGGCCGAGTTCTCGTCGAACTGATCGGCGACCGCCCGGTACGTGGCGATCCAGCGATCCGGCGTCACCTCACACACCGTGTAGCCGCGTCGTGAATCGAACCACTTGAGCTGTGGGTTCGCCTCGAGCGCGGCGGCCACGAGTTGTTCGACGACTTCGTCGTTGTCGAAGAACGACGAGGAGATGCTCGATGCCATGAACTCGGTGCCCACGACCGGCAGCGAACGGTCGAACGGGTCGGCGCGGAGATCGGCAACGGCAGCGGAGTGGAAGTCACCGGAGAGCACGACCAGATTGTCTGCTGCAGCACCGATCGCCGAGAGCACCGCTTCGCGTTCGCCGGCGTAGCCGTCCCACGTGTCGACGACGACGACAGGCGGCTCGGCATCGACCACGGCATTGCCTCCGAACATGAAAACCTGCTGCGCGACGACATCCCAGATCGCCGTCGACGACTCGACACCCGCAATGAGCCAGTCGCGTTGTTCGGCACCGAGCATGGTCTGGTCGGGCGACATCGCGAGCGCTTCGTCGCGCACCTGCACCGCATCGCCCAACGCTTCGACGAACGGAGCGTTGCGCTGTTGGTCGGCGCGATACTGCCGGGTGTCGAGGACGTGGAAGCGCAGCAGGTCACCGTGGGCGAACGAGCGATAGATGTCGTAGTCGGCACCGGAGGGCGGATCCAACCGCACGGGCATGTGCTCGTACCAGACCTGGTAGCCGGCGGCCCGCCGGGCCAGGAACGCCGCCCGCTCCGCATCTTCCTCGCTACTGGCTGCGGCATAGTCGTTGTCGACCTCGTGGTCATCCCAGGTGATGATCCAGGGCACGAGCGAGTGAGCGGCTTGCAGGAGCGGATCGGTGCGATGGAGCGCATACCGCTCGCGGTACTGCTCGACGGTTTCGCATTCGAAGTCCTGCCCGGTCGTGCGACCACGATCGTCGGCGTATCCACCGCTGGCGTACTCGTAGATGTAGTCACCGAGGAACACGAAGGCGTCGATGTCGCCCTGCTCGACGAGGTCGCGATACGCCGCGTAGTACCCCTGCTCCCAGTTCTGGCAGGAGGAGAAGGCGAACCGAAATCTTTCCGGCGTCGTGCCTGCTGCAGCGAAAGTGTGTGTGCGGGCAGGAGTGGTCTCGAACCGATCGAGCCGGAACCGATAGTGGTACTCGGTGTCGGGTGACAGACCGGTGACGTCGACGTGCACGGAGTGCCCGAGCGCGGCGATCGCCGTCCCGGTGCCGCTCGCCACGACGTTGCTCATCTCGTTGTCGGTCGCCACTTCCCATTCGACGTCGACATCCACCAGGTCCTCACGGAGTGGCTCGTCGGGAAGGAGGCGAGTCCACAAGATGACTGAATCGTGCAGTGGATCACCGGACGCGACACCGAGTGTGAACGGGTCGGAGGAGACGACAGGGATCGTTGTCACGGTCGTCGCAGGTGTGGCCGTTGTCGAGGTGGCTGCTGGAGCGGTCGACGTCGAGTCCGTGGGTGGGTTCGTCGCGCTCCTCGTCGACGAGTCGGAAGCGCCACCGCTGCTGTCGCCGTCGTCGGTGCACGCCGCCAGCGCGGTCGCGATCGTGCCGGCGAGGAATCCTCGTCGTGTGAGTCGTGTTCCACTGCTTCCGTCCATGGCAACCTCCAAGACACCAACGCTACGGAATCATGGAGTCGACGGGAAGGGCCGGAAGCCCCGATGTGAGGTCAGTTGCTCTTTGCGAGGAGTTTGGCCAGCTTCTTCATGCCGAGACGGAAGCCGGTGGCGCCGAGACGATTCAGCACGGGCGCCACGAACTGCGGGACGTAGGGGACGGTCACGTCTTCGAACCAGTTCACCACCGACCTCCCGCCCCCATCCGGGCCGTCAGCAGTGACGGTGAACCAGGCCCGTCCGCGGAGGACGGGGCCAACCTTCTCGACTTCGCAGTTGCCCGAGCTGGCTTCTTCGTCCCAGGTGCATTCGGTGACCACCATCTTGTCTTTCAAGGCCAACGGGCCGAACCCGGTGGTTGCGGTGAACTCAGCGCCGATGGCCGTCGAGTCGCCGGTGCCGACGTCGACCTTGGTCGCCGGGATCCACGCCTCGTGGCCCTTCCAGTCGACCAACTCGTCCCACACGACCCGAGTATCCGCACCGAACTCGTGCACGACCTGGAACTTCACGTTTGCCATGTCGTCGACTGTGTCACCGAATGGTGGGAGTCGGCATGTCGTGTGCGGTGACGTCTGTCCACGGCCGCCAAATCGTGGCTCGGTCGATCAGGCCGTGAATGCGGTCGGCTCGTGGCCCCGATCGAAGTGAGCGGGCTCGACTGGTCGCATCAGGAGGTCGATCGCCTGCCAGAGCGTGTACGAACTTGGATACAGCAGCAGCGGCAGGATCACGGCGCCGATGCCGAGGGTGATCAGGAGCGAGACCACGTCGATCTCCGGCCAGGTGAACGCGGTGACCGCTCCGAGGGCGAGGACGAGCGGGCCGATGCAGATGATGGCGGCCACTGCGGCAGCGCCGAGTTCGTAGCCGACATCGCCACGACGCCACTCCAGGCCACAAGTCTGACAGTGCGAGGACTTCTTGAACCATCCGGTGAAGAAGGCACTCCGACCACTGCACCAGGCGCACCGGCGAAAGGCACCGCGGAACAGCATCTTCGGAAATGAGGGACGATCCATGACGTCACGATATCCCCGTCGGCCAAATGTCCGTACTATTGGGGTCTCTCCCTGATGATGGCTCGTCGATGGCCGCTCGTCACGTCGCGTCACGTTGCGTCGTCGAGGCTTCGAGCCCTGACGAGGAGCGCCGCAACAGCGACGACGACCAGTGCAAGCGCGGTGAGCAGCGCATTGCCTGCAGCCCCACGCCGGTCCATCAGGACGACGAGTACCCACATCGCCAGCGTCGCAGCGCACCCCACCGCCGTCCTTCGCAGCCACTGCGACAACGTTGCGGTCGGCACGACGCCACCGACCGGGAACGTCGCCGTCAACGCGACCAACGAGTGATACGCGAGGAGGCAGCAGGCTGCGACGGGGAGCCACAGCGTGTCGACCGGCTCGACGACCGCCAGCCAATGCCAGACGATGATCGCAATGACCGCCAGTGCGGTCTGGGAGTCCGGGCGGAACGCCGAAGCGATCGCCAACGCCGACACGACGAGCAAGCCGAACGGCCACCATCGGCCGACCTCGAGCGCAGCCGACGACATCGCTCCGAGCGGAGCGAGCACGACGAAGCCGCGCAGGAACCATTGTTGCGCGCCCGCGCCGTGGAGCTCGTCGATCCAGCCCTGCAGCCTGGTGTCGTTCATCGTCGGGCCAATCGTGGTGCGGCGGCGCGCCGAGCGATCTCGCGCAGGAATGGGTCGAGGCTGCCCGGTCCGCGCCACACGATCACGGGTACACCGATCTGTTCGATCACACGCACCTCGCGGCGGCGTTCGAGCAGGCGGATCCGCCACGCCAACTCCGTTATCGCGTCGGCGTCGCTGTGGACGTCGTCGGGCAGTGTGTCGACGACTGCGACCGTGAGCCCGTGGCTGGCGATGGTGGCGGCGCGCTCGAGGGCGACCGGCGAGATCAGCGGCGAGAGCATGATCGCCAGGGCATCACCAGGGATCGCCGTCCGGCCGATGCGCACCGCACCGGCGCGGGTGCTGTCGGGTTCGATCGTCGCGAGCAGATCGAGGATGCGTCGCAAGTGGGCGCGACCGCTTGCCGGCGGGACGGTGGACCGCCCGCGCGAACCGAAGATGTGCAACGACACGCGGTCCCCGCGGAGCAGGAAGTGTTCGGCGATCGCACCGGCAGCGCGAACGGTCGTGTCGAGGCTCGATGCTGCACCGTCGATGCCCTCGGACGGTCCGAAGTCGGCGAGCGCATCGACGAAGAGGGCCACGTGGCTGTCCTGGTCGGCATACGTCGACGTCACGTGCAGGTTGCCGCTGCGCAGCGACCGTTGCCAGTTGATCCGGCGCAGACGGTCGCCGGTCTGGAACAGTCGGATGCCGGCGAACTCGCCACCGTCACCTGGCCGAGACGAACGGTTCAGGCCGACGAGACCGTTCCCTCGATGTTGCGACGCTGCGGCATCGAACACTTCCGGTAGCGGCAGCGTCGTCACCTGATGCCCGACGTCCAGAGCCTTCCAACGGAACGCGCCCCACGAGCTGACCGCCACGACGTTGATCGGGCCGAGCTCGTGGCGACCCCAGTGAACCCCGCGCATCGCCACGGACACGGCCATGGTCGACTCGGCGCTCGATCGGGCCGACGCTGCCACGCCCGAGCGCGGTCGACGCTCCAGTGCCGGGCGCTCAGGTGCGGACGCGATGACATGGTCGACATCGTCGACGTCGGACAGCACCGCACGCCAGGTGATCGCCTCGCCCTCACGAATCGTCTTCGGCGCGATACTCCCGGTGAAACTCAGCCGCCCGTCGGGCCGCGTCGCCGTCGACCACACGGCAACGAAGGCGAACGGCGCCGCCAGAACGAGCATCGCAGGGATTCGAAAGAGCAGCGACGCGGCGATCCCGGCGATGCCGAGCACGACGGCGCGCAGATGCGCCGGGCTCGGGCTCCACGAGTCGACGCGTGCTGTGCTCACGTCGCGGCGCTGGCGGCAGCGTCGGCTTCGAGTGCTCCCGGAGTCGGCACGGACGACAGCACCGCAGCAACAACCGATGCGCCACTGGCATTGCTCATCCACAGCTCCGGCTTGACCGCTACACGGTGCGCGAGCACCGGCACGGCAACCGCCTTCACGTCCTCCGGCGTCACGAAGTCGCGACCGTTGACCACAGCGAACGCGCGGGCGACGAGCATCAGCGCGAGCGCACCACGCGGTGAGGAGCCCATCAGCACGTGGGCATGGCGGCGAGTCGCAGCGGCGAGTGCGACGCAGTATCGGCCGACGCTCTCGTCCACGGTCACCTGCTCGATCGCATTCTGCATGCCGAGCAACGTCGGGGCATCGACAATCGGACGCAGGGTCTGTTCCTCCTGGCGCCGGGTGAGACGGCGGCTCAGGACGTCCCACTCCTCGTCAGCCGTCGGGTACCCGAAGCTGATCTGGAGCATGAACCGATCGAGTTGCGCCTCGGGCAGCGGATACGTGCCCTCGTACTCCACCGGGTTGGCGGTCGCCAGCACGTGGAACGGCCGGGGCAGCATGAACGTCTCGCCCTCGACGGTGACCTGCCGCTCCTGCATGGCTTCGAGCAGCGCCGACTGCGTCTTCGGTGGGGTGCGGTTGATCTCGTCGGCGAGCAGTAGCCCGGTGAAGAGCGGCCCGTGCCGGAAGGAGAACTCGTTCACCCGCTGATCGAAGATGAACGACCCGGTGAGGTCGGCGGGCAGCAGGTCGGGGGTGAACTGGGCGCGGGCGAAGTCCAACCCCAGTGTCTGGGCGAACGACCGGGCAGCCAGCGTCTTGCCCAGCCCTGGGAAGTCCTCGAGAAGCACGTGGCCGCCGGCGAGAATGCCGCTCAGGACCATCGTCAACGGTTCGCGTTTGCCGACGACGGCGGTCTCGACCTCGTCGAGGATGGCGACCGCCAACTCGGAGACCTTGTTCAGTTCGAGTGTGGTCATACAGGGTTCCTTCAGGTCTGGGCAGCTCGGGAGCGAGCAGTTCAGGTGCGGTCCGTCGAGGCGGTGAACGTCTCGACGAGATCGATGGTCGGTGCGAGCGTTCGTCGTTGTGTCATCGCGCGGGCTGCGGCCGGATCTGTGACGAAGCGGTGCAGTTCCGGCCCGAGCACGTCTCGCGCCGCGTCGGCGTCGAGGGTGCGCTCGATGCCGTGTTGCGATCGGAGGTGGTCGTCGAGCACCGCGACGAGTGACGCAACGATCTCGTCGGCAGGTTGGGGGCCGTCAGACTCGAACTGGACAGCGCCACGCCGTCGGCTGTTGCCGGGCCGGGCATTGCTCCGGAGCCGTGCCGCCAGGAGTTGCACCCGGCGGTCGGGACGCGCTGTGGTCGAACCGCTGCTGCCGTGCTGATACCAGGAGAGTGGGAGGGCGATCGTCGCGAGATCGGCGAACAACCACGCAGCTGCTGACACCAGCAGCACGACGACCCCGACCAGCCACAGGCGAGGTCCCATCCCGACCATCACCATGATGGCGCCCACCACCGAACCGATGACGACCGTCGCGGCCGCCCACCGCGCGGTCTCACCCATCGGCTGACCCTCTTTCAACGTACTCATGTCTCGGAACCGACCTGTTCAGCCGTCCGTTCCGCCGTCTGTCCAGCCGTCTGTCCAGCCGTCTGTCCAGCTGTTTGCGTGACGACCTGCGCACCGGTCTCGGTGAGCGACCTGTGCAGTCGGTCGAGTGCGGAACGCGCGGCATCGCGATCGGTCTCGTCCAGCCGGTGGTCGGAGAACCTGGCCTCGCGGTAGCGGGATGCGAGATCCTCGATTGCCTCGGAATCCACCGTGTAGCGACCGAGCACCCGTTCGGTGAACTCGAGCGACGTGTCCGCCGGATCACGAGGGAGCCCGGCTGCGGCCACGTCGCGTTCGAGCTGCAACCAGCACCGCACGATCGCATTGCGGGGCGCCCCGTCGAGCAACGCGGCGCGCTGCGTGGCGGCCTGCCCGACCACCGCGGCAGCGACATCGGGGAGCACCTCGAAGTCGTCGTTGACCGGGCGGCGACGCCATCGGACCCGAGGCCGGTTGCGCCAGGCCAGCAGCGCCAAACCCACGGCGACCACTGCTGCGATGCCGACAGCGATGACTCGCAGGACCGCGACGAGCCAGGGCGGCACGGTGAACGGTTCGGACGCGTCGTCATCAGCGGCTTCCAGGGGTTCGCCGTCCACGGCCACGATGTCCAGCTCGATCGGGTCACGTTCGCGCGGTGTCGGATTCCAGTCCGGCGGGCCCCACAGATCAACGCCGCCGGACGTACTCACCGAAGCGAAGAGAACACAGACCAGCGCCGTCGCCGTTGCGATCAACGCAGTGCGACGGCTCATCGAGGAGTCACCACGTGTGCCACCGCCATCGCCGCAACCTACTGACCGTCCTGCACCGAACCGAAAGCGGCTCGTTCGCGTGGTCGATGCAACGCCAGCGATAGGTTTCGCCCACGTGAACGGCCGGAGACGCATCAGCCTCGCTGTGGCCGGTCTGGCATTCCTGGCGCTCGCCTCGGTCGCAGCGGCCGCGCCGGTCGACGGCGCAGTCTCGGTGAGTGCGCAAGCCCTCGAGCCAGCGGTCCGACTCACGCCGCCGTCGACTCGGTGCACTTCGGTCGTGATGGTCGGCGACTCCCTGACGGCGATTCGGGCCCAGGCGACACCGACAGCGTTCGCCGCCATCGGCATGCCGATCCACGTCGATGGCCAGGTGTCGCGCCGTGTTCCCGAAGAAGTGCCGAACCCGTGGAGCGGTGTGAAGATCGTCCGCCAGTTGAAGGCAGCCGGCGTCGACGCTCCCTGCTGGATCGTGGCGCTCGGTTCGAACGACGTCTACTGGGTCCAGAAGACTCCGGGCTACGGGCCGACACCGACCGGCACCGTCGACAACTACCTCGACTGGATGCTCGACGAGATCCGCGCCGATGGGCCTCGGCGCGTGTGGTGGGTCAACCTGCACCACCGCAAGTTCTTCACCGAGACACAGATCTTCAACACCCGACTGAACGAACGCGCCGCTGCGGACTCCGACCTCGCATCGATCGACTGGTTCACCCTGTCGAGCGCGAACCTGCGGTGGTTCCAGGACACGGTCCACGTCGACGCCACCGGCTACGACGCACGCGCCGCCCTGATCGCCTCCGTACTCGACGCCAGTTGACCTGAGCGCTGACCGGCGCTATGACCAGCCACCATCGGCGCTGATGACCTGCCCGAAGGTGAAGGTGGACGCATCGCCCGCCAAGAACAGCGCGAGTTCGGCGGTCTCGCGCGGTGTGCCGAGCCGCTGGGCGGGGACCTCGGACTTCAACCGTGCAAGGAACTTCTCGTTCTGCATGATCGACGGCGGGTAGTACGTGTCGTTCTCGACGAAGTTCTGCGCAATGGCGTTCAGCCGAACGTTGTGCGCAGCGAGTTCGTGGCCGGCGGACCGGACGAATGCATTCTGTGCCGCTCGCGCCGTCACGTAGCTCGTTGCCTGGGGACGCATCCGCCGCATCGGCGACGACGAGGTGAGTGCCACGATCGAACCACCGCCTCGATCGATCATCGACGGTGCGGCGGCCCGCACGAGACGCATCAGCGGATGCACCAACGCATCGAACCCGGCCTGCCACAGATCGTCTTCGATCTCGCGTACCCGGGCACCGTATGCCGGCACGTCGAGGTTGACGACGAGCACATCGATGTCACCGGCGGCCTCGATGAGTTCAGCCGGTTCGTCAGTGCCGATCAGTGCGCTGGGGTCGGCGACCACGTCGGCGTCTTCGTCGCGGAAGAGGTCGACGATCGCCGGACCCATGTAGGAGTCGCAACTCGTCACGACGATCCGCTTGCCACTCAATCGATCACCCATCGACTCGACCGTAACGGTTGGGACATTCGGCCCTGGCACGGAAGGCCGGAACCGAAGATCGTGGCCAGATGGCCAAGAAATCCAGTGCCCAGACGGCGCTCACTCCGCCCGATCCCGACACCGCGACCGAAGGAGTGATGCCAGCCGACCAGCGGCACCCGGGTGAGAAGTCGAACAAGCAGTTGCGGGCCCGGTCTCGACGGGAGAAGAAGCTCGAGGCGTATCAGGTCGAGTTGCTGAAGCTGCAGGCACACCTCGAATCGACCGGGAAGAAGATGATCGTCATCTTCGAAGGTCGCGACGCTGCGGGCAAGGGCGGCACCATTCGGCGCGTGACCCGATACATGAACGAAAAGCACTACCGCGTCGTGGCGCTCGGCCGGCCGACCGACGAGCAGCGCGGCCAGTGGTTCCTCCAGAAGTACGTCACCCAGTTCCCCCGAGCCGGCGAAATGGTGCTGTTCGACCGCAGTTGGTACAACCGGGCCATGGTCGAGCCGGTGTTCGGATTCTGCACGGAGAAGGAACACGAAGACTTCCTGCGCGGCGTCGTCGGGTTCGAGAAGGACCTCGTCCGCCAGGGGACGGTCCTCGTGAAGCTGTACTTCTCGGTCACCAAGGACGAACAGCAACGTCGTTTCGATCGACGCCGTGATGATCCGCTCCGCCAATGGAAGTTGAGCGAAGTCGACGTCCAGGCACAGGAGCTGTGGGACGAGTTCACCGAGCGCAAGTACGAGATGCTCCGGCGCAGCCACACCACCGCGACGCCGTGGACCGTGATCCGCTCGAAGGACAAACACCAGGCGCGCCTCAACGCCATGCGGGTGATGCTCGACGCCATCGACTACGACGGTCGGGATCCGGAGCTGGACTACGTTCCCGATCCGACAATCGTCGTCTCCGGTGCTCACGAGGTCGAGCTGATGGAAGCCGAACGCATCAGAGGTGGCAAGTTCGCGCACTGAACGCCCGAAATTCCGCGCGAGGGCCCCATGCGATCTGGAAACATGGGCGACATGACCTCACATCGAAGTTCCGGTCGAATCTGGCACGGCCTCGCCGCCGTCGCGTTCCTGGGTCTGGTGACGGCCTGCGGCGGCAGCGATGATGCAGGTCCTGTCGACGATGCATCAAGCGCCCCGGCGTCGGAGCCTTCCGATCAGGCGCTGGCCGACGACGCTGCCGAGTCATCCGACGATGCGGCCCTGTCTGACTCGGAACCAACAGTGGCGCCGCCCGCCGGATCGCCGGGTCAGGGATCAGCGACGCTCACGCTCGACAACGGCGAGTCGTTCGAGTTCTCGGTGCTGTGTTCTCTCGAACCGCAGATCGCGGCGGGATCAGAGATCCTGTTCACCGCGACGGCGATGCGCCCGCCGTACTTCGACATCACGCAGTTCGGTGACGAAGGCCCCGTCACCGGCATCGCCAGCGTCACCATGACCGACGAGGACTTCAACACGGTGTGGGAAGCGAGCACGTTCTACGAAGCCGCCGGCGGCTCACTCGACCTCTCACTGGATGGCTCGACGATCAGCGGATCCGGGACGTTCTTCCCCGGTGGTGACATCGCAGTGCCGCCGGTCGACGGCACCGTCGTCGCCAACTGCTGACCGCAGGCCCGAGCCTGTCTATGGTCCGATGGTGCGCTTCGACCTCGTCATCGACAATGCGAACATCTTCACCGTCGACCCGTCCACGCCCCGGGCCGGGTCGATCGGCATCATCGGTGACCGGATCATCGCCGTGGCGGGCGCGGGGGAGTTGTCCCGATTCGACACCGACCGGACGATCGATCTCGACGGCCGATTCGTGGTGCCCGGCTTCAACGATGCGCACAACCACATGCAGATGTACGGCGCCGGCCTCAACGAGGTCGCGCTCGACGGGACGCTGATCCACTCCGTCGAAGAGCTGGTCGCAGCCATCGCCGAGCGCGCCGCAGCGACACCGCCGGGGGCATGGATCGTCGGCTCCGGCTACGACCATCACAAGCTCGCCGAGCGCCGCCATCCGACCTGCCACGAGCTCGACCGTGTCAGTCCGGACAACCCGGTTCTGCTGAATCACACGTCTGGGCACTTCGCCACGTTGAACAGCGCTGCGATGCGGCTTGCCCGAGTCGGCGAAGTCGACGTGCCGGCCGGGGGAGTGGTCGCCGTCGACTCCGACGGTCGCCCGAACGGGCTGCTCGAAGAACAAGCCCAGCTCCTGGTGCGATCACTCGTCCACCCCCGGTCGGTCGCCGAGATGGCCAACAACATCGGGCTCGCCAGTGACCGCTACCTGACGGAGGGGATCACCAGCTGCCAGGAAGCCGGCGTCGGCGGCATCCTCGGCACGTCGGAGCCCGTCGAGGTCGCCGCCTATCAGCAGGCCCGTCGAACACGACGGCTCCGCGTGCGCGTCACGATGATGGCATCGGTCGACGCACTCCACGGCTGCGCCCACCACGCCGATGACCACGAGCCCTTCTCACTCGACCTCGGTATGCACACCGGTTTCGGCGACGACTGGCTCCGCTACGGGGCCACGAAGATCTTCGCCGACGGCTCGCTCATGGGTTGCACGGCCGCCATGTTCGAGGACTTCGACGGGCAGCCCGGCAACAGCGGCTACTTCCAGATGCCCGAGACCCGGCTGCACGAGCTGATCCTTGCTGCACACCGATCCGGGTGGCAGGTCGCCACCCACGCGATCGGCGACCGTGCGGTGTCATCGGTGCTCGACGCCTACGAATCTGCGCTGCAACAGCATCCGCGTGACGATCACCGTCACCGCATCGAGCACGCCGCGATGACTCGCGCCGTCGATGTCGAACGCATCGCTCGGCTCGGTGTGATCCCGGTTCCGCAGGCTCGCTTCATCTCCGAGATCGGCGACGGGATGATGAACTCCATCGGACCGGGCCGGGTCGGCGACTGCTATCGACAGAAGTCGTTCCTCGACGCAGGCATCACGTTGCCGGGCAGCTCGGATCGGCCCGTCGTCAATGGTGCACCGCTGCTCGGCATCCACGACCTCGTCAACCAGCGCACGGCGTCGGGCGCAGCCTTCAACCCGCACGAAGCGCTCACCATCGAGCAGGCCATTCACGCCTACACCCTCGGCTCGGCAACGGCGTCGTTCGATGAGGAACGCAAGGGAACGATCGCTCCGGGCAAGCTCGCCGACCTGACCGTGCTCGACCGTGACCTGACGACGATCGACCGCGACGGCATCGCCGAGACCGAGGTCCTCGCAACGATGGTCGGCGGCACCTTCGAGTACGACCCCGCCACCCTCGCCTGACCGTACGCATGGTGCCAGGCACACCACGTACGTTTGCTGACTGATGATCATCTGCGGTGTACGTGGTGTGCCTGGCACCATGCGTACGTCGCAGGGATCGCTGCAGGGCGCACTGCTTCTCTACGCTCGGACCATGTCTGATGTCGTGTTGTACGAAGTGCGTGGCAAGGTCGCGCTCATCACCCTGAACCGCCCCGATCGCCTGAATGCGTGGACCACCGAACTCGGTACCGCGTACTGGGACCGCATCGACGAGGCGACTGCCGACCCGGACGTACGCGTCATCGTCGTCACCGGCGCCGGTCGCGGTTTCTGTGCCGGAGCCGACATGGACCTGTTGCAGGGCATCGGTGCGGGCACCGAGCGCGACGCTCCGGTACGCGACGAGCACCAGAGCTACACGACCACGGTGCCCAAGCCGGTGATCGGCGCGATCAACGGGGCGTGCGCCGGGCTCGGCTTGGTGCAGGCGATGATGTTCGATGTCCGCTTTGCCGCGGCGGGCGCGAAGTTCACGACTGCTTTCGGTCGGCGGGGCCTGGTCGCCGAGTATGGCATCTCGTGGATCCTGCCGCGGATCGTCGGTCACGCGAACGCCATGGATCTCCTGCTCTCGGCCCGGGTCGTCCTCGCCGAGGAGGCCAAGGAGATGGGCATGGTGAACAAGGTGTTCCCAGCCGACACCTTGCTGGACGAGACACTGGCGTATGCGAACGACATGGCCGACAACGTCGCATCGACGTCGATGCGCACGATCAAGCAGCAGGTGATGGCCGGCTGGGAGTGGGACTTCCCCACCTCGAACGAGGACACCCACGAGCGGATGCAGCACTCCCTCCGCCAGGCCGACTTCCGTGAAGGCGTGCAGAGCTACCTGGAGAAGCGGACGCCGGACTTCTCGCAGGTCGCGACTCGCGACTGAGCAGAGCTCGGCGCAGCCCCGCGCTGATTCCGCAGCCATACTGCGGCCATGACCCAGCTCTCGCTCCTCGCCATCGTCGGCAGCCTTCGCGTCGAGTCCGTCAATGCGGCCACCGCACGAGCCGCAATCCGGAACGCTCCGGCGGGCATCGACATCAGGATGCACAGCGTCGCCGATCTCCCGCTCTACAACGGCGACGACGAAGATGCCGGCCCGCCGGCCGAGATGCTCGCGCTGCACGCTGCGGTCGCCGAGAGCGACGGCATCATCTTCTTCTCACCCGAGTACAACGGATCATTCCCCGCGGTGACCAAGAACGCCATCGATTGGCTGTCGCGCCCACCGACATCTTGGGAAGGCACGCCGGTCACGCTGATCTCGACGACGCCCGGCTCACGAGCAGGGATGGGTTTTCGAGAGCACTTCATGACCGTGATGACCCGCATGCCGACACGGCTGTTCGAACCGATCGGCCTCGGCAACTACGGCGAACGACTGATCGACGGCGAGATCGCCGCAGCGGACACGGTGGCCGAACTCGGGGACTTCCTCGCCCGCTTCGCCAAGTTCTGTCGCTCAGACGCCGACTGACTCCTCGACTGCCCTGCCGTCGGTCTCGTCGATCGAACCGCCGGCACGAGATCGCAACCCGATCGTCGCTGTCACGATGATCAGCACGAACGACAGGCCGGCCATCTGCGGAATCGTCACACTGCCGTATGCCTCGACCCACCGAGCGCTGCACGGATTGTCGAACTCACAGAAGTTGGACTTCTCCGGAAACCACTGGATCCAGACGTGGTACGCCGACACGGCGACTCCCATGATCGAGATCACTCGGACGTATCGGAGCATGTCACGATCGCGTCGCACAGCGGCCATGACCAGCAGGACGGCCATCGGATACATCGCGATGCGCTGGTACCAGCACAGCTTGCAGGGGATGAAGTCGGCGACTTCGGAGAAGTAGAGGCTGCCGATCGTCGCCGCCGACGCGACGACGCCGGTGATCTCGAGCGCGAAGCGGTGGACGAGTGCCCGTAGCGCTGGTGAGAATGCAGTGGCGATCAACCCTGCGATGCCGCAGAAGATGAGGCTTGCGAACACCGTTGCCACCGTCGAACCGTCCATGACTCTCCACGATAACCGGCGGGCGTGATATGTACGGACATTGCGACTGGGAATCTCGGCGCACTCGGATGGGAGAGTGTGTTCATGGACACCGCCGATTCCGAGATCCTCGTCGAACGCGAGGGTGCCGTCACCACGATCACCCTGCAGCGTCCCGATGCGCTCAACGCATTGACCCCGACGATGCTCGTGGCGCTCGATGCGGCCGTCGGCGCAACGATCGACGACCCGACGCAGCGCGTCGTCGTGCTGACGGGCGCCGGGCGGGCGTTCAGCGCAGGTGTCGACCTGAAGGCACTCGGCGACCGCGAGCTGGTGAACGGCGTGGTCGGTGACATCCTCGACGTCCCCGCCCGAGCACTCACCGACAAGTTGTCGAACGGCAGCGTCGTCACCATCGCCAAGGTCAACGGCTTCTGCTTCACCGGTGCACTCGAGATCGCTCTCGCCTGTGACCTGATGGTCGTCGCCGACGAGGCGACGCTGGCCGACACACACGCCAAGTTCGGCCTTCGACCGACCTGGGGGATGAGCCAGCGGCTCCCCGCAGCGGTCGGCATGACGACAGCCCGGGAGCTGTCCCTCACCGCCCGGAACGTGAAGGGAGTCGAAGCTGCAGCGATCGGACTCGCCTGTCGGTCGGTGCCGCTCGACGACCTCGACGCCGCAGTGGCCGGGCTCGTCGACCAGATCCTGGGCAACAGCGCCGGTTCGCTCGCGGCGTACAAGGATCTGTACCGGGTTGCCGAACAGTGCGGACTCGCCGACGGACTCGCCTACGAGGCGGCCACCGGCTACCCGATCGACGACACCGAGGAACGCCTCGCAGCGTTCCGTTGAGACAGGAGCGAACGGCAATGGAATACGGCATCTGCGTGGCATCACGGCCAGAAGACATCGACTACGTGGTCGAAGCCGAACGGCTCGGGTTCACCCACGCATGGTTGGCCGACAGCCAGATGATCTGGAGCGACGTGTACGCCATGCTCGCCCTCGCCGCCGTCCGCACGAGCACGATCAACCTCGGAACCGGCGTCGCTGTTGCCGGGACCCGACTCGCACCGGTCACCGCCGCTGCGATCGCGACCATCAACCAACTCGCACCCGGTCGGACATTCTGCGGTATCGGAACTGGCAACACTGCGATGCGAATCATGGGGCACCGGCCGCAGCGCATCGCCGAGTTCGACGACTACCTCGGCGTCCTGAGGGCGCTGCTGCGCGGCGACGAGGTCGACTACACGTTGCACGGTACGACGGCACCGATCCGGCATCTCATGGCCGACCACGGCTTCGTCAACTTCGACCCGGTCCCGCCGCTGTACGTGTCGGCATTCGGTCCCAAGGCACTCGACCTGGCGGCTCGCCACGGCGACGGACTGATCACGTCGGTGCCGCCTGACCCGGCAGCAGTTCGCAGCATGCGTTCAGCGATCACCGAGCGGCGTCTCGCCCACGGTCGACCGGCCGATCGGGCCGACTTCCCCATGGCAACGCTCACGACCATTGCCGTCCTCGGCGATGGTGAGGCCGTCGACTCCGACCGCGTCAAACAGCAGGTCGGCGCGTTCGCAATCGCAGCGATGCACTACGCGTACGAACAGATGGTCCAGTTCGGCCGACGCCCGCCAGCTCACCTCGCCGACACATGGGACGACTACGTCGCAGCGGTCGAGGACACGCCCCTCGAACGGCGCCACCTGCGAACCCACCTCGGCCACAACTGCTGGGTGATTCCCGAAGAGGAACGCTTCGTCACCAAGGAACTCATCGAGCGTTCATGCCTCGTCGGAACACCCGACCAACTCCGTGCCCGGGTCGCCGAACTCGACGAGGCCGGCCTCGACCAGATCGTCGTGCTCCCGCCGCTCGACGCGAAAGAAGCAGTCATCGCCGACGTCGCTCGCGAACTGATCGGCACGCCCCGTTGCTCGTGACACTCTTCGTGACTCGCCTCGTCGAGTGGCGACCTGATTGCCTACGTTGCATCCAGCAAGTTCGCGAATCCCCGAGGAGAACACCATGTCCGACGCACTGATCATCGACGCCTGCCGCACGCCCCGTGGCATCGGCAAGCAGGGCAAGGGGGCGCTCGCCCACCTGCACCCGCAGCATCTCGCCCGGACCGTCCTCGAGGCGATCCGAGATCGCAACGGCCTCGACACCGCTGATGTCGACGACATCATCTGGGGCACGAGTTCCCAGGTGCAGGAACAGAGCGGCGACCTCGGTCGCATGGCTGCCCTCGACGCCGGCTACGACATCACCGCCAGCGGTGCCACGCTCGACCGGTTCTGCGGCTCGGGCATCACGACCACCAACTACGCGTCGCACGCCGTGATGGCCGGCATGGAGGATGTCGTCATCGCCGGGGGCACCGAGATGATGTCGCTGCCCAAGAAGGGCCTGCTGCCGATGGGCGCCAACAATGCCCACCTGCAGGAACTGCACCCGCAATCTCACCAGGGCGTCTGCGCCGACGCGATCGCCACGCTCGAAGGCATCAGTCGCGAAGCACTCGATGCGCACGCTGCCGACTCCCAGCGCAAGGCCGAGATCGCCATCAAGGAAGGCCGCTTCGACAAGTCGCTCATCCCGGTGTTCAACCTCGACGGCACCCTTGCCCTCGACCGGGAAGAGTTCCCGCGGCCAGGCACGACCGCCGAGTCGCTGTCGAAGCTCTCGGCCTCCTTCCCAGCCATTGCGGACTACCGCCACGAAGAAGGCTCGAAGACCTTCCGAGAGCTGATCAACCAGAAGTACCCGGACCTCGACATCAATCACGTCCACCACGCCGGGAACTCGTCGGGCGTCGTCGACGGTGCCGCAGCCATCCTGATCACCAGTGAGGACTACGCCAAGGCGCACGGCCTGCAGGCGCGTGCTCGCGTCGTGGCCACGGCCAACATGGGCGACGACCCGACGCTCATGCTCAACGCCCCGGTGCCTGCTGCGCTCAAGGTGCTGCAGAAGGCCGGGATGACCAAGGACGACATCGACATCTGGGAGATCAACGAGGCGTTCGCCGTCGTCTCCGAGAAGTTCCAGCGCGACCTCGATCTCGATCGCAGCAAGGTCAACGTCAACGGTGGGGCCATGGCGCTCGGCCACCCGATCGGCGCAACGGGCGCCATCCTGATCGGCACCGTCCTCGACGAGCTCGAACGGCAGGACAAGCAGTTCGGTCTGATCACCATGTGCGCAGCTGGCGGAATGGCCCCCGCCATCATCATCGAACGCCTCTGAAGTTGCGTGGAGTCAGACCCTACGTGACTTGTTCAGGCGGTCGCGGCGAACAGGCTCAGAACATCGTGGTCTGGCCTGGTGGGTCGGCGAGAGGCGCCAAGCCTGGAACCCGCTCGGCGACGGCGGCGTGGAATGCGCGAGCCAGACCGGGCGACTCCAGGTTCTCCGGCTGGTGGACGAACACGTAGGGCTCGCGGCCTTCGCTCAGCCACGTTGCAACCTGTGGGACCCACGCAAGCAGGCCCTCCATGACGCCGTCGACACCATCGATCGTGTCACCACCGATCACGCGAATGATCGGGTGTGAGCCGACCGCCTCGAGCGTGATCGGAAGGGCCGGCTTCTTTCGCTGTTCGTCGATCGCGGCGTCGGACACGGCGGGCACGGCCCGCAGCGGGCGAGTGTCGAGGACGACGCGTCCGATGCTCCGATCGTTGCAGAACTCATCGACGCGCCGTTGAGCTTTGGAGCCATCGAAGAAGCTGGTGTGGCGTAGCTCGATCGACCAGACGAGATCGGCGGGCAGACGCCGCAGGAATGCCAGCAGCGCCTCGAGGTCAAGCGGCCCGAACGATGTCGGGAGCTGGACCTGAATCGGTCCGATACGCGGACCCAGTGGTTCGATGGCGTCGAGGAAGCTGCGCATCTCCGCGGCGACGTCACGCAGCCGCTTGTCGTGCGTGATCGTTCTCGGCAACTTGAACGCGAAGCGGAAGTCGTCGGGAGTCTGCTCATGCCACTTGGCGATCGTCGCCGGCGCCGGCTCGGCATAGAACGTCGTGTTGCCCTCGACGGCGTTGCACCATTGGACATACAGCGGGAGCTCGGTCCCGGGTTTCGTTCCGGTGGGGTAGAAGCGGCCGACCCAGGGCCGGTGCGCCCACATCGGGCAGCCCACCCGCAGCGTCGTCATGCCAGCACGAGCCCGGATGGATAAGTTACGCCGGGGTCTGACCCCACGTAACTTTGGGTCACCACTTGTCGGGGAGTTGGCCGATCCGGTCGAACTGTTCGCCGAGCAGGACGCCGAGCGTGCGTTGCTCGCCGGGCTCGAGGTGGATCTCGGGGCGGCCGTGCGCGAAACGGTAGTTGCAGATCACGCCGACGTCGCCCCGGTGCCAGTCGATTTTGGTACCGAAGTCGTCGTACACCTTGATGAACTGCTCGAGTTCGTCGCGGGTGAACTCGGTACCGTCGCCGAAGGTCATGTGCAGCGGACGATCCTCGAACGACAGATGCTGGACCAGTGGCCAGGTGTCGAACCAGATGCCGTGGTCGGCCAAGCTCGCGTAGAGCAGGTTGCGGTCCAGGCCCGGGAAATACTCGAACGCCGGGTTGTGGAACGTGGTCAGCATTTTGCGATGCGGACCCCACTCGACGGTCAGGCCGCGCTCGACGGCCTTGGCCTCGGCGACGGCTGGATCGTCGGTGTTGAAGGACTGCTGCCAGTGGTTGTAGACGCCGTAACCGATCCCGTCGGCGAAGCTCGTCGCGTCGGTGAGGCTCCGGTGGTAGCAGACTCCGTGCTCCTTGAGCTTCTGGCCGAGCGGCGTGGCGAGCAGGGCGTCGGTCGAGGCGACGCCGTCACTGACGAAGGTCGCGCCACGATCGGGCAACTCGTCGATGCAGACGAAGCTGATCACCTTGGTGCTCTTGCTGACGTACGCCATCTCGTGGTGGTAGGGAAGTCGAGCGACGAGCGGTGCGCCGATCTCGTAGACATTGCCCTCCATCTTGTCGCGCGGGTTCGCGCCGCCCTCGTACTCCATCTCGGTGCTGAGCAGGATCTGAGCGAACCGGCGCATGTCGCCCGCGCTGCTGAGTCCGGTGTTGCGCAGGACGACGAGGCCGACTGCGTCGAACATGGCGCGCATGCGGCGAGCGAGTTCGCTGTCGGCTCGCAGGTCGTTGTCGTCCATCGCGAATTCGGTGCAGTCGACCTCGTAGACCTCAGGGGCGTGGAACGATGTGCCCGTCCAGAAATGCTGCGGAATCTGATCACCGAGCGGAGCCAGGTCGGGTCCGAGATCGTTGTGTTCGAGAAGTGTCATCGGTGCCCCGTTCGCAGGGTTCGCTGTAAAGCCGAGTAGATCAGTCGGGATTGTAGCCACGTCATTCGACACAATGCCCACACGGGCTCGAAACGCCACCGAAATCACCCCGCCAGAACCACGGATTGCGGGACGAGTCAGCCGGAGTTGCGGATGCCCGTCGCGATCGCGTTGATCGTGAGCTGGATGCCGCGTTGCACCAACTCGTCCTGGTCGCCCTCCCGGTAGCGGCGCAGCAGATCGACCTGCATGACGTGCAACGGGTCGAGATACGGATAGCGATTTCGCAGACTCCGTGCGAGCAGCGGGTTGTCTGCGAGCGGATCCGGCGAGCCGGTGATGCGTTCGTGCCACGCTCGGGTCAGCGTGTGCTCGGCCTCGATGGCGCCGAAGATGTCCGTACGGGTGGCATCGTCCTCGACGAGGACGTCGGCATAGCGGCGACCGATGTCGATGTCGGCCTTCGCGAGCACCATGCCCATGTTGTTGACAATGGCGGTGAAGAAGGGCCACTCGGCGTACATCCGACGGAATCGATCTGCTGCACCGTCGTCGGTCGCAGCCACTGCCTCGAAGGCGGAACCGGCGCCGAACCATGCCGGGATCATGAGGCGACACTGCGTCCATCCGAACACCCAGGGGATGGCCCGCAGATCCTCGATCGCCAACGACTTCTTGCGTGAGGCCGGCCGGCTGCCGACGTTCAGGGTGGCGATCTCGTTGGTCGGCGTGATCGCACGGAAGAAGTCGACGAAGCGATCGTCGCCGTAGACCAGCGCCCGGTAGGCGGTGAACGCCTCGTCGGCGAGTGTCTGCATGGTCTCGGTGAACCCCGGTGCCGGCGCTCCGAGTTGGTCGGCGTCGAAACACGACGACTCGATCGTCGCTGCGAGCAGCGTCTCGAGGTTCCGACGGGCCAACGCCGGGGTGCTGTATTTGGCGGCCACCATCTCACCCTGTTCGGTCAGACGAATCGCCCGGTCGACGGACCCGGGGGGCTGGGCCAGGATTGCCTGGTAGGCAGGGCCTCCGCCTCGCCCGACCGTGCCGCCACGGCCGTGGAAGAGCCGCAGTTTGATGTCCGCCGCGGCCGCCGCCTCGACCAGCGACGCCTGAGCGGCGAACAGATTCCACTGCGATGACAGGTAGCCGCCGTCCTTGTTCGAGTCCGAGTAGCCGATCATCACTTCTTGATGATCGCCCCGTGATGCGACGAGCTGGCGGTAGACGGGGTTGGCGAGCATCTTGGTGAGCGTCTCGGCAGAGTCGGCGAGGTCGCCGATCGTCTCGAACAGCGGCACGATGTCCAGTTGCGCTGTCGCTGGTCGACCCCTGACGGACGGGGCGACGAGGCCCACTTCCTTCAGGAGGACGGCGACTTCGAGGACGTCGCTGACGGTTTCGGCCATCGAGATCACATAGTGCGGAACGGCTCGCTGGCCGACACGGGCGACCGAACGTGCAGCCTCGTCGAGTACGGCGAGTTCGGCGGTCGTCTCGTCGTCGTATCGAGCCGTGGGGTGACGGAGGAGACGTGGCGAACCCAGCTCGGCGGTCAGGACCTCGACGCGAGCAGATTCGTCGAGTGCGAGGTAGTCGTCATGAACACCGGCGTTGGCGAGCAGGTCAGCGATCACGGTCTCGTGGACCGAGGAGTTCTGGCGCATGTCCAGGCCACACAGGTGCGCTCCAAAGATCGCCGCAGCGCGCCAAGCGGGTTCGATCTCGGCGTCGGCGAGCGCCGCCGCGCCATGGCTGCGCAGTGAGGCATCGACGATGTCGAGATCGACCAGCAACTCCTCGATCGCTCCGTAGGCCGGACGGGTGACCGCCGGTGCGGGGCCGGGAACGTCGTCGACGTCGGGGTCGATCGCCGCCTGGGCAAAGGCGTACAGGCGGGCGTGCATACCGCGCAGCGCACGACGGTACGGCTCGTCGGCCCGGAACGGTGAATCGTCTCCCGACGCGTCGGCCAACGCCAACAGCTCCGGTGTCGGCGTGATCACCCGCGCCGACATCGACAGCTCGCGACCCAATCGGTGCAGCGTGGCGAGGTGGTGCCCGAGCGCGACGTGGGTGTGTCGCCCGGTCGCGAGACGCATCACGTCGGCGGTCACGAACGGGTTGCCGTCGCGATCCCCGCCGATCCACGAGCCCATGCTCACCGCAGAGATGGCGTCCACACCGCGCGCTGAGTCGGTGCCATCACCTGACTTCATGCCATCGCCGAACTGGTCGGCGGCGACACGTTCGAGATGCCGCGACAACGCCGGGATGGTTTCGAACAGGCTGGCCGAGTAGTAGCGCAGCGCCTCGTTGATCTCGTCGCGCACCCGCAGCTTGGACAGTCGGAGCAGCGCCGTCTGCCAGAGCGACAGGATGCTCACACCGAGTCGTGCTTCGGCATCGCCGATCGCGGGGTCGTCAGCATCGAGGCCGTCGCGTTCGTCGAGGACCTCAGCGATGCTGCGGAGCACATCGAGGATCGTCTGCCGGCGTACCTCGGTCGGGTGGGCCGTGATCACCGGGCTGACGGCGAGGTCGTCGATGACCTCGCGCACGAGCTGATCGCTGATTCCCTTCTCAGCCAGTCGAGCGAAGGTCGCGTCGAGGCTGCCGGCCTGCGGGGTGGACCGAGCGGCCCGGTGGAAACGGCGTCGACGCTCGACATGAACGTCCTCGGCGGTGTTCGCGAGGAGGGACAGCCAGTCGAAGGCGCGGATGACGTCGAGCTGTTGTTCGATCGGCTGGTCGCTCAGTGCTGAACGCAGTGCCTCGACGGCGCTCGCATGCTCTCGACTCGCCGCATCGGTACCGCGCCGGGCAGCCACCGCGATCTTGCGGACGGTCTCGATCAGCTCGAACGTGTCGTCGCCGGTCTGCGCCCGCACGACGTCGCCCAGCAGTCGACCGAGCAGCCGGATGTCGTTGCTGAGCTCATCGGAGCTGACACCGGCATCGGTCCATCCAGGGGTCGGTGCGATCGCTGAGTCGATGTTGGAGGACACGGCGCCAGTCAATCACGCGACCGGCACCTTGTCAGGCGTACCGGCGCAACGGGGTGGCTGGGGGTGCGTTGTGGCGCAATCAACGCGGCAGCGTCAGCTCGATGGTCTCGCCACCGAAGCCGTTCGCCTGGTCCCGGCCCTCGATCGTGACCGTGTCGACGTCGTCGGGAATCTCGACGCCGTCGAGCGAACGCGTGAATGGTTGCTCGGAGGCGTGATCGTGCGTGAGGAGACGAAAACCGAGTTCGGTGCCGTCCGGTGCGAGGATGCGCCAACCGTCGGCGTATCGCTCGGGCGTGTCATACGGCGACGAGAGCGTGACGTCGAACGCCCACGCGTCACCGTCCTGTCGAACGATCGCATCGACGACATCCGGGTAGCGCTGATCAGCAGGTGTCGCGACAGCCGGCTCGTCAGAGCTGGTCGACGTGGCACTCGGGGAAGCTGCATCTGGGGCTGTGTCGGGAGCAGCGTCGGAACCACCGCACGCAGCAAGTCCCAGAACGGTCGCAACGACCAGGGCGGTCGCATGGCGGGGTGTTCTGCGCATGTCTGCACGGTACCCATCGGGCAGACTGCCAATCATGCGCGTCGTGTTCGCCACTGCTGAACTCTCTCCGGTGGCCACCGTCGGCGGGCTGGCGTCGGCAGCAGCCGGCCTCGGAGCCGAGCTTCGGCGGGCAGGTGTCGGCGTCGACCTCGTGATGCCCGACTACGGCGACATCGCACTCGTCGATGAGACCTCGATGCAGCTCGACGTACCGGAATGGGTCGGGGCCGCAACGGTGCGTGTCGGCGTGCACCCGGCAGTCGGGAAGCTGCACCTGGTGAACGTTCCCGGCATCGCCCGGCCGCATCCGTATCTCCAACCCGATGGCAACGGCTGGCCGGACAACAGCGAACGGTTCTTCCGATTCGCCCGAGCGGTCGCCGCCGTCGTCGAAGCCGACCGACCCGACGTCCTCCATCTCAACGACTGGCACACGGGCGCCGTCCTGGCGGCCCTCGACGACCCGCCGCCCACTGTCGTGTCGCTCCACAACCTCGCCTACCAGGGGGTGGCCGGCCCGGAATGGCTCGAACTGATCGGACCGAACGCTGCTCACTATGAATGGTGGGGTGACACGAACCCGCTGTCGGGAGCGTTGGCCCTCGCCGATCGCATCGTTGCGGTCTCGCCGAACTACGTCACCGAGATCATCACTCCTGACGGCGGATTCGGCCTCGACGGCGCCCTCCGTGCACGCGGTGACGCGCTCGTCGGCATTCTGAACGGCATCGACACCGATGTGTGGAACCCGGCCGACGACCCGCACCTCGTCGCGAACTTCGATGTGACGACGCTCGGAGCCCGTGCCGCCAATCGGACTGCGCTGCTCGAACGGTTGTCGCTGCCCGTCGACGACACGCCACTCGCCACGATCGTCACCCGGCTCACGCATCAGAAGGGCGTGGACCTGATCACGCCGCTCGTGCCGCTGCTGGCGCAGATTCCGATGCGGCTCGGCGTGCTCGGTTCAGGTGATGCAGTGGTGGCAGCCGAGCTCCACCGACTGGCCGCCGCGTACCCTGACCATCTCGCCTTCGTCGAGGGCTACGACGAGGTGCTCTCGCGCCAGATGTTCGCCGGCGGCGACGCCTTCCTGATGCCGAGCCGATTCGAACCGTGCGGGCTGACCCAGATGCAGGCGATGCGGTACGGCTCCATTCCGATCGTCACCGCCGTCGGCGGGTTGGTCGACACGGTGCCCGACGCCGATGCGCACCCCCGCAATGGACTCGGTTTCGTGGCCGAACGCGTCGAGACGGCCGATCTCCTCGCTGCGATGTTCCGAACGGCACGGCGTCTCAGAGACAAGCGCCGGACCGCAGCACTGCAGAAACGGATGATGTCGATCGACTGGTCCTGGGCCGGGCCGGCGCAGACCTATCTCGACCTGTACCGCGAACTGACCTGACTCGGGCTCCGATCAAGGACCCATCGACCGGGTAAGTTGCACAGCGATGGCTGCCGAACCGACCGTGCTCGTGATCGTCCTCGCTGGTGGTGAGGGCAAGAGATTGCAACCCCTCACCAACGACCGTGCAAAGCCGGCCGTACCGTTCGCCGGTACGTACCGAATGATCGACTTCGCGCTGTCGAACTTCGCGAACGCCGGGTACCGCAAGGTCGTCGTGCTCACGCAGTACAAGAGCCACAGCCTGGACCGTCACATCAGCATGACGTGGCGATTCTCGACGTTGCTCGGCGACTACGTGACGCCGGTGCCTGCCCAGATGCGGCGGGGGCCGTACTGGTTCCAGGGTTCCGCCGACGCGATCTATCAGAACCTGAACCTGATCAACGACGAGCAACCCGACATCGTCTGCGTGTTCGGTGCCGACCACATCTACCGGATGGACCCCCGCCAGATGGTCGACGAGCACATGGCCAACGACGCTGGTGTCACGGTCGCCGCGATCCCGGTGCCGAAGCACGAAGCGGTCGACTTCGGTGTGATCGAGTCCGACGCCGACGGCAAGATCATCGCCTTCCACGAGAAGTCGCCGAATCCGCCGACGATGCCCGGCAACGACGAGATGTGCCTCGCGAGCATGGGCAACTACGTGTTCGACCGCGAGACGCTGATCGACATCGTGACACCGCAACAGGAGGGCGATGGCGAGGGCAACGAGATGAACGATCTCGGCGGCGACGTCATCCCCGCCCTCACCGCGGCCGGCAACGCTCGCGTCTACGACTTCTCGAAGAACGAGGTACCGGGCCAGGACGAGCGTGAGCGCGGCTACTGGCGCGATGTGGGAACCCTCGATGCGTTCTTCGACGCCAACATGGATCTCATCGCTCCCGTGCCGGTGTTCAACCTGTACAACAACAAGTGGCCGGTGTTCACCGGCCGCCAGGCGCTCCCGCCGGCCAAGGTGTCGCGCGGTCGTGGTGGCGAGCCGAGCTTCGTCGACGGGAGCTTGTTGTGTCAGGGCTCGATCATCTCCGGGTCCCATGTCGAGACCTCGATCATCGGCCCGGGCTCGTTCATCGATCACGACGCCCACGTCACCGAATCGATCATCTTTCCCGGCGTCACCGTCGGGCCCGGCGCACGGCTGCATCGCTGCATCGTCGACAAGAACGTCGTGGTCCCCGCTTTCGCGAGAATCGGGTTCGACCCCGAGCAGGACGCCAAGCAGTTCACCGTGAGCGACAACGGCATCGTCGTCATCGCCAAGGGCCAGAAGATCCACTGACATCGTGGTCGCACCACTGACGGGGATTCGGGTCGTCGAAGCAACCAACTGGATGGCCGCCCCGAGCGCCGGGGCGATGCTCGCCGACATGGGGGCCGACGTCATCAAGGTCGAGCCACCCAGAGGTGATGCCGTACGCGGCATGATCCGTCCGCCGAAGGTCGAAGGTGCCGCAGCGGACATCGACTACTCGTTCACCGTCGACAACCGAGGCAAGAAGTCGGTGGCGATCGCGTTCAACGAACCGGAGGGGGCCGACGTGATGCGGCGGCTGATCTCGGGAGCCGACATCTTCCTGTGCAACCTGCTGCCGGATCGGCAACAACGGTTCGGGCTCGACCCGGAGAGACTGTTCGCCGAGACGCCACGCCTGGTTCACGCCACGTTGAGCGGATACGGCCTGCAGGGCCCTGACGCCGATCGCCCCGGTTTCGACCTGACCACGTTCTTCGGTCGCGGCTCGATCACCGACTCGATGACCGAGCCGGGGGGAGCGGCGCCGAACCCTCGGACGGCACAGGGCGACCACACCACGGGTCTGGCCCTCGTGGCGTCGATCCTCGCGGCGCTGCGGATGGTCGACCAGACGGGGGAGGGGCAGGTCGTCGATGTCAGCCTGCTCGCCACCGCCGCGTGGACGATGGCCTCCGACCTCGCCGCAGTGCTGATCGACGGTCGGCAACCAACCAAGCGCGACCGCCGGCACGTGATCGCGCCGCTGGCCAATCGATTCCGGACCGGCGACGACCGGTGGATGATCTTCAACATGCCCGAGGTCAGGTGGTGGGCGAAGTTCTGCGTCGCAGTCGACCTTGCGCACCTGCTGGATGACCCGCGGTTCGTAACGCCGCGTGACCGCTTCGAGAACATGCCCGAACTGATCGATCTGATCGATGCGCGGTTCGCCGAGAAGACGCTGGCGGAGTGGGCAGAAATCCTCGACGGCAACGGCTTGATCTGGGGACCTGCCTCCACGATGGCGGAACTGGTTCGGGATCCACAGGCCGAAGCGATCGGCCTGTTCCCCGAGATCGAACACTCGAGCGGAGCATTCCGCACCGTGGCATCGCCGATCGGCATCCGTGGCGCAGACATCGGGCCGCGTGGCCTCGCCCCGGACCTGGGTGCCGACACAGAAGCCGTCCTCGAGTCTCTCGGCTACACCCCCGACCAGATCGCCAGGCTCACCGCCGCCGGCCTCGTCGGAGCTGCATCAGCGACCTAGCTGTGTCACCAAAGGTTTGGGGCGACCCGGACCGGTACGTTGGGGGCACTTCCAGGCGCTGACTGGCCGGACCGTGTGGCACAGTTTCGCCGAAAAATATTGCCGGATCCCGGACGGGTCTGAGACCGCCGCGGCGCCGCGATTATCGAGCACAGCACAAGGGCCGCACTGCAGCGGGTGCTTGACTCCGAGTCGGTGGGCGGTCGCTATCGCCTCATCCATACTGGACGGCGCCGATCATGGTTTGACAGGTCGCTCCTGTCCTCGACCTCTGTCACGGCAACGAGTTCGTTTCGAGCGTCCGCTCGTACGTCGACAGTAGGGCGATGAGGCCGCTCAGCCCTTGATGAGTGCTGCGATCTGGCTCAGGCCGTTCGGTGCTCCAGGCAGGGCGTTCTCGACCGAGAGGCCGCGGCCGGACAACGCGTCGAGGGCTGTGCCATGGTCTCCTGAGGCTTGACTCTCGCCTTCGAGCACTTCCTCGCAGGTGATGTAGCCGCCATCGGACCGAAGTCGGAGCGTGACTTGTTCTTGGCCCACGAGGTCGATGACCGCACTCATCTCCTGTCCGAAGATCTTCGAGGGCACCCCTGCCATGAACACGCCATAAAGACCCACAATCCGTTCCTCGTCGGCTGTGGCGGCCTGTTCCTTGTTCAGGGGGAGCAATACATCACGTTCGTGTATCCAGGAATCCCAAAGAATGTGCACGATATTTACCGTCCAGTGGGCGTCGCCGGGATACACGGTGGTCGCGCGAGCATCATCTCCCGAAGCGAGCCGAGAACCGACGGCGTCGCGGAATCGGCTGGCGGCCGCAGCGTAGCGAGCACTCGTGTCGGCTGATGATTCTCGGGCGGAGGCTTCAAGCCACTCGGTCGGCGTCGAGGAAGGCGAGAAACCGTGCAGCGAGCCGAGGTCGTTGTCGCCCTCGGCCAACGCGGCGCCCTGCTCAATGGCGTCCGCGACGTGACGAGCCGTGTCGTGCACCGACCACATCGCGTTGCGTGTGGACCGACTCCACTCATCGGTCGTGAACCCCCGCCACCCCTCCAACACCCGTGCATGATGCGATTCGAGCACCGACATCAGAGACCCGGGCTCCGCCACGAGGCCATCCGCTGTCGAGATCGACCAGGTTCCCACACCTCTCCCCATAGACCAGAGGTCTATCACAGTCGCAAATTCCGGCACAGTGCCATGATCGGCAACGTCAGGCACAACTTGCCGGGCGTGATCGTGGCTCCTTCTGAGGGCCGGTGTCAAAGGCTTCTCACCAAGGCGGACCGACGTGAATCCCCACAACTCAACGGAGGTGACGCATACTCACGCGCTGCGGAAGTGTTGGAAGCGGTCCCAGATCGAAGCCACTTTGTGACGCTCCTATGTCTGTCAAGTGGTGCGTTCGAGTTGTC
>RCMY010000648.1_pt1 | contig 43381 bp, 35 predicted proteins | sample 2041341 | NCBI WGS metagenome assembly RCMY01 (sample SAMN09708234, study PRJNA481090) | Marine sediment metagenome, whole genome shotgun sequencing project. | reverse complement strand
TGACAAATATGGTCAAAGAAGTTAAGAAATTAGGTTTAGAAACCTGTATGACCTTAGGCATGTTAACGGGTGAACAAGCGGTAGCCCTTAAACAAGCGGGTTTGGATTATTATAATCATAACCTTGATACCTCACCTGAATATTACAGTGATATTATTACCACGCGTACTTATCAAGACCGTTTAGATACTTTACATAATGTGCGTGATGCAGGCATGAATGTGTGCTCGGGCGGTATTGTGGGTATGGGAGAAACCGCTGATGATCGCTCAGGACTGCTGCGCCAATTAGCTAATTTGCCGCAGCATCCTGAGAGTGTGCCTATTAATATGCTGGTAAAAGTAAAAGGAACGCCGTTAGACAGCGTAGAAGACTTAGACCCTTTTGAGTTTATTCGTACCATTGCGGTAGCGCGTATTCTAATGCCAAAGTCTTTTGTTAGATTATCCGCTGGGCGCGAGGCTATGAACGAACAAGTTCAAGCCCTTTGCTTTATGGGCGGTGCCAATTCCATTTTTTATGGGTGCAAATTGTTAACCACGTCTAACCCAGAAACCCATGAAGATGTTCAGCTATTTAAAAAACTGGGCATTAATGCGAAGAAAACGCGTGCTTATTCAGACGAAGCCTACGAAGCAGCACTGCATGAAGAAATTGAACAACATCAGCAAACGGATATGTTTATTGATGCAACTAAAACGTCATTAAAAGCAAAATATAATGCTTAGCGTTCGCAAATGTTGAGTGAAACAACAGTCCATTAGTGGCCCAAAGACGAATATGAGTTTTGAATTTTTAGCATCGACATTGCGCGAGCGCAAACAAGCCGGTTTATTGCGTCAACGTACGCCTTTTATTAGCAACAAAGACGGCGTTGTAGAAATTGACGGTCAACATTATTTGAATTTTGCAAGTAATGACTATTTAGGCTTAAGTCAGCACGAGCAAGTTTTGCAAGCTTATGTTGAAGGTCTTGCTGTTTATGGAAGCGGCAGTGGTTCGTCACCTGTGGTAACCGGGTATAGTGGTGAGCATAAAGCACTTGAAGATGATTTATGCGAAGTGCTAAATAAGCCCGCCGCGCTACTTTTTAGCAGTGGTTTTGCGGCTAATCAAGCAATTTGCCATGCCTTATTTGGCGACTTAAACGCGCGGCACCGCAATTCAACCGTAAACGTTAATGCAGTTAAAGCGGCCGCACAGGATCATTCTAGCCACATATTATGCGACAAATATATGCATGCGTCTTTTATACAAGGTGCGCTTGAAACGTCGGCTAAATTAAGACGATATCCCCACAATAATATGACCCAAGCCAGCAAAATGATACGAGATTTGACCGAAGATAGCTTAATTGCCACAGAGGGTCTTTTTAGCATGGACGGTGACGCAGGTGATATTGCTGGGCTAGCGCAAGCCATTAAAACCGACACCCGTAAGCATAAGAATAACCGTCCATGGTTAATGATAGACGAAGCTCATGCGTTTGGCGTTGTTGGAAAAAATGGTTTTGGAAGCCTTGATTTAGACAGCGTCAATGCAGATCAAGTGAACATTGTTATGGGCACGTTTGGTAAAGCCTTAGGAACCTCTGGCGCATTTGTGGCGGGTAGCAAAGCGCTTATTGAATATATGGTAAATACCAGTAAGCATTATGTGTATAGCACCGCAAACAGTGCTGCGCAAGCTAGGGCAACACGTGCATCAATAGCGCTTGTTGCGCAGGGCGAACAAAGAGTGCATTTGCATCAAAATATTGAATTATTTCTGGCTTTAGCAAAAGAACGTGGTTTACCATTAATGCCCTCTACCAGCCCCATTCAGCCACTCATCATTGGTTGTCCTAAACTTGCCTTAATCTGTAGTCAAAAGCTCGCTGAACTGGGCTTATGGGTACCTGCTATTCGAACGCCAACAGTGCCTAAAAATACGGATAGACTGCGCATTATTATTAATGCAATGCATACCCCTAAAGATATTCAAGCCTTAGTAGATGGACTTAGTCTAGTACTTGCGGAGTTTTTAAGTAACACCACTACGCGGTTAATTCGTTGCTCATGAGTGCAGATAACGCAGCTTTTATGACAAATTTAGCACAGGTTGAAAAGACGAAGCTGGCAATAGCCAAAGGGTTTAATAAAGCCGCTTGTCATTATAATAAAAACGCGATTATTCAAAAGCAAATTGCTGATGAAGCGCTTTCCAGATTAGCTGCTTTTTTGGATACTAAGGTGAGTACGCTAGTTGACTTAGGCTGCGGCACAGCCACTGCGAGCAGTTCATTGCTAGCCAATGCAGAGCAATTAATAGGGATAGATATTGCATTTGATATGCTCAAAATGGCGAATAATAGTGTAGGTGAAGCTATTAATTACAAACGCTTTCATGTGCTTAATGCCGATGCAGAAAACTTACCCTTGAAAAATAATAGTATTGATGGCATTTATTCTTCAATGGCGCTGCAATGGTCAAACTCGCCCGCCCAAGCGTTAGCTGAGATACAACGCGTACTCACGTACAAAGGAAAAGCCTTATTGGGAATATTGGTGGGCGAATCATTTAGCCAACTACATAATGCGTGGAAAGCGCTGGATAAACCCAGTCGAATAAACCAATTCCATTCTAGGGAAAGTTGGCTGCAGGCAGCGCATCATCTTAAGTGGCAATGCCATTTTAGTAGCCAAACCTTTACCTCCTATCATCCCACTATATTAGGCATGTTAGCCTCAATGAAACATGTTGGTGCTAATACGCAAACAGGCAATGCAGCTAAACAACAAATACCTAATTTTGAAAATCAAGTATCGTCACTTAAGCGCTTTTTAAGTAAGGCAGAAATCAATGCACTGCGTCAAGAAATTGAAAAAAAACAGCCTATCAGCGTTGATTGCAGCAATACGTCTAATGCGCCATCGTTAATGCTGCCTCTCGATTATGAAATATTGTTCTTAGAAATTACGAATATAGACAGCTAAAACGCAAGCGGCAAATAATCGCCAAATTCCGCACGCTATTAAATGATTTTGCCATAAAGAATTCCACAAAAAAGGTGAAGTAATGCATACATATTTTGTCACCGGCACAGATACCGATGCAGGCAAAACGGTTGCAACAGTTTTATTGTTGCAAACATTAAATAAAATGAATCTAAAAAGCTTAGGGATTAAACCCATTGCGGCGGGCTGCGAACGTACATCACAAGGATTGAGGAATCAAGATGCTCTATTGCTGCAAGCGGCAAGTGGCGTAAAGGCAGACTATTCGCTTATTAATCCTATTGCGTATGAAGAATCGATAGCGCCGCACATTGCGGCGGCATTACACTTAGAAACCATCGAACTGTCAGCATTACAAAGCTGCTTAGATAAAGCGCAAGCGCTAAATCCCGCGTGCCTGTTAATAGAAGGCGCAGGAGGCTGGCGCTTACCACTTGACAATAATGGGCTATTTTTGTCTGACTTTGCGCGGCAAAATCAAATGCGCGTTATACTGGTTGTGGGAATGAAATTGGGTTGTTTAAATCATGCCATACTGACGCATCAAGCTATTCTTGCCGATGGTTTAGAATGCGTAGGTTGGATAGCCAATCAATTAAGCAAAGATATGCCATTTTACGCCCAAAACATAGAAACGCTTCAAGCTGTTTTACCCTGTCCGCAACTGGCTGAAATTCCATTTCAAGCCAATGGCGTAAACGACATCATTACCTACGCGTCGTTTTTAGAGGTATTCCGATAAATCCTGACGAGTATCAAAGGGGATTTTGTTTGACGATGAAAACGCGTAGCCGCCTAAATCGCCTAATAACGATAATTTATGATTGTGAATAATGAGCGCTGTGCCTTCTCTGATTGCCAAAACAGTGGTGCTTGGATTAAGCGTACAGAACTCAGCTAATCGTTGGTCACGTGTTTCGCCATGATGATTAGGGGCAACATAGTCGGTGTAATGCGGGTTAAGCTGCACATTAACAAAGTGCAAAGCATCAAAAGAAGCGGGTTCTACTATCGGCATATCGTTTGTTGTGCGAATGGATATACCGCAAATATTCGTGCCTGCACTCCAGCCAATGTAAGGCGTATTATGCTCCACTTTCTTTTTAAGCAAATCAATTAACTTATTTTCGTACAATAAATGTAAAAGGTTAAACGTGTTTCCGCCTCCTACTAATATAGCTTTCGCGTTTTCAATGGTAGTGCGCGGGTTGTCGGTTTGGTGAATGCCAACGACCTTTATACTAGGTAATGCGGTTTGAACCATCTGAGTATAAGCATCCCAGCCTACGGTTACGCCGGCATAAGGTATAAAAACGACTTCATCAATGTCACCTAATAAATCAAAAATCCACGTTTTTGCATACTCAAGATAACCGAAGTTTGCAAAACGCGAACTACTCAGCATTAATACTTTCATTCTTAATCTTCTCCATTTAATGACGTAAATCAACATATCAAGCATTATTGCTCATTATACTGGGAACACGTCTCATGCTAGTCGTCTATCGTATTATTTAATAAATATTGGGCATCTAGCAGGGGCAAAAATCTGACAAAGGAGACAAGCAATATGTCAAATTCAACCCTAATACGCTGCCTGCAAATTATGATGATATCAGGTTTAGGATTAATCTTGTTAGGCGTTTATTTTCATCTATATAGTGAAACCATTGAGAAAATGGGCGTTACAGGTATTGTGATTAGCGCCTGTTGTGTAGCTATTGGCATGATCATGTCATTGCCTACTAAAATGTATTTAACTTTTGTGTTGGTTGCGCGTGAGCAAGATCAACAAGAAGAGGCCAAAAGGCAAGGTAAACATAAAGTAGAGGGTTCGTTTAAGCAAGATAACGCTCAATCACCAGCGCCAAACGAAAGTCAACTAAAAGATATGAATAATAGTCGCTTAGGCTAACGGTGAGTTATTAAGTTTTTTTACCGTAAGGAGCTAGTGCAAGTAAGAAAAATATTTTGTATACTGCACCGCCAATTATTGTTTTAAAAATGGAATTTATATAGTGAATAAGCCGTCACCATCTGTTTTGTTTGTCTGTTTAGGCAACATTTGCCGTTCACCAACCGCAGAGGGTGTATTTATTCAAACAGCCAAAAGAAATGGCTTTGACGTAACGGTAGATTCTGCTGGAACGGCCGGTTATCACAAAGGTGCTGCGCCCGACAAACGTTCCCAAAACGTTGCGCTGTTGCGCGGCTATAACTTAGCTCCTTTAAAGTGTCGCAAAGTAAATGAGCAAGACTTTATCGAGTTTGACTATATTGTGGCCATGGATAAAGCCAACGTACACGATTTGAAACGTAAGTGCCCTGAACCCTTACAGCATAAAATTAGCCTGTTTATGTCTTATTGCGAGTCATCGTTTGATGAAGTTCCCGATCCCTATTATGGCGGCGGTAAAGGTTTTGAACTTGTCCTTGATTTAATCGAACAAGCCTCTGAAGGCTTACTGCTTAAGCTCACTCAAGATCATAAGGCAGAATAATTTTTGCCTGTTTGGGTGCGTTACGCGATTTTACTCGGAACGTTAACTAGCCTATATTTTTTACCTAGTATGTTGTTAGGTGACATATCTATTGAATGGCACATCTTCATTTCTATTAAACTTCCTATATGGCTAACGGCTATTGCGGTTGGCAGCGCTATATCAATGGCATCAGGTGCATTGCAGGTGACCCTCAATAATCCCTTAGCTGACCCAGGCATTATTGGTATATCGAGCGGAGCCAGTCTAATGGCGGCTATCTTTTTAGTGTTTGCCAGTAGTATGGGGTTAATGCCTACCCGCGTGTTTTATGAATACAGTATTTATTGGTTGCCGCTATTGTGTTTTTTGGGCGCCTGCATCAGTGGCTTATTGATTTATGTAGTGGCCAAAAAAATAGGGGCGTCTGTCGCGAGTTTCATTTTAGCCGGTATAGCGGTGTCAACAGCCTTTAGCGCTTTAGTTGGCTGGATTTATTTAGTTGCTGGACCACAAGCCTTACAAAGTCTTACCTTTTGGCTAATGGGGAGTTTGCACTATACAAGCTATCAAAGTTTATTTCCGGCCGTGACGGTGCTTGTCATAGGCGGCGTTATGCTGTTAAGGGTGAGTAAACAACTTAATTTGTTGTATTTAGGTGAAGTGTCGGCGCAAATCGCTGGCGTTAATGCAAAAGCGTTGCAAACTAAAGTATTCATTTTGGTTGCCTTGTTAGTCGGAGTAAGCGTGTCTATTGCGGGTTCAATTGCCTTTCTGGGTTTACTAGTGCCCCATGCAGTGCGCAGGCTTCACGGTTTTAATAATGCACACACCCTTGGCTATTGCGCCTTACTTGGCAGCAGTGTAATCGTACTGTGTGCGATAATAAATGAATATATTTTTAACACGGCGGTACCGCTATCAATGTTAACCGCGAGTATTGGTGCGCCTATGTTTATATATGTGTTGTTCGCTAAAAAGTAGCAAAAAGTGGGGGCATTTTTTCTTAACACAAAGACTTGTGTTAACTCGTTGACAAAAGGTATGACAAAAAGGAATGAATAATGGACGGCACAAAACGAACGGATATTAAGCTTGGTGCAAAGGTTTCTATTGTGCTAAAGCAAGACCAACGAACGGGAAATTTGACCGAAGGTGTGGTTGATAAAATTCTTACAAACTCGCAAAATCATCATCACGGAATAAAAGTCAGGCTAGTTGGTGGAGAGGTAGGCAGAGTAAAAACAATCAATTAATACAGAAAGAAAAAAAAGGGGTCAGGTTCAATTTGCAACGAATACGTTGCAAATTGAACCTGACCCCTTTTCTGTGACCCCTTTTCGGTTAAAGGCTTTTAATAGGCGCCCTCTGAATAAGTTAACTCATAACTATGGCTGTAAATTTCTAAGATATTTCCGAAAGGGTCTTCCATATAAATCATGCGGTAAGGCTTTTCACCAGGATAATAGTAACGAGGTTTTTCCATGCGTTTTTTGCCGCCAGCGGCAACTATTGCATCGGCTAGCTCTTCTAAATTTGGATCTTGTACACAAAAGTGAAACACTCCCGTTTTCCAATATTCAAAATTGTCATCAGGATTTTTTTGATCTTTGAATTGGAATATTTCTACGCCAACGCGATCACCTGTCGACAAATGCGCTATTTTAAATTTTTCCCAACCGCCGCCAAATACATCGGTACACATCTCGCCAATAGGACTGTTGTCCTCTTGTATTTCAGTGGGTTTCATAATCAAATACCAACCTAGTACTTGGGTATAAAATTCAACGGCTTTATCAACATCTGGTACGGATATTCCAATATGTGAAAATGTTCTTGGATATGGGTTTGTCATGTTTTTCTCCAAATAATTATAGAGGCTAATTTTCGTTTGTTAGCGTAATTGAAATCGCTATTTGTCTGTGCTGGTATAGCTTGAATGGCACTACTGTACCGTCTGTGATAAAGTATAAAAAATTATCATTTGAAATAACAATAAGTACAAATTGTAATGATTAATCCGATTTGGTTAAAAACGTTTTGTACCCTAGTGGACGTAGGTCACTTTACGAGAACCGCTGAAACACTATTTATGACGCAATCAGGCGTTAGTCAGCAAATAAAAAAACTGGAACAGTTACTTGATACGCCACTGCTAATACGCGAGGGCAAATCATTTATATTAACCGATGCTGGATTACAACTTTACCAAGAAGGTTGGTCACTAGTGCATGCCAGTGAGTTACTTGTTCAACGTATAAAACAAGATGATGCATTTTGTGGAAGAGTTAGACTGTCGACACCGGGCAGCATAGGCCTAAACTTGTATCCATTTTTACTCGATATGCAACAGCAACATGCCCAATTAAGCATTAGCCATAAATTTGCGCCAAACAAAAGTATAGAAAAAGACGTGAGTCTTCGGCATGTTGATTTAGGGTTAATGACGCAAGCAAGTGCTTCTGGCGATGTAGTGTCCGAAGCTATAGGTGAAGAAGGGTTAGTGCTGGTGACCGACAGCAGTATTCAAAATATTAGTTGGGAAATATTGCTAGAATTAGGGTTTATTTCTCATCCTGATGGAGAGCATCACTGTAACGCCTTATTAAGCAAAAATTTCTCTCAATTTGAGCACCCCGGCCAATTTACTGACAAAGGTTTTTCAAATCAAATTAGTCTTATTTTAGAACCGGTAAGCCGCGGCTTTGGCTTTAGTATATTGCCAATTTACGCAGCAAAAGCATTTGCTGCGCAAAATAAAATTATTATTCATACTTTGCCAGTGGCCGTAAATGAAACCTTATATCTTTGCCGTCACATCCAAGTAAAGCAAAGTCAGCGTGTAAAATTTATAAGTGAAAGTATTAAGAAATTCTTGCTTACACCGTCAGACTAAGTTTGCAAGAAAGGTGATAGTATTTAATAACATGATGTTTAAATTGAAACCGTAATTGAATCACCTTCTTTGAAGACGCGTTTTGGAAATTCAACTATAAACCGTGTACCTTCAATTGCGTCACTTGTAACCGATACTTTTCCTTGATGCCCGTCCACCACAGCTTTTACGAACGCTAATCCTATTCCCCAGCTTCTTTGGCTACCGGCTTCTTTACCCTCAAATCGCTTTAGAAATTTGAAAATCTCTAGCTGACGATTTTCTTCGATAGGATCGCCAAAGTTATGAATGTCTAAAAAGACGGATGATTCTGATTCATATATGGTTAAGGTGACATCAGACGTTTTATCACCGTATCTAAAGGCATTAGAAATAATATTCTCTAGCACTCGTTTAACCATTATTTCATCAAATACGGCTAAATAACGCTTAGCACGCGCATCAAACTTTAAGCGAGGACCGTAAACCGCCAATGATTCAACTACAGATTCAGCGGTTAAGCTATGCATATTTTGCTCGCTAAAATTCAAGTCTAATCCTTGACCAGCTTCGGCAGACAGGGTTGATAACATGTCTTCGAGCATGACACTTATTCTTTCCGAAATTGACACTATTTTACTTGCAAACAAAGCTGACTTTTCAGAATCTTCTGCCGTTGATAAATATTCTCCCATCATCGATATGGTATTTAGCGGGTTTCGGATATCATGCACAATCGTGCTTAATAATTTACTTTGAACCGTTTGTAAAGTGTTGCTAAACGTTATGAGAGAGTCGCGACTACAGTTTTCAATCACGCAAGTGATAATTTCCATGTGATCAATGTCGAGTTGTCGGTGCTCTTGCAGAAAATTTACAATTATTTTGCGAAGTAACACATATTCCCAGAAAACTTTATCTGCGTTATAAGCGTTTATTCCTGCTCTTTGTCGTCCATGATCTTCACCAGCGTCTTTGTCATCTTCTATAATTCCATCGTCGTATTGCATGTCTCCCTGTTTCGTTGATTTGGATCGGACAGGGTTTGAGGCGAAATTCTTAAACTCAACAATGAGTGCATCAATGATGTAAAGCATATGGTTAGCGATCTGGTGGTCGCTTGTCGATTCAGGTTCATTAAACTCTTCTCGAACTACGTCCACCCATAGTTCCAAAAGGTTTTTTCGATTCGTTTGAAGTAATTCAATTACTTTAGCGGTATCTTTTCGAACAACGGAGTGAGTTGCTGGAGGATCTGTTGCTGCATTTTTCATTTTGCCTTCTCGCGCCGTTAGGTTTTACGGTTAATTCTTCACGTGCTATATGTTTTTAATAACAAGATAGCTTAATAAACAAATAGCTTGATTACAAGACGAATGGAAAAACGGAGCTTAGCCTTGCGATTTTTTACCCATAACTGTAGTGCAACTAATAGATGAATGCCGCATAATGTATAGTATTTTAAAGTACCGTTTATGGGTGCTGATGTAAAAGATCTTTAGGTAAATAACATGTTCATAAATAACGCGTCATTTAGTACAGCACAAAATGTCAAGGTTGTACTTAGCACGGAGCATGCAAGCTTACCGCTACGGATAAAAGATGCTTGTTTACAAATTAGGGCAGGGCAGTTTTGGCATATTCTTGGCCCTAACGGCGCAGGTAAGTCAAGTTTACTAAGCATGATGGCGGGCATCATAAAACCTGAAACCGGTTCGGTAGAATATTTTGGGCAATGTATTCAACAAATGGGCTTTGCCGAGCAAGCTAAAGTACGCTGTTTTTTACAGCAGCAACAAGCGTCAGAATTTGATATCCCTTTGTCGCAGTTGCTTGAGTTTTATGCGCATATGTCGCAAGTGCCGCAGCTTTTAGACAATCATCTAGCGATTAATCAGTATCTGTCAAAGCCATTATCTCAATTGTCAGGTGGTCAGCAGCAACGTTTCCATATTGCGCGCACCTTGTGCCAAGTATGGCCATGTATTATCCGAGGAAACGCGCTTATAATACTGGATGAACCTGTTGCACAATTAGATGTTAAATATCAATCTGCAATTGCAATTATGCAGTGTTTAACTGATTTATGCGTGGCAGGAAATACGGTTATATCGAGTTGCCACGACATAAACTTGAGTTTACTTTATGCTAGTCATGTCGCACTTATTAAAAACCAACAAGTAGTGACCAGCGGCGCAGCAAGTAAGGTGTTAACACAACAAACCTTAACCAACGTCTATGAATATCCGTTTACGCAGTTATATGATGCCGCTAGCGGCCAAAAATATTTAGTAGGTTCATCAAATAACACGATTTAATCAGCTAATGTGGTATCCTAAGCGCATAAAACCGATTTAATTATTTTCAATAAAAAGGACGCAAAGTGAGTCAGTGGAGTATTGATAGTTGGCGCCAAAAGCCAATATTGCAGCAACCTAGTTATAAAGATCAAGCATTGTTAAGTGACGTGGAGAAAAAACTAGCGGGTTACCCGCCCTTAGTATTTGCGGAAGAAACAAGGCAACTATATAAGCAATTAGGTGAAGTGTCGCAAGGCAAAGGTTTTTTATTACAAGGCGGCGATTGCGCTGAGTCATTTAATGAATTTAATGCGCCTAAAATTCGCGATACCTTTAAAGTAATATTGCAAATGGCCATTGTCATGACCTTTGCGGGTCGTTGCCCAGTGACTAAAGTAGCGCGTATGGCGGGCCAATATGCCAAACCGCGTTCAACCGATACCGAAACAATCAACGGTATTGAATTACCGAGTTACCGTGGCGATATAGTCAATAGTTTTGAGTTTACCGCCCAAGCGCGTGAGCCCGATCCAAATCGATTGTTAGACGCGTATCATCGAAGTGCAGCAACGCTTAATTTGCTGCGTGCGTTTGCGCAAGGTGGCCTAGCCGATTTGCATCAGGTAAACCGCTGGAATATGACCTTCTTAGAAAACAATCCGTTAAAAGACCGTTATCAAGATATGGCTCAGCGAATTGAAGATACCCTCGCGTTTATGAATGTAATAGGCGTAAATAACGAAAATACCGCGTCTTTGCATGAAACCAGTCTATATACGTCTCACGAAGCGCTATTGCTTAACTATGAACAAGCCTTAACGCGCATAGATACCCTAACAGGCAAACCTTATAATTGTTCGGCGCACATGCTGTGGATTGGCGAAAGAACGCGTCAACTTGACCATGCCCATGTTGAATTCTTCCGTGGTATTAACAATCCAATTGGTGTCAAGGTGGGTCCGGGCATGCAAGAAGACGAACTTATTCGACTTATTGATGCCTTAAATCCAGATAATATTCCAGGACGCTTAACGCTAATTACGCGTATGGGCGCTGGAAAACTTGGTGATAACTTGCCGCGATTATTGCGCAAAGTTAAAAACGAAGGGCGTCACGTGGTGTGGAGTTCTGATCCAATGCATGGCAATACAATTAAAGCAACAAGCGGTTATAAAACGCGTAATTTTGACGCTATTCTCAGCGAAATTAAACAATTTTTTGATGCTCACCAAGCGGAAGGCACGCATGCTGGCGGCATTCATTTAGAAATGACGGGGCAACATGTAACCGAGTGTACAGGTGGAGCATACCAAATTAGTGATGATGATCTGGCGCAGGCTTATAAAACGCAATGTGATCCGCGATTAAACGCTGATCAAGTGCTTGAGATGGCCTTTTTAGTGGCGGATCATTTGAAACGCTAGTATTGTTTATTAGATTTAAATAAGGAGCTTAGGCTCCTTTTTTATTGCGTTGAACTAGGGGTTGTAGCATTTCTTCTAAACCGTTCAGTTTAATTTCATACATTAAGCCAAGCTGTTCTCCTAGCTTGCCTTTAGGAAAGCCCTTTTTGTGAAACCAAACAAGGTAAGGTTCTGGTAAAAAAAGTAGTTTAGTTCCTGCATATTTTCCAAACGGCATTGGGGTATTGACCGTGTCTATCAGGAATTGCTGGTCTTGATTGATTGGATTGATATTATGCTTATTCATGTTTAATTAGGTGTTACTTCTTCTGTTGGGGCGGTTTGGTAGTATGCTGCTGGCTCTTTTGCTGCTGCGCCGTCCACAAACGGTTATACACTCCATTTTGGGCTAAAAGCTCAAAGTGGTTTCCTTGTTCGGCAATTCGTCCTTCTGACATGACAATAATGTTGTCTGCATCCATTACGGTGGATAGTCTATGTGCCACTACAAAGCTAGTGTGGCCCTTTGATATTTCTTTAAGTGCATTCAAAATTGACTGCTCAGATTGCGAGTCAAGCGACGATGTAGCTTCGTCAAATACCATAATGGGTGGACGCTTTAAAATGGTTCTGGCAATTGCTACTCGTTGTTTTTCGCCGCCGCTAAGCTTGAGGCCGCGTTCACCTACTTGGGTGTCGCCTTTATCGGGTAATCGAGCAATAAAATCCTGTAAGTGGGCCATTGAAATAGCTTGCTCGATATCCTCTTCGCTTGCATCGGGGCGACCGTATTTAATATTTTCATATAGGGTGTCATTAAACAACACGGTGTCTTGCGGCACTATGCCTATATGCCGGCGCAACGACTCTTGCGTGGTTTCCGCAATATTTTGGCCATCAATAGAAATTTTGCCAGAAGTAGGGTCGTAAAAGCGAAACAGGAGTTTAACCAGCGTTGACTTACCCGCACCGCTTTCGCCAACTACGGCAACTTTGGTACCAGGTTTAATCACAAAAGAGAGATCTTTTAGTATTTGCCGCTTTTCATGATAATAAAAACTCACATTTTCAAAGCGTATTTCACCTTGGCTAACTTTTAATTCATACGCATTTTCAGTGTCAGAAATGGCGGGTTTTTTATCTAATAATTTAAACAAGTTTTCGATATTGGTTAGCGAACCTCTTATTTCTCGATACACAAATCCCAAAAAATTAAGTGGCATAAAGATTTGCATAGTAAACGCATTCACTAGTACAAAGTCACCTATGGTCATGTTTCCCTTGGCAACCTCTATAGCGGCAAGTGCCAACATTGCGGTCATGGCTAGGGCGATAATAAATGCCTGTCCGCCATTCAAGGCAAATAATGACAGCCGATTTTTGCGGCGTGCATTTTCCCAATTGGCTAAACCCACATCATATCGATGTGCTTCATATTGCTCATTATTAAAGTACTTAACCGTTTCAAAATTAAGCAAGCTATCTACCGCACGGGTGTTAGAAACATTATCAGCTTGATTCAATTCTTTTATATATTTAGTACGCCAGTCGGTCGCTTTTATTGAAAATGTGACATAGCACACCACTGAAATTAGAATAACTGAAGCAAAAGTTAGCCCATAATTATAAAGCAAAATGCCAACTACCATGCCTATTTCTAATAGGGTGGGGCCAATATTAAACACCATAAATCGCATTAAAAAGCTAACGCCACTGGTACCGCGTTCAACGTCTCTAGATAATCCGCCGGTTTGACGTGACAAATGAAAATCGAGATCAAGTTTATGTAAGTGATTAAATACCTTTAAGCCTATCCTGCGCATGGCGCGCTCGGTAACTCGCCCAAACAGCATGTCGCGTATTTCTCCAAACAGAACGTTAGCCAATCGTAAAGAACCATAAGCGATAATTAAGGACAGAATAATCGCCATGAGAGTAGACGACGCAGTATCTAAATTAAGATTATCAACTATATGTTTAAGCACAAAGGGCAAGGTAACACTGGCCATTTTTGCGCCTACCAAACAGCCAATAGCGAGCCAAATGCGCCCTTTAAATTCTGATAAAAAAGGCAATAGTTTAGTGAGCACACGCCAATTAAACGCGGCGTCGTTGTCAGGAGTAAATTTAGATGATCGCAAAAAGTGAACCTTACCGGTAATTAGGTTGAGCTAGAGCCAATATGTTCTAACTGCGTAAATGTCAGAGAATACTCGATAGTATAAAGCATGGTTTAATCGCTAGGCTAGTGATTGCTTGTTTTTGTTGACTAAGGCTTTTTTAAGACCTTCTGATGATAGTTATTTGCTACTGTGCCATTTTATACACCAACTCACCAGCAATAATAGGCTGAGTTAACTTTGTGTCTATTATATTTTCAGGCATCAAATAAAAAATATTCTTATCCAGCATAATTCTGTAGGGAATTCTACATTGGAGACATATTTAGAACCTTTCTTTAATTTGATTCAACCGTGTAATAGGTCCCGACCGATAACTGCCAAGCGGGACCATGTACCAACGACAATGTCTAGTCTAATGGGCTGCCTTTGTAGTTTGCGCGTCGTAGGGCAAATTTTAAAATGCCTACCGCTACGCCGCTTACCACTCCCCACGTTACTGCTTCAGACAGTTCAACTTCATTATTGTTTTGGTCTGCAGGGGGTGGTTCACTAGTTACGCCAGTCCACGCCTGAGCGATACCCTTGCGGGCAAGATAACTCCCACCAAGTAAGACAACGGCTAGTAAAGGCCCGCTGATGACCTGATCATTTTTTGACATAATAAGTTTCCTTTGGTTGTTGACAAGCTCGTAAAATACGAATATTTGAAGTTTACATATTCACCATTCAAAAATTATCAAAGCGGATCAACAAGCCACTCAACCATTAGAATATTCATTAGCTTAGCGTGATTTTGCATCCACTTGATTATGAATTAATTAGCAACTTCCATACCGCTATCATCTTAAATGCGCGTTCTCAACAATTGGGTGTGGCCACCATAGGCAGGGCGTTTAAGTCAATAATCAGAATGCTAACCTTAAAGGTTATGTGGGAACTTTGGTAAAATTTACACGCGGTCTGTAAATTTTAGCGCTTAAAACCAGCAGACTCATCGCTGCAAAACCAGGATAATTTTGCAGACACAGCTAACTTTAAAATGAACAAAATAAGTTGGATTAAATCATCTAAAATAATTACCAAAAACGACTTTGAGGTACTTAGCTTACAACCGATAAGTAAACATATGAAAAAACCAGAAATATAGCGTTGAGGTATACTGAAACGAACCAAATTAAGAACTTCTATTTGACGCGATGAATTTGTGAGCGATAAACATTTAAGCAAAAACAAGTGGTGTATACTTTCAATTGTTTTATGTCGAAATATCTTACATTAAATTGAAACAGGAAATAATAGCTTCAGATTTTTTGGCGCTACTTAAATATGCATAGAAAATAGTCATTACAAGTTTTCTGGTACTGCATCTTATTTGGTATAAAATGAGAAAAGTAGTGATCAAATTCGGCATAGGCTATATCAGTTAATGATGGAAAATGGATACGAACTGCAGCGCAGTTATAACGAGCAAGGTTACTTTGTAATTAGAAATTATTTTACAGCGGTAGAAATTGCCTCACTTAGAACTGTGGTATTAAAATTTCATCAGTTATGGCAACTAGACAACGCCAAATTCTATCAAGAAGAAGCCTTTAATTCTTCGTTAATTACGGGAAGTGAATATTTAGCAGTAGACGATAGGATTAAGCTATTTAATTTTATCAGCTCAAAAAAAGTCATGAAAATTGTTGATTTAGTTATCTCGAATAAACCCGCATTTATGAATACCCAGCTCTTTTTTAACCCTGTTAATCCAGCGCAAAAAGATTTTTGGCATCGAGATTGCCAATATGATCATGATGTTGAAGGGCAAAAATTAGCAATTCAAGAGACACAAGTAGTGCATCTTCGAGTACCTTTGTTTGACGAACTTGGCATGGAACTAGTGCCAGGAACTCATAAACGCTGGGATAATGAAGAAGAATTTAATGTCCGACAAGAAGAAAAGGGCAAAGTGAGCAGTGATGAATTATCTACCGGTAAAAAAATTAAATTAGCCGCCGGTGATATGTTAGTTTTTTCAGCTGATATGATCCATCGTGGGTTATACGGGTTAGATAGGTTAGCGTTAGACATTTTAGTATTTGATACCACAGGAGATTTTATAGATTATGTTGATGACGATTGTTTACCTGATACTCCAATGCTGGATAAAATTGATGATCCAAGGTTATTTATCAACACCATAAGCTTAAAGTTGCAAGGTTAATCAGTTAAGCGCAGCGTTGCGCTTTTGCTTTTGTTTATACATTTTACTATCGGCGCTTAGCAACAATTGCTTTAGATTGTCTCCATCACGAGGAAAAACGGAAATACCAATACTGGCCCTAAGTTCAATAACATGCTCATCAATTAAAATACTTTCATTTAAAGTAGACCGAATTGCCTCTATATGCTTCTTATTGACTTGTTTTAGCTTGTAGTCTTCTAGAATAATCACAAATTCATCGCCGCCAAAGCGCGCAACAGTATCCGATGAGCGAATATTCCGTTTGATTTTATTTGCTACTAGCTTGAGTACCTTGTCGCCAACTTCATGACCAAAGGTATCGTTAATTGTTTTAAAGTTATTTAAATCAATGAATAAAATAGCTAATTGCTGATTATTTTCGGTCGCCGTTTGTATTACATCTTTCGCTTTATCTTCAAATGAGTGGCGGTTGGCAACTTTTGTTAAATTGTCGTAAAACGCCATTTCTTGAAGTTTTTTGCGGGTAATACGATGTTCTTCAGCTTCAATTTGTAAATTTAAATTCACTTCTATTAAGTTAATTTCAGTTTTTGAAACTTTTAGGCCTTTGCTAATCAACATTAAACAACTTGATACAATTAATAACAAAACCATAGGCCCAAGTTGATTAGCTGTAATGAATATGAAGCAGATTAACGGAATGTAAATACTTAAAGTGTAAAGTATGTAGTAAGTAGGGATCACAGAATATTGAAAAATAGCGATTGCAATTGAAACTATATATATACACAAAAGAAACAAAATACCTTCGTTTATGTTTCCCTCTGGCAAAATAAGTACGGCAGATGCATACATAAATCCAATTGTGCAACCTAGTGCGACACGTATTTTTATAAAAATAGATAAGTGACTTTTATTAAGTTGTTTTTTCTGCGCGTATTGACACGTAAAGTAAGACGCTATAGCCAAAGCGGCTGTGAAGACATAATAAAGAAAAATGGATTGTTTAGCTGTTCCATGTTTCATTAATACAAGGGCAATTACGCTAGCCCCTATAATCAGACTGAACATATTTGAAGTTGAATAGTCAAAAAAACGCACAACTCGGTGCTCGAATATCTTCTGAGCAGCAGGATCGTTAGGATAAGACAAAGAAAATAAAATACTTTTTGTCATTATTTCTTCTATACCGCTTGAGATAAATAGAAAGTATGTTGTTTGAGCATTTGTTTTTTGTCTCGCTGATACAAATAAAAATGAAATTATTGCTTCGTTATCGGCTATTTAAGAATATTCATAAGGTAGTTCGTCAATTTACTTAGGATACTATAAGTGACTATAGAGACGAGTCATTAGCCTTACAATTAAAGGTAAAAACACTATTAAAACTAAATTTGCACCGCTATTTGAATCTTTTTAAGGAATAAACTAGCCGTTGCAGATATTCTTAATCAACTAGTCAATTGGCTTATCCCAATAGGGTGGAGAGCCATAATAATTTTCGATAAAATCAATAAAGCATCTGACTTTATTAGGAAGTAGTTTCCTGTGGGCGTAAACCACATATAGTCAAAGAGACTTTCGTTCAAACTTGCTTAGTACCTGCATTAATTGACCACTACTTATTGCGCTGCTGGCAATAAATGTGGGTTGTAATACTAAACCTGCTCACAATAATACAGCGCTGACGCAGTCTCACAATGCAATGCAATGCAATGCAATACAATCAATGTCGGTAGCCTATCTATCAGTACTTGCACGCTTGCTGCAGGGGCATTCTATAGATGCCGATCTTTCTAATAAGTTGATGAAGCTCGTTAAATCCACTGAACCTCAATTTCACGCGATTAATGGCGGTGGGCAAAATCAAGCAAGAGCGATGTTGACGGGCGCATTGGTGGGTGTCACAGTTGGAATTAACGGCATCCCAAAACGATTCAATGAGGGACCAAACGATAAGCAAGATATCGTGACGACTGCGCTAGAACTAGCTTGTCAAATTGAGTAGTGTCTCGATACTCACAATCAACAATCCATTAAGTGAGATGATAGTGAGTAATGCAAAATCTATCGAGTAAAACTCAATGACGCGGCTACATTGGAGAGAGTGCTTGTGGTATCAGGCTAATTATTGGCGTTGACAGTTGTTAATGCTCAGCCTATTTTGCTTTATTTACAGCGTCACGTCGATAAAATAATACACCAGTTCCCCACCGGTCGGAAAAACCGGGCCAAGCCTCAGTAAGTTTGCTATTACCTTGTTTAGTTTGAGTGATATCTTCCCTAGTAGGCAGGTAACGGCAACGCTCTAATTTTTCTTTCACGTAGCAGTCAAGAAAGGCTAAAACCATATGTTCATTGACCCTATTTAATAACTCGTTACTCCAAGCGGGTTCTATATACTGTCCAATTTCAAAATCGCTTGCAAAAGATATTTCTGGTGCTGGATGAGGCGCTATATTATGGCGAGCATTTTCATAAACCATTAAGTAATTATTGTGCAAACTTGATTGTTCAAACAGTTTTTTAACGCCATTTTCGTAGCCCACAATATCATCTTCATCACCCACAATATATAAGCTAGGTACTGCGATTTTGGCTAGAGAGTCTGCTTGATGCACGTTATGCTCTTGACCCCAGGGTGCGAGCGCTACCATGGCTTTCCAGCGAAGGTCTACGTGTGACCGTCCTGCATTACAGAAATTTAGTAAAGGTAGTAATGATTCCGCATAAGGTTTAGGAAAGCCAATCTTCTGCAATCCTTCTGTTTTGAAGTTGTAGCATCCACCAATTGTGTTGATTGCTCCATATCCCCCCATAGAATAACCAATAACAGATGCCTTATTCGCATCTATTATGTGCCCAAATGGTGAATCGTCTTTGGCAAAGTAATCTAATACAAATTGTTGGTCGCGCGAACGGTTGTATAACGTACTTACAAAACCACCGCCAGAATTTGTGTTAAAGTCAATGTCGGCATTAGTCGAGTCAGTATGGTCAATTGCAGCCACTACATAGCCATGACTTGCTAAATGCTCGCCTATGTAAAACATGATAGAGCGATAACCCGTATATCCGTGTGAAAGTATGACAATTGGAAACTTACCCGTATTCAATTCGAGCGCATCTCTATACGCTTCACCTTGCATACTAAATGCATTGTGGGACCGAGTCACATCTTCATAAGTGGCTAAAGTCTGACTTGAATCAGATTGCGCCGGATACCAAACTTCTAACGTTAATGGTCGATCTTTCGTTCCCGTAATGTTAGCCATATCATGTTGATTTGGGTTGACCACTGTTATCGTTTTTACCCCAACTATATATTTACCATATTTAGATAATTCAGGCATTATTGTTGGTTGCACAGTAAATAATTGCTGCGGGTTAAGGGTATTTGCAAAAGCATTGCTAAGAAATATATGGGTAACAGTGAACAATACGAAGTAAGTCCTTAACCTTATTATATTGCTAGAACGGTAGTCACTTAAAAATTTTAACATATGCCCTCCAAATTTATATCACATCATTGTACTGTGACTTACACTTTAGCAATGTACTCATCGAGCTTACTTTGCGCGTGCTCCCCAAACAATATTTCGCAAGCTTCAATAATGCCTTGGGTTTTTACAATATCAGATTTTCTTACGACCAATTCAATTTTTGAGCGCCTGCGAAGAAAGTCTTCTAACTTTGTGATCATTTCGCGGCGAGCAGCATAATGTAATTCTGCACGTATATATTCAGCATTCTTAATTAACTGCTCGGCTTGGCTTGGATCACGCTGTATTTCGTCTAATATTTGCAATGCGTGTATATCGTATCTGCGCCATAAACGCGTGGTGAGTTTTTCAGACGAATATGCAGGTGTCATTGCGTCTAAGTTTATTAGTTTAGCCCTAAATTCAAACTCAGATTTTATGTTATCACTAGATTCTCCGTACCAAATAGCTTTCTCAAAGGGGAGTGTAATGCCCAATGATTTAACGATTTGACTGACTTCTTCTCCTACGTTGATGCAATCGGTAAGCTTACCGCCAAATATACTTAGAAAATTGTCTTCTTTATTTACATCAATAGCATGTTTGCGCGATAGCGCTACCCAATCAGCCTTACCACCTTGGCCCTTAATTGCAAGAGGCCTAACACCACAGCGTTCTGAAATTATATCGTCTTCGGTGAGCGCTTGGTCTAAGTCAAGTAAAGCGTTGACATTATCTAGTATAAACTTTCGATCCTTATCGGTAACACGAATATCAGGATCTTCTACTTTATCATCCGTTGTACCTATGCATGTTTTTTGTCCCATTGGGATCACAAAAAACAAGCGACCGTCTGAGGCGAAAAATGCTAATACTTTGTCCACTTTCGTAATTTTATCAACAATTAGGTGAACACCTTTTGAAAATAGATGTCTGTGCTCACTATGCTGATCAATTTGTTCATTATATGCGTCTACTTTTGGGCCACACGCATTAATAATTACGTTAGACCGAATGGTTAAAGTTTGCCCACTTATTTGGTCAACAGCTTCAGTTGTCCACCATTCACCTTTTCGCTTACTAGAAGATGCGCCAACATAGTTGGTCACAATAGCTCCGTTGTCCATTGATGAACGAATGAAATTAAATACAAAACGGGCGTCGTTATCATGTAAAAATGCATCAGAATACTCGAAACCACCTTGCGCGTTGCTAACATCAATAGCGGGTTCCAGTGCTTTAATAGATTTTGAACTTAAAAAATTAGGAGCTTGCGTAAAAAATCGCCCCATTAACCAATATGTTAAAGTACCTAGGTATACAAACCATGCTGGAAACCTGAATCCTTTTTGCAAGGTAGTTAGAAAACGGATTTCTTGCACTGTTGAAGGATAGCTACGCATTAAATGATTACGACTTTTACATAATTTATTCACCAAAAAGTATTCGTGGTTTTCTAAATATTTAATGCCACCCCATGCAAGATTTGATGAGTTAGATGAAGTCTTCCCTGCAAAATCGCCCTTATCAATCATCGCGACTTTTAAACCTTTTCTAGCTAATGATGCCGCTGAAACCGCACCATTAATACCCGCTCCAATAATAAGAACATCATATTTATCCTGATTTAATTTGATTAGATTGGTTTCTCGCAACAACATTTTTACATTTCCGCTTTACATTATTGTATGATAAATACTATATTAACAATATATTGACATTAAACGCAAATATCTATGTTGATATATTTTCGTCAGTGAATATTCACAGCAATATTTATAATATCCACTGTTCCTTGTTTATGAATACAACAAAATATACACGAGAAAAAGATGAAGAAACTAGGCATCCTATCAATTGACCAAGGCACAACCTCTAGCAGAACGATTGTGTTTGAGCTAGATGGTCATCAAATTGCGAATGTGCAGCAAGAGTTTAATCAGTTTTACCCTGCAAACGGATGGGTTGAACACAACCCTGAAGATATATGGCAATCTGTATTAGAGAGTTGTAAGAATGCGATTGAACAAGCTCAAGAGAAACGTGTAGAAATTGCTTGTATGGCTATCACTAATCAACGTGAAACAACACTCGTATGGAACAAAGAAACCGGAAGAACGATATATCCAGCCATAGTATGGCAAGACCGTCGCACAGCTTCCTACTGCGAATCAATTGCTGAGCATCAAGATTGGGTGCGCAGTAAAACGGGACTGTTATTAGATCCGTATTTTTCGGCGAGCAAAATCAAGTGGATTTTAGATGAAGTAAAAGGTGCACGGCATTTGGCCAACCAAGGTAAACTTGCTTTTGGCACTGTGGATAGTTTTTTGATTTGGCGCCTTACGAACGGTCAGTCTCATGTTACAGATGCAACTAATGCATCTAGAACTAACCTATTTAATATACATACTCAAGAGTGGGATGACGAATTACTCGAATTGTTTACGATCCCCAAAAATATGCTGCCTAAAGTATTAGATTGCGCTGACGATTTTGGTATCACTGACAAAATGGTATTGGGTTCAGCTATCCCTATATGTGGGGTTGTTGGTGATCAACAAGCGGCTTTAATTGGTCAATCTTGTTTCAATCCAGGTGATTTAAAAAGCACTTACGGTACGGGGTGTTTTGCGCTTATGAATACTGGAAATAAACCGGTATTGTCTCAGCATAAATTGCTAACAACCGTAGGCTACCGCCTTAAAGGTAAGACGACTTACGCGTTAGAGGGAGCTATATTTACCGCTGGCGCAAATATTCAGTGGCTACGTGACGGTATTAAGGTCCTGAAAAATGCCAAACAAAGCCAAGTGTTGGCAGAATCATTAAATTATGATCATGGTGTTTTTTTAGTACCTGGCTTTGCGGGTCTCGGTGCGCCCCATTGGAATCCAAACGCAAGAGCGAGCTTATTTGGCATGACCAGAGGGACTGGTCCAGCGCATTTTGCTCGTGCTGCGCTAGAGGCTGTGTGTTACCAAACACACGAATTGTTGTGCGCAATGAATAAAGATGGCATGCCTTCTTCTACCGTATGGGTTGACGGAGGTATGGTGGCAAATGATTGGTTGTGTCAATTCTTAGCAGACATTATACAAGTTGATGTTCAGCGACCCAAAGTTATGGAGTCAACGGCCTTAGGAGCTGCATATATTGCTGGCTTACAACATGGCTTATTTAAAGATTTAGACGATATTGCTTCATGCAAGACCGTTGACCGTATTTTTACCCCTGAATTAGGTGCTCAAACGCGCCTTAGGCTGTTAAAGAAATGGAAATTGGCGGTTGAAGCTACATTGGCGTTTGCAGAGTAAAGCAATGTGTTTTGCATCCTCAATATTTATGATTAAGGCATTGTGATTGGTCTTGTCATAATATACTGCTGCATAATTTGGCTTCCGCTTTAACGTGGGTCAATAAGCGGACTATTGCCTATTAATTTCTACGCTACCATTTACTTTATATAATAATTACTTCTAATTATATTATAAATAGGTTTATTTATGAAAATTGTAAATTCATATTAATTTTCGATGTAACTTATAAGTCGATGATTTTAATCTAGATTTATATCTCATGTTACATGCAATAAGCTAAATCCATCTTCTTTTTGAGTTAATAATGTTAATTTTTTGTATATTATAGTTGATAATTTCACAAATGTGGTTATATTATATGATAAATAAGTTAATACTTATTGACTGGTTTTACACGCACATTAATTTAAACAGGGTAAATCTGTAAAAAGGTACACACTATGAGAACCAAGAAAATAAAACAATTAGGCACATACACATCGATTGCAGCTGCGATTGCTGCTGCATTATTTGCGCCTACTTTAGCTATTGCTCAAGATGCTGAAGCTAAAGATGTAGAAGTTATTGCTGTAAGCGGTTATCGCAGCAGTTTGAAAGCGTCTATGGATGATAAGAAAAACGCAAATGTAGTGTCTGACGGCATAAAGGCTGAAGATATCGGTAAGTTTCCAGACCTCAATGTTGCTGAATCGTTACAGCGTATCACTGGCGTTTCAATAGATAGAAATGGTGGCGAAGGGCAGGCGGTTACTATTCGTGGTTTTGGTCCACAATTTAATACGGTGTTAGTGAACGGTCGTCAAATGGCTTCTGAAACAGGTGGTCGAGAATTTGCATTCGATTCAGTTTCTGCTAACCAAATTGTTGGCGCCGATATTTTCAAAACTGGCACGGCTACTAAGCAGGAAGGTGGTATTGGCGGTACAGTGAGTCTTATTACAGCGCGCCCTTTTGATTACGGCGGCTTTACTGCTGTAGTATCAGCTAAAGGAATGTATGAGAGTTTATCAGAAGAATTATCTCCTTCAATTTCAGCTTTAGTATCAAATACATTTAATGATGACACTATGGGCCTACTATTTTCGTTAAGTCATGAAAAGCGAGATGTTCAAATAAATCGCATTGAAACAGCTGGTTGGCGTCCCGGTCAAACTATATCGAATTCACGCGACGGTGTATTGTATTCGAATGCTTATATCCCTCGTAACTGGGATCAAATAGTAGATAACCAAGAGCGCACACGAACTAATGCTAATCTAGTATTTCAATATGCACCTTCTGAAGATGTAACCATTACCCTAGATGGTACAGTCTCTACATTTGAAGTAGATTCTCAAGTGACCGATTTAGCTTCGTGGTTTGAACCTGACAGAGTAGGAACTGCTACTATTGATGAAGCTACTGGCACATTAACTTCATTCTCACAAGATACTGATTTATTCGTAAGCTCTGGTAATCCAGCAACCGATTTTGTATCGCATACGCGTAACTCTCGTGATATATCAAATGCAGCATTCGGCCTGAATGTAGATTGGGAAATTACTGATGCATTGTCGGTTGAATTTGATGTTTCATCATCAACTGCAGAAAACGATCGTGCTGGCAAAGACCGATTTAATGTGGTTGGAATTATCAATAACTATCAATTTGATGGCACGGGTGGCACACCAACGGTCATTCATGACGGATTTGCAAACGGAAGTCTTCCAGATGCTAACCTAGCACGTTTACACTATAACGAAAAAGGTAATCAACCAAGCTTCGAAGATTCAATTACTGAAGTGAAAGCTGATTTCCATTATCGTGCAGAAGGTGATGTGTTTACCAGTGCAAATTTTGGTATCTATAGTCAAGATCGCGAAAAGAAAGTATTCCAAATATTTGCGAGTCAATGTGCATTTTGTGGTTATGAAGAGCCTGCACCATTAGATGTTATTAACTTCAGACCGTTTACAGCCAATAACTACTTCTCTGGCTTAATTGACACGTTTTATACCTTCGACGGCGAAGCATATGTCGATTATTTAGCACAAACAGGCAATGCAATAAACCCTACCTTGCAGAATAATCGCTACACGGTTAATGAAAAAATTACATCGGTATATGCTGACTTTAATTTTGAAACTGATATTGGAGATATGCCTGTTTTCTTAAATGTAGGTGCTCGTTACTCAAATACTTCTGTTGATGTTGATGCTGTGCAAAGCTTTATTGCTGACGTAATTCCAACATCTGATCAAACTTTGTTTTCAAACGTTTTTGGTCCAGCTACTAACATAGTGGAAAGCGGCTCGTATGCAACATTATTGCCAAGCGTTAATTTAAAGTTACAACTTCAAGACGACATGATACTGCGTTTTGCCGTTTATGACTCGTTAACACGCCCCACTATGAGTGACTTATCTCCTGCGACCAACTATGGTGAACCACGTCGTCAAAACTTGACGGCTAGTGGTGGTAATCCTGCATTAAAGCCATTCCGTTCGTCAAACTGGGATATTTCGTACGAATGGTATTATGCTGATACAAGTATTTTAACCTTTGCTTTCTTCAGTAAAGAAGTAGAAGACTTTATTACTACACTAACGGGTCTAGAAACATATACTCTAGCTGACCGGGCTGACCAAGCTGATTTTACGTGTGCTGATGCTGCTTGTGCGACGTTAGATATCACCGATCCCACTACGGCTCAAGAATTATACGGTTTGCAAGAAGATTACACTGTTAGTCGTCCCCAAAATGGAGAATCGGCGCGTGTTACTGGTTTTGAATTGGCTTGGACACATGTGTTTGACAACGGTTTTGGTATAACGGCTAACGCCACGGTAGTAGATAGTTCAGTAGAAATTGGTTCTGATACCACTACTACCTTTGCTTTAGAAGGCTTAGGTGATTCTCAAAACTTAGTGCTTTTCTACGAAACCGATGATTGGCAAGCGCGAGTTGCTTATAACAATCGTGAAGGCTTTTTGCGTAGTATCGATAATGGCTCTACTGGTGAACCCATTAATACCGATACTTTTGGTCAAATAGATATAAGTGCAAGTTATGATGTTAGTGAATCAACGACTGTATACTTTGAAGGGATTAATATTACCGAAGAAGAATTGCTACAAACAGGTCGTTTTGCAAATCAGACTTACTCTGTGGAAGATAACGGTTCTCGCTATGCTATAGGTTTTAGAACTAAATTCTAAAAAGTGTGTGTGAATAGAAGGGCGGCGGTAATAGCTACCGTCGCTTTTCTTTTTTACTGATAGAATTCTAAAGATTGGTCTTATTAAAAGTTTTATGTTTAAGTTAAATCGTTAGCATTTTATTCATTTATTGAGGTTGTTATGGCTCAAGATATAAAAAAAATTACAATTGTAGGCGGTGGAACTGCTGGTTGGATAGCGGCTTCAGTAATAGCTGCGCATCATAAAAAAGCAACGACATCTGCCCATGCATTACTTGAGATAACATTGATTGAGTCATCTGATATTCCTACGGTTGGTGTTGGCGAAGGTACTTGGCCCACAATGAAAAATACCCTTAAATCTATAGGGATTAAAGAAAGTGATGTGTTTTCTCGCTGCCATGCGGCCTTTAAACAGGGTGGAAAATTTGTCAATTGGGTGAAGAGTGAAGGTGACTCCTATTATCATCCTTTTACCGTTCCACTAGGGTATGGCCGAATTGATTTGGCGCCGTACGTATCAAATATTCAAGAATATGCGCTTGAGGCAAATTATCAGCAAAGTATATGTGAAGCTAATTTGGCTCCTCGCTCTATTTCTGAAGGGGAGTATTCTGGACAATGTAACTATGCCTATCATTTAGATGCTGGTGCGTTTGCCGATTTACTCAAGGAGCATGCTCGCGAAAAATTAGGCGTTAAGCATGTCATTGGAACAGTAGACAGTGTGTCATTATCTGATGATGGAAATATTGCTAGTGTCCAACTTAAGGATGGTCAGCAATGTTCAGCTGATTTGTTTATAGATTGCACAGGATTTCAGTCGCTTTTACTTGGAAAAACCTTGGGTGTTGGTTTTAAATCAACAGACAAATATTTATTCAACGATACTGCTTTAGCGCTGCATGTACCTTACAAGGAAGTTAACGATCCAATTCCCACTCATACTGTGGCAACAGGCCAAAACGCGGGATGGATTTGGGATATTGGTTTATCTACTAGAAGAGGCGTGGGTCATGTTTATGCGAGTGAATATTTAACAGATGACGAAGCGCATCTGAATCTTGCTAACTATCTAGGTCAAAAACCAGAAGATATTAGCCCCAGGAAAATAGCATTTAAATCAGGTCATCGGGAAAAGTTCTGGCATAAAAACTGTGTTGCCATTGGCATGTCGGCGGGCTTTGTTGAACCTCTAGAAGCTACTGCGATCATGTTGATAGAAATATCAGCTCGCTACGTGGCTGAAAACCTGCCCCCACATCACGCCGTAATGCCGACTATTGCTAAACGCTTCAATCAACAAATGGACTACAAATGGTCTCGAATTATTGATTTTCTAAAGCTCCACTATATGTTGACAAAACGTCAAGAGCCATATTGGAAAGCCCATACCCAAGCAGATTCAATTCCTGAAAGACTAAAAGAAGATTTAGCAGTATGGGCTTATAGAGGTCCTACTCAGGCTGACTTCGAAAGCGCGATTGAGTTATTTCCTGCGGCAAGTTACCAGTATGTGCTATACGGAATGGGGTTTAAACCCGATTTCAGTAAGCATCAGCATCTTTATAATGAACAACAACAAGCCTCATTGATTGCGCGTAAAAATCAACAATTGACTCAACAAATGCTTGCCTCGTTACCTCAACATAGAGCGTTTATTCAAACATGGCTAGCAGCTGCTCAAGCCAAACAACAATTACAGAAAGGATTATAAGCGATGACGCAATTAATAGAGTTAAGTAGTCGCAAACATCAGCATCTGCAAGTATTGCCAAGTGCAATTACTGAATTTGCCAGCAAACAACATGTGTTCTCATTAAATGCGGTTGAAATTGCACAAGCAGCTACTTGTTTTCCTATATTTCTTTCACGCAACAATATCAATGGAAATTTAAATTTTTCGGCGATGACGAGTTTTTTAATGGAACAAAATCTATTTGTTGAAAACAATCATTGGCTACCTGTTTTCCAGCCAAGTACATTAAGAACTTATCCACTATATTTGATGCAGTCTGCTAAGGCAGATGCTCAGTTCACCGTTGGCTTTGATCCTAAAAATACCGCATTTTCAGAAACAGGAGGTAAAGCATTGTTCTCGGCAGAAGGAGTAGCCAGTGAGCACTTGACTATGGTGACTAAGTTACTGAAAACAGAATTAGATAATATGCAAGCTAGCTTTCAACTGGTAAATAAACTAGAAGAACTTAATTTACTAAAGCAAATTGATTTGAAAGTAATGTATGAGAACGGTCAAGTTAACACCATAAAGGGTTTGTCTACTATCAATGAAGACCAATTTAAAATGTTACCCGCAACCACACTTGCAGAACTTAATTCAGCGGGATACTTAATGCCGATTCATGCCTTATTAATGTCAATTTATCAACTTAACGTGTTGATAAATAAAAATAATGCGCGCCCAGATAATTTACCAGTGAAAGCCATTAAAATGGAAGTCACAAAAGATGTCGCCCACCACTAGACTTAACATAAGAAGATCAATATGACTGTTAACTTGATTCAAATTGGCGTGTTTTTATTTGTAACACTACTAATCGCTTTTCTTACCTATCTGCAATGTCGCGGCAAAGGCCATACCACCACAGACCAAAGTAAAGAATACTTTTTGGCTGGTGGAGGACTTGCGTGGTACTTTGTTGCTGGTTCCATTACCTTAACCAATTTAAGTACTGATCAACTCGTTGGTATGAACGGTAACCAAATGGCGCTACTCGCGTTGTGGGAGTTTTCTGCAGTAGTGGGTTTATTTGTTTTAGCCAAAGTATTTCTGCCTGTTTATTATCAGTACAACTGTACAACTACCACCGAGCTGCTTGAAATACGGTACAACAATAAGCATATACGAGCTGTCATTAGCTGCTTGTTTTTCCTTGGATCTGCATTAATATTTTGTCCTGCTGTAATTTATACCGGCTCTTTATTTATGCAAAATATGTTTAACATTGAACTGCCTATTATTTACATAGCCGCTATTTTCGCCATTGTAGGTGCTTTATACGCTATATTTGGTGGTTTGCGTGCGGTCGCTGTATCCGATACATATTCGGGTGTAATACTGCTCTTTATGGCTGTTCTTGTCGTTATATTGGCGCTTAATGCAATTGATTATAATTTTGACGGCATCCCGGCTGAAAGATTAACGCTTATTGGTAGTGATGATTCGCCTATTCCTTGGCATACATTGTTGACAGGAATGATCTTTATTCAAATATTCTATTGGGGTACTAATCAAGTTATAACCCAACGCGCTATGGCCGCACCAAATATTAAAGAAGCACAGAAGGGCGTTTTCGCTGCGGCTGCCATTCGTTTAATAATAGTGCCTTCAATTATCGTGATCCCGGGCATAGTCGCATACAAATTATATGGAGACATTGGCGATACGGCCTACGGTACCATTGTTTCCGACTTACTGCCAAGTTGGCTAAGTGGTGTATTTGCTGCTGCTATGGCGGCGGCTGTGTTAACTACATTTAACAGTAACTTAAATTCAGCGACGGCACTGTATGTGTGTGACATTCATGAAGCGTATTTTAATAAAAAACCAAATGTACAAAAACTCTCAGGTTTAGTAACAATATTAATGACCATATTATCGTTGTTATTAGTTTTGGTTTATAAAGAGGCCGATAGTATTATTAATCTTATACAACAGCTTTATGGCTTGTTAAGTATGCCTATTTTATCGGTATTTATTTTAGGATTAATGTTTAAAAACGTACATGCTGGTGCGGGAATATTCTCAGTGGTATTTGGCGTTATACTGTATACGAGTCTATCTTTTGAATTTTCACCCATCTATGCGCCATTCGATCTGCACTACATCCACTTAATGTTCATTACATTAATAAGCTGTTTGGTTTTATCGTTATTGTTGAACTGGGTAGTGTATGGACAAAGACCTACTATTCAATGGGTAGGTAACGAAAAAACGTCAACATAGGACTTGAGTCAGTTGTAACGTATTAACTTGGCGACTTAATTGTATTATAATTAAGTCGCCAAGCTTCTAGCTAAAAGCGGCATCAGGTCTTTTTAATTACACTTACCGAATAGGGTGCAAGTTGTAAAGAGCCTAAAATACATTCATGTGCAAAGGGCAACTCCACTGTTTCGTGAGTACCACCATAATTTAATAACACCCCATATTCTCCACGCCAAGATAAGCGAATGTCTTGTGGCAAACTCACGGTGCTAAGACTATGCTTATTGGCAATACTAGTAAATAACGCTAGGAGAAATGCATCATTCGTTAAGCTTGCTACATAAGTCACTTTTTCATTTTGCACGACTATTGCTTGCCCGTTTGGCAAAGACGCAGCTATTTCAACGTTATCGCCTACTATTAATTCTTCGTTCCAGCGCTCAGATTGGTAGGCTGTATTGTTATAGAAAAATTCAGTCACACAATCTTTACGAAGTGTCTCTACGCTAATCACTTTTATATCAATGAGTTGTTGTAGTGCGCCAGGACCTAAATTAGGGGACAAGCATAATTCTTCGGTTTTACTCCCCGTTCGTGGCCCTACAACTAAATGCACTTGCGCTAATTTACAGCGCTCAATAAAGCTGTTGTGGATAATGGGCAAACATGGTGCTATTACTAATTTGTAGGGACTTAAGTCGCTATCTTGGGCAATAAAGTCGACGTTTAGACCTAATTTTCTGAAGGCGCTGTAGTACGAAAATTCAACTTGTTGATGTTGGTAGCTATCACCTTGGCGTTCTATTTCTGTGACCCATTGATTATGTGAATCCATAACAATGGCAACATCAGCGGATACCTTGGCTGACAAATCAAAACCAGTTAAAGCGAGATCTTGATTAAACTGCTTTGCTTCGTGCCACGCTATAGATTTCGAATTATCAACACGTTTAATACCGGCATGCATTTGCTCTTGGGCAAATGCAGCCTGTCGCCATCTAAAATAACATACGGTTGAGGCGCCATGTGCCACAGCTTCCCATGACCATAAATAAACCATTCCGGGATGTGGTCGAGGATTATGACTGCCCCAATTCACGGGTCCAGGTTGTTGCTCCATCACCCAAAAATGATCGTGCGAAATACCGCGAATTTGATCAAATGAGTAACTAGAAAAATCGGGGTGACCGGTGCGCATATATTTTGCGAAAGCGTTAGTTTCACTATTTGCAAAAAATAAATCAGTTCTTCCCAAAGGGTAATTATCATAGCTTGCAAAGTCGAGTTGGTCTGCTAACGCAAAATTATCACATTGCGTATCGACCATGGGAATAAAGTTGTGAGTGACAAATTGATGGGAGCAGTGTTGTCGAATTTCATTTATCATGGCATTGTGATATCGAATCACCTGGTCTGAACTAAAACGTCGGTAGGCTAACTGATGTGATGGGTGTGTTTCTGTCACCGCCAAAAAAGGAAGCTCTATTTGTGTGAAGTCTTGATATTCCATTGACCAGAAAATAGTTCCCCACTTGTCGTTTAAGGTATCAATATCACCATATTGATTTTTACACCATGCTTGAAACGCAGCGAGCGCATTTTCAGACCCACTGTGTGTGGTATCGTGGCACGCTAATTCGTTATCGGTTTGCCAGCCAACAACAGCAGAATTATTAGCATATCGCTGCGCCATAATTTGAGTGATTTTCATGGATGCGTCAAAGTAATCTGGAGATGAAAAATCATAATGTCTGCGCGAGCCGAAACCTCGAGTAACGCCGGTGTTAATATTTACAGGTAAAATAGAAGGGTATTTGTCAATAAGCCATTTGGGTGGGGTGGCAGTTGGAGTGCAAAGTATAATTTTAATATCGTGTTGCGCGAGAATCATTATGGCCCTATCTAGCCAATCAAAATTAAATTCGTTTTCTTTTGGTTCAAGTTTAGACCAACTAAACTCAGCCAAACGTACGAACTTAATGCCCAATTCTCGCATCTCTTGTGCATCTTTCTGCCACATGTTTTCGGGCCAATGTTCTGGGTAATAACAAACACCAATCATAACGCGTTATCCTTTTTGCTTAAAAATTATCAATGTACGCTTAATATAACAAAACTTATAACATATTTATATGATAAAAATTAACATTTAAATGCACCTTATTTTCATTTGTATGATAATATAAACGTGTATTTATAATTTTTGAGACATTAATATGCATCGTTTACCTAATTTTGTACGTTTATCAAGTCAAACCACTAGTATTATTATTGATTGTCAGCGAAAAACACCTGTCATTCTTTACTATGGTGAAAAAATACATGCAGCTCAAAGTGAGCAAATGATTGCGTTATTGGCCACTCGTCAAGAGCCTAAGTGCGGACTGGTGGAAGAAGTGCCATTAAGTTTGTCACCCTGCTTGGGAAACGGATTTACCGGGTCGCCAGGTATCGATGTATTCAATACTAGTAATGCTTGGTCTGTTGGTGCACAACTTATTTCTGTTGATCAAATATCTAAACAAGAAGTACTTTTTACATCTGAAGATTCCGTTCGCAACATACAAATATTACATACACTAACGTTAGATAACGATACTAATGTATTAAAAACATCAACCGCGGTTAAGAATAATAGTGACGTGCCTTTGCATGTTAATTATTGTGCAGCGCCTACTTTCAATTTACCTGATCATGTTAATAAGATTTTGTCGTTTGAAGGCCGTTGGTCTATGGAGTTTCAACAAGCCTCTATTGACCTGTTTTTAGGGGCGTTTGTCCGCGAAAATCGAAAAGGTAAAACATCTCACGACAACTTCCCGGGTGTAATTGTACACGAGAAGCATGCCAACGAATCACAAGGCGATGCTTATGCATTTCACCTAGGCTGGAGTGGTAATCATAGCACACGAGTAGAATTACTGCCTGAACAACGTACCTACGTACAAATGGGTGAATTACTAGGTAACAATGAAATAGTATTGGCAAAAGGCGAATCTTATAGCAGCCCTAACTTATATGTAAGTTACTCGGCGAATGGTTTTGGCGAGTTATCACACAACTTTCATCAATACGTAAGGCAGCATCTTTTACGCGATAAAATTACTTCAACACCAAGACCCGTTGTTTATAACACATGGGAAGGCATCTACTTTGAGCATAAAACTGATACGCTTATAGAGCTGGCTTCAATTGTAGGTGAGTTAGGTACGGAACGATTTGTATTAGATGATGGTTGGTTTAAAAATCGCAGACATGATCGCGCTGGACTTGGCGATTGGTCTGTTGATGAAACTATTTATCCCGAGGGTTTGCAGCCGATTATCGATCATGTTGAATCGTTAGGAATGGAATTTGGTATTTGGTTTGAACCAGAAATGGTTAATCCTGACAGTGACTTATACAAAGCTCATCCAGACTGGGTGTTGAGTACGCAGGGCAATCCACAAATAGCGTTTAGACATCAATTCGTGTTGGATTTAACACGAAATGAAGTGACTGACTATCTATTTTCGAAAATCAACACAGTACTTTCTGACTATCCATCCATTAAATACATAAAATGGGACATGAATCGTGATATTAATCATACCGGAAACCAACATGGTATTAGTGCTATCCATGAACAAACAAAAAGCGTTTATAAATTAATAGAAAAAGTGAAGTTGCATCACCCCCATGTTGACATTGAAAGTTGTTCTTCAGGTGGTGCTCGAATCGATTATGGCGTATTGGCACATACAGATAGAGTCTGGACATCTGATTCAAACGATGCTTTAGAACGCCTAGACATTCAACGTGGATGCTCTTTCTTCTTCCCAGCAGAAATAATGGGATCACATGTTGGGCCACGTGATTGTCATATAACCGGACGTCGTATAAGCATGGAAACACGTATTGCTGTAGCCATGTTCGGCAGTTTCGGTATGGAAATGGATCCCCGCGAATTAAATGACGCTGATAAGACACAACTGCGCAGTGGTATTGAACTATACAAGTCGCATCGAGAATTAATTCACTCTGGTAGATTGTACAGACTAGATAAAAACGGTAATTCCATTGATTTTGGTATTGTAGCGCAAGACCAGTCTTGTGCTTTATTTGCTTATAATAGTGTGATTGAAAGTCGCCGCTCTTTACCTAGAAGATATCGTTTTATGGGACTTTTGCCCGACGCGACCTATAGGTTTAACTTGGTATGGCCCAAGGCCTTAAAGGAATATAGCCCCTCTTTGTTAAAATCTATTGAAGCGCAAAATTTTACAGGCGAGTCCTTAATGCAGTTTGGAATGCAACTGCCTATTACTCATCCACAAACTAGTCTAATTTTTAAGTTAACCATAGTATAAAACTAAATTATTGTAGCTTGAATGTAGAGTGATTCTGCGTTTAGTCTTAGGGGTATAAATACAAAGATATTGAATATTTTTTACTGTATCATGTTCGTTAAACATAATGCAGTAAATTATATGATAAATGCTTTGGGTAAGAAGTGTAAATGACGAACAATTTGACGCAACAACTCACACATAAACTAGGCGAGGCAATAGTTGCCGGCGTGTATCCAATTGGTCTAAGCATGCCTTCTGAAGCAACGCTTTGTGAACAATTTAATATAAGTCGCAGCGCTACTCGTGAAGCGGTGAAAATGCTATCCGCGAAGGGCTTGATTTCATCAAGGCCTCGACAGGGGATTCGAGTAAACCCAGAAACACAATGGAATCTTTTTGATACGGATGTGCTGACGTGGATATTAAAAAGTAAACCTTCGTTAAACTTACTTCGAGAATTTACTCAAGTCCGATTTGCAATTGAACCTGTAGCGGCGAAATTAGCTGCAGAAAATGCAACCCCCATACAAATTAAAAACATGGAACATGCATTGAACCGTATTTCACAAGCAGATGATTATTTAGAAGATCAACTTGATGCACACCTTAACTTTTTAAATACCATGTTGTTGGCTAGTGGAAATCGGTTCTTTATTCAATTAACGCAATTTGTTAATGCCGCCCTGCGTGTAAGCATTCGCTATGTTAATGACGTTAAGGGTGTGTCAAATACCGATGTAACCTTTCATAACAAGGTGTTCGAGGCTATTAAAAACGGCGACGCATACACCGCTCATAAGGTCGTTCAAGATATTCTTAACGATGCCTTGAGTCTAATAGAAGCGAGACTGTAAGCCAATAGGCTTCGTATAGTTTACCTCGGTTTTAGCTTAAGCAAGCTATCTAGTGCTTAAGCTATTTTACCGAAAGCTACTTAATATGATCTTGAGCTTTACTTGGTGAATGCGCCGTCCGAAGCAGTACATACATATATATCAGCAGTTAAACCTGTGCTTAGTGTATATTGTTCCATAATGGCATCTTTTACCGGTTCAACTAGTTCATCGGGCGTCAACGCAATTACGCAACCTCCAAATCCCCCCCCAGTCATTCTAGTGCCGCCTCGCTTACCCAATACCTTCGCGACAATATCCACCAATGTATCTAATTCTGGAGTGGTAATATCAAAGTCATGTTTCATAGACTCGTGTGACTGAGCCATAAGCACACTCATGCTGGCCATATCATTTTCATTCAACGCCGTGAGTGCGTTTATTGTTCGCGCATTTTCGGTAACAATATGTCTCGCTCGTTGATATATTAGCGGCGCCAAGTTGTTCTGTTCACTTTCTAACTCTTCAATGCTAACGTCACGTAAAGCGGGTTTGTTGAAGTGTTTTGCAGCCGCTTCACACTGCTGCCTGCGGGTATTATATTCGCTGCCTACCAATGTTCTTTTTACATTTGAGTTAATAATAACTAACGATACCCCTTGTGGAATATCCGCATATTGAAAGTCTAAGTTTCTGCAATCAAGTAACATCGCTTTGCCTTCTTTACCCATAGCAGAAATAAGTTGGTCCATAATCCCGCAGTTACATCCAACAAAGGTATTTTCGGCTTTTTGCGACATCAATGCGGCGGCAACGCCATCTAGTTCAATATTATTGATAGTAGAAAACGTTTTTAAAATCACGTTTTCAAAGCTAGCTGACGAACTAAGCCCAGTGCCTTGCGGAACATCTCCACTTACCACAATATCAGCGCCTTTAAGATCTGGATAGGTATCTACTAATATTTTGAGTGTTCCTCGTACGTAATTACTCCACATATTTTGCTGATTAAACTCAATGGAATCTAAGCTGAATGAATCAGTTTCTTTATTGATGTCAAGGGCTAAGACATTAACGGTTCTGTCATTGCGTTTTTTTACGGCTATAGTGGTGCCAAAGTTAATGGCGGCAGGTAAAACAAATCCATCGTTATAATCAGTATGCTCACCTATTAAATTGACCCGACCGGGTGCATGGAACGTGTGTTCAGGCTCGCTTTTAAAATGCTGTTTGAAATGCTCTATAATTGATTGCTTATGCGACATTACTTAGCCTCCTTATAATGAACCTCAGATGCGTCTCTAAGTTTTTGCGCGGCTTGCTCAGGGGTAAGATCACGCTGCGACTCAGCCATCATCTCATACCCTACCATAAATTTACGGACGGTGGATGAACGCAACAAAGGCGGGAAGAAACTTGCATGCAGCAGCCATTCAGGGTGGTTCTCTTTATCATATGGGGCGCCGTGCCAACCCATAGAATACGGAAAAGAACAATTAAACAAATTATCGTACTTTATTGTGATACTTTTTAGCGCGTGAGCGAGTGATTCTTCTTGTTTTGCCGTTAATTCCGTCATTCTAGATACAGGGAAGCGGGGCAATAACATGGTTTCAAAAGGCCAACCAGCCCAATAGGGTACCACGACTATCCAATCATCATTTTTCACAACAACGCGCTCGTCTAACGTGATCTCTTTATGCACATAATCAAGCAATAAGTTTTGACCATGCGTAGTGTGATAATCCAACAAATTGATTTGCTTTTTGGTAACAAGAGAAGGTAAATGCTGTTGTGACCAAATTTGACCATGTGGATGTGGATTAGAACACCCCATCATTGAACCCTTATTCTCAAACACTTGCACCCATTTGTATTTTTCACCCAATTCTGCGCATTGGTCTTTCCACGTTTTAATAACCTGCGTAATTTCCTGAGTACTTAATTGAGGCAGTGTTTTGCTATGATCAGGAGAAAAGCAAATGACACGACTTTCGCCTTGTTCGGTCGACATTCTAAACAAAGGGTCGTTTTGTTCAAATTGAGGCGTATCTGTTTTTAATGCGGCAAAGTCATTTGTAAATACGTAGGTATTTTCATACTTATCGTTAACTTCACCGTTTATGCGCGTGTTGCCCGAACATAAAAAACAATCTTTGTCATATTGTGGTCGTTCGTCTTCATCAACGGTTTCAACTTGACCTTGCCAAGGACGTTTAGCGCGATGCGGAGACACCAAAACCCATTCATCTAAGAGGGGATTAAAACGTCTATGCGGATGTTCAGTTGGATCAAAAGTAGTGTTCATAATTTCTCAATTAACCGTCAATATAGTTGAATTTTAAGAGGGTAATCGTTTACCCTTTTAATTGCAACAAAAAATTTACAATGTACAATTTATTTAATCTGTTGTATGTTATGTTGCACAAAATGCAGGGTAAACGGTTTCCTAATATGACAACTATTAAAGATGTAGCACGCATTGCAGGTGTTTCAGTCGCTTCAGTTTCCCGTGTAATTAACAACGGGCCTAAAGTTAGTCAACAGACCCGAGATAGAGTCAGCAAAATTATGCTTGATCTTGGATACACACCCAATGCGAATGCTAGGGCCTTAGTTAAACGCAAAAGTATGACTATTGGTGTAGTAATACCCGAACTAACTGATCCTTTCTTTGCAAATTTAGCCCATAGCGTTGATGTAATCGCGCGCCAATATAATATGCAATTGTTATTGAGCACTGCATTACAAAGTGCCGATTCAGAGCAAGAAGCAATCAATCTGTTGATTGAGCAGCGGTGTCAAGCCATCATTTTACACAGTAAAAAGTTGCCTGACGACGCACTGATTTTGTTGTGCAAAAAAATGCCACAATTAGTGCTAATTGATAGATTTATAGAAAGTATAAAACACAAATGCATATGGCTCGATAATAAAGAGGGCGGAAAAATTGCTGCACGACACTTGATGTCATTAAAGCATCGCAATATAGCGTGTGTTAGTAGTATGTATACTATTGAAGATCCTCTGCTTAGACTAACGGGTTTCAAAGACGAACTAAGCAAATCTGGCATTGGCCTAGACGATGGTTTAATCCAATATGCGCAGCCAAACCAACAAGGTGGTGAAAAGGCAACGCAGTATTTACTTGCCTGTGGCAAACCGTTTACGGCTATTTTTGCATATAACGATGCAATGGCAATTGGCGTAATTACGGCCTTAGAAGATAACGGATTTCGGGTGCCTTACGACGTTTCAGTATTAGGTTTCGATGATGGTTTAAGCGCTCGTTACTCAAAGCCGCGATTAACAACTTTGCATTATCCTATCGATGAAATGGCACAAAAAGCGGCAACACTGGCGCTAAATTTAGTTAATGAGGCGCAAAACAATAACGCGGAAACATATAAATATCTGCCGCATTTAGTGAAACGTGAATCCACTGCAATGTGCAATATAAAATAATCAACTAGCATTAAATAATATCAGCATAATTTATAGGAAGCTTAACAATGAAAATACTCGTTACCGGAGGCGCCGGTTATATCGGCTCACATACTGCACTAGCCTTATTAGAAAATAATTTTGAGGTAATTGTGTTGGACAATCTGGCCAATTCAAATATTGAGTCATTGAATCGAGTAAAGCAACTTACCGGAAAAAGTATTGATTTTATTCAAGGTGATATAAAAGATACAAAAACACTCGATGCTGTTTTCAAACAGCATAATATTTGCGCGGTAATTCACTTTGCCGCTTTAAAGGCGGTAGGTGAATCTAGCAGTATTCCGCTGGATTATTATCAAAATAATGTTTATGGCACGCTTAACTTACTGCAAGCTATGGCAAAGTATAATGTGACTGATTTCATTTTCAGTTCTTCAGCTACTGTGTATGGTGAAGACAATAGTGTTCCGTATATCGAAACGATGCCCTTAGGTAACCCCTCAAGTCCATATGGGGCCAGTAAAGTAATGGTTGAACGCATCCTTAGTGATAATGCTAATGCCAACCCTTATTTCAGAGGAGTATCGCTGCGTTATTTTAATCCAATAGGGGCACATCCTAGCGGAATTATTGGTGAAGATCCGAAAGGGATCCCTAATAATTTGCTCCCATACCTTGCACAAGTTGCCGTGGGAAAACTCGCTAAATTGAACGTATTTGGCAATGACTATGCAACAAAAGACGGCACCTGTGAACGTGATTACTTACACGTTATGGACTTAGCTGAGGGGCATGTGGCTGCGCTGCAGTGGTTGCAACATAACAAGTCTTTTACCGGCCTTGAAACATTTAATTTAGGTACAGGAAGCGCTGTATCTGTGCTTGACATTATTAGTGCTTTCGAAAAAGTGACAAACAAATCTATTACATATGTCATAACCGATAGACGGGCAGGGGATTTACCGGCTTTTTGGGCAAACGCCGAAAAAGCAGCGAACGTCCTTAATTGGCACGCAAAACGAGACTTAGACACCATGATGGTCGATACGTGGCGTTGGCAATCAAACAATCCAAATGGCTACACATCATGAGTGCATGGAAGTGTTTTCCCCTTACAAATGATTTTGGTACAAAAGTTGAAATAATAAACTTAGGTGCTTCTATAAAGTCAATTCAGTACCCTATTAATGGTCAGCTCACAGACATGATTGTGACTTACGAGAACAGTGATTCATATTTGCATGATCCATTTTACTTAGGTGCGACATGTGGTCGTGTCGCCAATCGTATTGGTGATGCTAGTTTTGAGTTAGACGGGAAACGCTATGCGTTAAGTAAAAATGATGGTAGCAATTGTTTGCATGGTGGAGAAAATAATTTTTCGAAACGGTTTTGGCAAGAAAAAGCAGAATTAACCCAAGCCAATCAAGTAACTCTAATATTGCAATCAAACGACGGTGATCAAGGCTTTCCCGGCGAAGTTGAAGCCGAAGTTAGCTATCACCTTTCTAATGATAATAAGTTAAAAATAAGTTATCGGGCGACAAGCAATAAAGCAACGCCTATTAATATGACTAATCATAGTTATTTCAATTTAGGTGAAAAGAATTGTTTAGGCTTAGCGTTAAAAATAGATTCAGCAAACTACCTTGAGCGAAATGATGCCGGTTTGCCGACGGGAGCGATTTTACCCGTGGCCAACAGTGACTTTTGCTTTAATACCGATACGGTTATTGGTGAACGCCAAAATAAGAGTATTCACCCGCAGGTAATAGCGCCTTGGGGATTTGACCATTGTTTGGTGTTGAATCACTCATTGGACGCGGTGAAACCCGTTGCTGTGCTAACATCGCATCTCAATAAAGTTAAAATGTCGTTATATACCGATCAACTAGCGCTGCAACTATACACGGGTTCGTTTTTACAAGAGCCATTGGCTGCGTATCAAGGAGTATGTTTAGAGGCGCAAGCTTATGGTGATGCTGTTAACAATGACAATTTTCCCAGTGTGATTGTAAGACCCGGAAATATTTACACGAAAGAAATTACATTTCATTTCGAAATGGTAAGTTAAACGTATCAACAAAGCACCGAATCAACACATTTTGTAACACTCTTGTTGGCTTCTACCTAAAATTGAGTCCTTTTGCCCCTATTGATTTTTTTTTTGATTTAGTATACTCGTTAAATAAAATAATAATAACGACATAAATATAGGGAAAACCAATGGAAAGACGCGACTTTATTAAGTTAGGCGGTGCTTGTATGGGAGCACTTGTGCTGCCATTGAGCGGTATAGCGGTTTCAGCCGAGCAATTGCTCGACAAACCCATGGATGTAGCGTTCAAGAAAAAATTAGCCGACATAGCACTCAATGCGGCGAAGGCTGCTGGGGCAAGTTACGCCGATGCGCGCATTGGTCGTTACTTAAATCAATTTGTGACCACTAGCGAAACTCGCGTCGACAATATTGTTAATACCGAATCGGCTGGTATTGGCGTGCGCGTAATTGCTAATGGCACTTGGGGCTTTGCTTCAACCTCAGATATGACTCCCGACAGTATCGCAACCACCGCTCAACGTGCTGTTGCTGTAGCCAAAGCAAACTCTAAATTTCAAACCTCGCCGGTTAAACTAGCGCCGGTTAAGGGAGTCGGAAACGTCAGTTGGCAAACACCCATTAAAAAGAATGCCTTTGAGATACCCATAAAAGACAAGGTTGATTTGCTGTTGTCAGTCAACGATGCGGCAATGGCAAATGGTGCAAACTTTATTTCTTCTTTGTTATTTTTAGTTAACGAACAAAAGTATTTTGCCTCTACCGATGGCTCTTATATCGACCAAGACATACACCGCTTATGGGCACCGTTTACCGCAACCGCCGTTGGGCCTGAAGGCTTCAAACAGCGCTCTGGTTTAGGTAACCCAGTTGGGATGGGGTTTGAATATCTTGATGGCCTAGAAAAAGACAAAGTCAAAATTACTGGCGCTAACATAGGCTACAACAACTCATACGATATGCTTGAAGACGCTACTGCCGCAGGTAAGCAGCTTAAAGCGAAGTTAAAAGCGAAATCGGTAGAGCCTGGTAAATACGATATTGTACTGGACCCTGCTCATCTTATGCTTACTATTCACGAATCGGTAGGTCACCCGCTAGAGCTAGATCGCGTGTTAGGCTATGAAGCTAATTATGCAGGTACCAGCTTTGCGACGCTCGATAAATGGAAAAGCGGTAAGTTCCAATATGGTGCTAATATCGTGAATTTAGTTGCGGATAAAACCCAACCCTATTCGCTGGGTAATGTAGGTTTTGATGACGAAGGTGTAAAAACCAAACAGTGGGATTTAGTCAAAGACGGTATACTCGTTAACTATCAAGCCACGCGCGATCAAGTTCATATGATTGACCAAAACGAATCGCACGGTTGCTCGTATTCACAAAGCTGGCGCGACGTGCAATTTCAACGTATGCCTAACGTATCGCTTAAACCTAATCCTCAAGATATCAGCGCTGAAGATGTGATTAAAGGGGTTGAAAAGGGTATATATATTGCTGGACGTGGTTCATTTTCGATAGATCAACAACGCTACAATTTTCAATTTGGTGGTCAGCTGTTTTATGAAATTAAAGACGGCAAAATTGTAGACCAAATTGAGGATGTGGCATATCAGTCAAATACTCAGGAGTTTTGGAATAGCTGTACGCAATTAGCGGGTAAATCTGACTATCGCGTGGGGGGATCGTTCTTTGATGGAAAAGGTCAGCCTTCGCAGGTGAGTGCGGTGTCGCACGGTTGCCCCACCACGCGTTTCAATAACGTAAACGTTATCAACACTGCACGCAGCGTATAGCATAAGCAGCGAATATTAAGGAATCGAAACAATGACAATATTATCCGAAGCTAATGCAAAAGCGCTACTTGAAACAGTCGTAAAACTCTCTAAGGCAGACGAAGTAGAATGTAGCTTAACTGGCGTAAATGGCGGCAATATCCGCTATGCGCGCAATACTGTGTCTACCTCAGGTGAAGAAAGCGATTTAGTCCTGGCGGTGCAGTCAACCTTTGGCAAACGCACTGGCGTAGCTACCATAAATGAATTCGACAATGCTTCTTTGGCTAAAGTTGTAAAACGCTCAGAAGAATTGGCAAAACTAGCGCCTGAAAATGAAGAGCACATGCCGTTGTTTGGGAAGCAAAAATATCTTGAATCTAACACCTATTTTGAATCAGTCGCTAATGCAAGCCCTGAAATGCGAGCGCAAGCTGCACAAGACAGTATAGCCCCTTCTAAAAAAGATAAATTAGTGGCCGCCGGCTTTTTAGAAGAAACGGTCAGATTTGTTGCGATGATGAACTCTAGGGGATTATTTGCTTACAATACCAGTACTAACGTGGATTTTTCGGTCACAATTCGCACAGAAGATGGCACCGGCTCAGGTTGGTCTACGCGTAATTATAGCGATTATAA